>Ga0102926_1001439_pt1 | contig 14018 bp, 13 predicted proteins | sample SalPonR1_A_D2_MG_FD_78173 | JGI IMG/M metagenome (GOLD analysis project Ga0102926, IMG submission 78173) | Salt pond soil microbial communities from South San Francisco under conditions of wetland restoration - Salt Pond MetaG R1_A_D2_MG | ecosystem: Environmental > Aquatic > Marine > Intertidal...
CACCTTCTATATATAAGGAAGGATTTAAATTTTTCTGTACTAATTTAACAGTTCTCATTAATTGTCCCAGTCCTTCAAGGGCATAATACTCACATTGAATCGGAACAATTATACTATCAGAAGCAGTCAGGGCATTAAGGGTTAATAATCCAAGCGAAGGAGGACAATCAAAAATTATATAATCATAATCATCATCCATTTCAGCTATAACACGCTTAATTTTGCTTTCCCTGGACATCATAGATACCAATTCGATTTCAGCACCAGCAAGTTCAATATTTGCTGGCAGTATATAGAGGTTTTCCATGACTGTTGTTTTAACAACATCTCTGGCATCTTCATCTTCAATTAAAACATTATATATACTTAATTCAAGGTTGCTTTTATCCAGGCCAACCCCACTACTAGCATTTCCCTGAGGGTCAACATCAACTAAAAGTACTTCTTTTCCCAACTCAGCGATACCTGCACCCAGATTCACAGCAGTCGTGCTTTTTCCAACCCCGCCTTTCTGGTTTACAATCGCAATTTTTTTGCCCAAAGTAATCACCCCTTAACATTCCTGGGAAGTCTAATAGTATATTCAATATAATCATCCCTATCTTCTTTATCAACATCTACAGCAAGTCCAGCATCCCGCATATCTTTAATGGTTTTATTAAGTGTATTTGTAAAAATCCTTAAATCTTTAAAAACAGTAATTACCTTCTTTTTTTGTTCTTTTTCCTGATTAAGTCTCTTTTCAATCATCTTCTCTGTTTCTCTTACTGTCAATCCTTCATTTATTATTATATCTGCAATTTCTAGCTGCAAACTTTCATCTGTTATTTTTAATAAAGATCTGGCATGTCTTTCAGATACCAGTGGGTTATTTAATTTATGTAATACAATATCCGGTAATTTTAATAATCTCAATTTATTAGCAATTGTAGATTGGCTTTTCCCGATTTTTTCAGCAAGTTCTTCCTGAGTTAGATTAAATTCATTTATTAATTTGCGGTAAGCCAGGGCCTCTTCCATAAAACTCAAATCTTTCCTCTGGAGATTTTCAACCAGAGCCAATTCAGCAATTTCCATATCATTAAAATCTCTTACTATAGCAGGAACATTTTCCATAACCAGTAATTTAGCCGCCCTCAGACGACGCTCTCCTGCTATAAGTTGAAATTTATTATCCTGAACAGTATCTTTCCTTACAATAAGAGGTTGAATAACACCATACGATTTAATGGATAAAGCAAGTTCTTTAATTTCTTCCTCTTGAAAGTCAATGCGTGGTTGATAAGGATTTGGTATAAAATCTTCTACGGGGACTAATATTACCTCTTCATTTTTTTCACCCTGGATAAATGGAAACCTCATCTTTATATTACCTCCATAAGTATCAACTATAATATTCTTGATTAATAAAATTTTTCCTGCTTTTTTCCTTTTTAAAGAGGCCGTTTTTTTGGAATGCCGTTTCTTCTGGGATATTTTGAAGGAGTAGGCAATACTTTTTTTGCAATAATAATATATCTTTCTCCTGGAATCAGCTTATTATTAACTGAAATAATCCTGAAGAGCTCTCCTCCCAGTAAATTTAAAGCTCTCTTTGCTTGTTTTAACTCAGTCTCATATTCTGGCCCTTTATAAAGGGCCATCAAAGCTCCTGGTTTTACTAAAGGTATAGTATATTCAAAAAGCACATTTAAAGGAGCAACCGCCCTGGAAACAGCCATATTAAATCTTCCTCTAAACTCTTTTTTCCCTACTAATTCAGCCCTGGAGTGAATAAGTTCAATATTATTCAGTTCCAATCTATTTTTTAATTTTAGCAAAAAATTTATCCTTTTTAATAAAGAATCTAATAAAACAATATCTAAATCTGGCCTATAAATTTTTAAGACCATACCAGGAAAACCTGCCCCAGTTCCAACATCAATGAGATTTTTTTCGTCTTTTAGGAAGGGTATTAAACTAAGTGAATCAATAAAATGTTTTGTAATAACTTCCTCTTCTTTTGTAATTGAAGTAAGATTATATTTTTTGTTTTCTTCTAAAAGAAATTTCATATAAATATATAATTTTTCGAGAATATTCTCATTATAATCTAAAGCTAAAGATTCAAGTCCGTCTTTAAGCTTTTCTTTAAATATTACTTTCTCCAAGTTTTTTTTCCTTTCTCTGTCCCTGCTCCAGATAAATCATCAAAACAGATATATCGGCAGGTGATACCCCGGATATCCTTGAGGCCTGACCAATTGAACGTGGTTGGATTTTGTTTAACTTTTCCCTGGCCTCTAGACGAAGATTTTCAAGTTCATTATAATCCATATTTTCAGGGATTAATTTATCTTCCATTTTTTTGAATTGCTCAACCTGTTTTAATTGACGGTCAATATAACCTTTGTACTTAACTTGAATATTGATCTGCTCTACAAGCACTTTTGGATAATCAGGCAAATCATTACTAAATAATTTTAGATCTTCATAATTTAACTCTGGCCTTCTGAGTATTTTCTCCAGACTTGTGGGTTTACTTAAATCACCACTTTTTAGTTCCTGAAGTTTTTTTCTTACTTCCTGAGTAGGGTTAAGTTGTGTGTTTTTCAAAATCTCCATAGTTTCTTTAATCATATTCATTTTGTTTTTATAACTTTGATAACGCTCTTTAGATATTAGGCCTAAATTATGACCCTTTTCTATTAAGCGTTGATCTGCATTATCCTGTCTTAACAATAATCTGTATTCAGCCCTGGAAGTCATTATTCTATAGGGCTCATTTGTCCCCTTGGTTACCAATTCATCTATTAATACTCCAATATAAGCCTCAGATCTTTTCAATATTAAAGGCTTTTTGCCCTGAAGGCTTAAGGCCGCATTAATTCCTGCTACAAGACCCTGACCCGCTGCTTCTTCGTAGCCAGAAGTACCATTAATCTGGCCGGCAGTATATAAACCATTTATATTTTTGGTCTCCAGACTTAATTTTAATTGGGTAGGATCAATACAATCATACTCTATTGCATATCCAGGTCTCATTATTTCTACATTTTCAAGTCCAGAAAGTGTTTTTATCATCTCAACCTGGACATCTGAAGGGAGACTTGTTGAAAAACCTGATACATAATATTCATCTGTTAACTCTCCTTCAGGTTCCAAAAAAATTTGATGCCTGTTTTTATCTGGAAATCTAACTACCTTATCTTCAATAGATGGACAATAGCGGGGACCAACCCCTTCTATATCTCCACTAAAAAGTGGAGTCCTCATCTTATTATCCCTTATAATTTTATGAGTTTTTTCATTTGTATAGGTTAACCAGCAGGATACCTGCTCACGCTCAAACGGCTTTGAAGTAAAAGAAAAGCTAAGTCCATTTTCTCCCTTTTGCTCATCCATTTTTGAAAAATCAAGACTATTTTTGTTTACACGTGGTGGTGTACCAGTTTTAAATCTTCTAAGTTCAAGACCAATCTCATTTAAGGATCCAGATAATTTATTGGCCGGATACTGTTGATTGGGACCTGAATTAAATGTAGCCTCACCAATAATAATTTTCCCTTTAAGAAATGTGCCGGTGGTTAAAATTACTTTTTTGCTTTTGTATAATATACCTGTCTTTGTTATTACTCCTTTTACTTCATTATCTTCTACTAATATATCCTCAGCAATATCCTGTTTTAAATCAAGATTTTCTTGCCTTTCAAGTATCCTCTTCATTCTTATATGATATTTCTTTTTATCTGCCTGTCCCCGCAAACCATGAACAGCAGGACCCTTACTTGTATTTAACATTCTGATTTGAATCATAGTTTCATCCATGTTTTTTGCCATTTCTCCACCCAGGGCATCTATCTCTCTTACTATATGAGATTTACCTGGTCCCCCAAGGGATGGATTACAGGGCATAAAAGCAACATGGTCAAGATTTACGGTTAATACTAAAACTTTTTTCCCCATTCTGGCTGGAGCAAGCCCAGCCTCACAACCCGCATGACCAGCTCCAATAACAATAATATCATATTCTTTTGGATATTCTAATTGATAATTACTCATCAAAATTATTCTCCTTATTTACTTTCTTTTATTTCCCCAGACAAAAATCCGAAAAAATCCTATCAATTATATCTTCAGTCACCGTTTCTCCAGTAATCTCTCCAATATAATTTAAGCTGTCTTTAATATCAATAGTTAAAAAATCATATGCCATACCATTATTATAAGCCTCAATAACCCTATCTAAAGATTCAAGTGCTCTCTTCAGGGCATTTATATGTCTTGCCCTGCTTATAAAAACCTCATTATCAGGATTAATTTCTTTAATAAAAACTTCATTTATTATTGCATCTTTTAATTCATTGAGACCTTCTTCCTCTTTTATTGAAATCCAAATTATTGGGTGCTCCAAAAAATATTCATCAATTTTTTCACGATCAATTTTATTTGGAAGGTCAGTTTTATTTATTATTACAATAAGTGGTTTTTCTTTTATTAAATCATATACTTTAAGGTCTTCGTCTGTAATCCCCTGATTTACATCCAACATCATTAAAACCAGGTCAGCATTATTCAATGAATCCCGAGTTTTCTCAACCCCAATTTTTTCAACAAGATTTTCCGTTTCCCGGATACCAGCGGTATCAATTATTTTGAGAGGTATACCTTTTAGATTAATATATTCAGCAATAATATCCCTTGTTGTCCCAGGTACCTCTGTTACAATTGCCCTTTTTTCCTCCAGAAAAAAATTTAAAAGACTGGATTTTCCTACATTAGGTTTGCCTACAATTACAGTTTTAATCCCTTCCTGATATATCTTCCCCTGTCTGCTGGTTTCAAGAAGAGTTTTTATTTTTTCTTTAATATTATTTATTCTTTCTCCCAATTCTTTAGAGTTAAAACCTTCAATTTCATCTTCAGGAAAATCTATTGCTGCTTCCAGATGTGATAATAAAACAATAATATCATCTCTTAAGCCTTCAATTATATTTGATAGCTTTCCTGTTAAATGGGCTACTGATAGGTCAAGTCCCTTTTCAGTACGGGCATTAATCACTTCCATAATACCTTCTGCCTGAGCAAGATCAATCCTGCCATTTAAAAAAGCCCTTTTTGAGAACTCTCCTGGCTCAGCCATTCTGGCCCCATTTTTTATAAGTAACTCAAGTACATTTTCCAGGGGTTTAATACCACCATGACAATCTATTTCAACAACATTTTCACCGGTAAATGAACGGGGTCTTCTCATTACTGTTACTATTACTTCATCTATTAGTCTAGATATTTTTTTATCAATTATATAACCATAATGTACAGTATGGCTATCCACATCTTTTAAATATTTATGTTTTTTCATTTTAAATATTTTATCAACAATTATCTCTGCCTCAGGGCCACTTACCCTGATCTTCCCTACACCTCCTGTACCATAGGGAGTGCTAATAGCCGCAATAGTATCTTCTTTTAATATATTCAATTAAATTCCCCCTGCATCTATCAACTAAACCCAGCAGGATTTCCCACTGGGTTTAGGCTTTGTTTTATTTGCTATTCATGAGCGGCAGTTTCTATAGTTACTTTTCTAAAAGGTTCTTTCCCCTGGCTATAAGATTTAACCCTGCGGTCCTTCTTTATTGTTATATGAATAATCCTTCTTTCATGTGGTGGCATTGGCTCCAGCACCACTCTTCTACCAGTTTTAATGGCTTTTCTGGCTAATTTTTTTGCCAGCCGGATTAAAGTTTGTTTTCTTCTATCTCTATAACCCTCCGCATCAAGTATAACCCTATAATAATGATCAGTATTCTTATTAATAACCAGTGAACTTAGATATTGTAAAGCATCTAATGTTTCTCCTCTATGACCAATTATAATTCCCAGATCAGGACTACTTAAATTATATTTTACCTGTTCAGAATTTGTCTCTTCCTGGATAACCTCAACTTGAACATAAAGAGAAGTATAAACAAAAACAGCTTCTAAAAATTCCTTGCCTGTTTTTACAGGATCGGGTTTTGCTTTTACTTCTACTAAAGCATCTTTATTACCAATTATACCAAATAAACCTCTGTTGTTTTCCTGTAAAACTGTTATTTCCGCTTCTTCTCTAGTAATATTCAATTTTTCTAATGCTTTTGAAATGGCCTTCTCTACCGTTTTACCTTCTTTCCTGACACTCTGCATTATTTTTCTGTTGCCCCCTTTACTGCCGGCTCACGCGAAAGTAAGAATTGTTGTACTCCTGTAAATAAAGTAGAGGTCAACCAGTATAAAAGGACTCCTGAAGGTAATTGAAAACCTATAAATACGATAAATATAGGCATAATCCACATAACCATATTGTTTTGACTTGAAGCAGATGTTTTCTGGGTTATATATGTTTGAGCAATCATTGCAAGCGCATTTAAAATAACTATTGCAATATCAGGTGTCGCCAGTGATCCACTTGTTAAAGTACCAATCCATAAAAAAGTAGAATCGGCCATGGTTTCACCTAAACCAAGTATTGACCTATAAAGAGGTATTAATATTAAAAGCTGTAAAACCATAGGAAAACAACCTGCTGCAGGGTTTACATTATTCGCTTTATAAAGTTTCATCATTTCTTCCTGTTGTTTTTCTTTATTATCTTTATATTTCTTTTTAATAGACTACATTTGAGGTTGTAAATCCTGCATTGCCTTCATAGATCTTGTTTGCTTTGCCGTTAAAGGATAAAGTAAAAATTTAATTATTAATGTAAATATTATGATAGCAAGTCCATAATTATGGACAAGTCCATATAAAAATAAAAGGGCCTGTGACATTGTATCTCCTAACCAACCGAACATATTATTTCCTCCTCTTCATTACTCCAGATTTTTTCAATAATTTTTTTGTTTCATTTTTTAAACCATTAAAATCAAGTTTATTGACCGGGTTACGTGCTATAAAAATAAGGTCATATCCTATTTTGATGTTTTCTTCTTCACTACGAATTATTTCCTTCATTCTTCTTTTTAATTTATTTCTAACTACAGCTTTACCTATTTTTCTGGAGATAGAAAAACCATTTCTGGAGAAATTCTTTTTATTCTCTAATAAATATAATACCAGATAAAAACTGGCATATGATTTACCTTTATTATAAACCCGTCTAAAATCTTTATTTGTTTTAAGACTTTTCACAAAATTATTTTTTTCCCCCTGAAAAACATATTTTAAGTACTATATTTAACCTAACCCATACAATCTTAATTATATGTTATTTATATTTTAGAGTCAAGGTTTTTTAAGCTCTTCCCCATAATTATTAATCCTGTCTGATGTTGATTAAATGTTAATAATCTGTTATTATATTATTATTCATTGTTAATTATTTTTTTGTTATAAATATATTTATATATATTTTTTTTAATACAATATTATTAATGTTATTTATCCACAATTACATATCAAGTAAACAAAGGGCTTTTTCTTGTAAATTCAGTAAGTTATCCACAAAAACACATGTTTTTATCCACAAATTGTTGATAAACAGGGTCTTTTTACTCATTCTTGTGGATAATTTATTTATTTTATCCACAAGAAATAAGCTATTTTGTCTTCGAAATTGTGATATTATACCATTTATGTTAACATTTTGTTAACATTTTCTGTGGATAAACACATTAGTTATCCACATTTTTGTGGATAACCTTTATTTTTTTTCATCGTTATAGTGATATATATATTGGGAGGTATATTATGCCATTTTCTAAAGAAGAGTTGGATCACATATGGAATGAAACATTAAATCAAATAAAGAAAAAAATAAGTGATCCCAGTTTTAACACCTGGTTTGCAAATACAGAACCATTTCAATTAAAAGATAATAATTTTATATTAAAAACACCAAATGATTTTATTAAAGAATGGATTATTAAACGTTATCAAAAATTAATCTCTTCTATTATAAAAGATTTAACGGGAAATAATTACAATATTGAAGTATTAACCCCGGAAGAATTAGGGGATTTAAAAAATATAAATAATAAAATAAAAACAAAAAACAAAAAGAAAAAAATTATAAATAAAAATAATAATAATAATAATAATAAAAACAAAAATTTTGAATTGAAAAATGGTTTAAATCCTAAATATACCTTTGATTCATTTGTAGTTGGTAATTCAAATAGATTTGCACATGCTGCTTCACTAGCTGTAGCTGAAGCCCCTGCCAAAGCATATAATCCCCTCTTTATATATGGAGATGTTGGTTTAGGTAAAACACATGTTATGCAGGCTATTGCTCATTTTATTTTATCACACAACCCAGACTACAAAGTAGTTTATGCATCATCTGAAACATTTACCAATGAATTAATTAATGCTATAAAAGATGATAAAACTATTAGTTTTAGAAATAAATATAGAAATATTGATATCCTTCTCATTGATGATATTCAATTTTTAGCTGATAAAGAAAGAACACAGGAAGAGTTTTTTCATACCTTTAATTCATTACATGAAACAAATAGACAACTTATTATCTCAAGTGATAGGCCACCTAAAGAAATACCAACATTAGAAGAGAGATTAAGATCAAGATTTGAATGGGGATTAATTACTGATATACAAAAACCAGACCTTGAAACCAGAATTGCTATATTAAGAAAAAAAGCAGATATTGAAAATCTTGAAATACCCAATGAAGTAATTATATATATCGCCAATAAAATACAATCAAATATACGTGAACTTGAAGGTGCTTTAACAAAAGTAATTGCTTATTCATCATTAGTAAATCGAGATATTGACAGTGAATTAACTCAAGAAGCACTTAAAGATTTAGTCAATAAAAATAATGATAAAAATATAATAATTAACATAGAATCGATTAAAAATAAAGTTAGTGATTATTATAAATTAAATGATGGTGATATGGAATCGAAAAAAAGAACTCATAATATTGTCTTCCCAAGACATATTGCCATGTATCTATCCCGAGAATTAACAAATTCTTCTTTACCACAGATAGGAAAAGAATTTGGTGGTAGGGACCATACTACTGTTATTCATGCCCACAATAAAATTGCAAATAGAATAGAAAATGAGACTGATTTTAAGCAAACTATGGATAGGATAATTAATTTAATAAAAAATTAAATATCTGTTAATAAACATCTTTATAAACTGTGGACTAATTATGAAGTATTTTTTTCTGTTAATATGTTAATAGATTTTCAGTATCTATCTACAGCTTTATCTACAGGTATAATGCCTATAGCTCAAGCTTGAAACTGGATATTAACATATTAACATGCCTTACTACTACTATTACTAGTTTTTATTAATAAATAATGATTATTAGAATCACACTTTTTTTGTGGATAAGGAGGAATTTAATAAATGAAATTTACTATTAATCAAAGTGATCTTTATCAGGCTATTAATATTGTTCAAAAGGCTGTATCGAGAAAGGAAACCCTTCCAATTTTAAGTGGTATTTATCTTGAAACTAATAAAAACAAGGGTCTTCATCTTATGGCTAATAATCTGGAACTTGGCATTGAATATTGGATAGATGCAGAGGTTGAGGATGAATGTGCTATTGTTTTACCTGCTAATAATTTAATTAGTTTAGTAAGAGAATTACCTTCTGAGAATATTGTTTTTAATATTGATATGGATTCTTTTCAAGCAGGAATAAAATGTCTTGAATCAGAATTTATTATTAAGGGTTTTGATCCAGAAGAATTCCCCAGTTTACCTTCACTTGAAACAAGTAATTTTATGAAGATAAATGGAAAAATTTTAAAATCTATGATTGAGAAGGTTAAATTTTCTATTTCCAATAATCAAACACAACCCGCATTAACTGGTACTCTTTTTGAGATAAATAAAGAAAGCATGGCGCTTGTTGCAACAAATACTTATCGTCTTGCCTGTTATAAGGTTAAAAATAAAACTAATTTAGAAAATAAGCACAGTTTTATTATTCCCGGTGAAACCATTTCAAATTTAAATAGTTTATTGACAGGTGATGAAGATCTAGAGATGATATTTAATAAAAATTATGCTAAATTTAAGTTTAATGATATAATTTTAATATCAAGATTAATTGAAGGACAATTTCCAAATTATGAGCAGGTTATTCCTGATAAATATAATACAAGTATAATAGCAGATAAAATTAAATTAAATAATTCGGCTAAAAGGGCTTCATTGATAGCTAATGTTGTTAATTTAAATATTGTTGATGAAAGTTTGATTATTGAATCTACAGAATCAGAGTCAGGACATGCCCATGAAAAGGTAGACATAAAAATTGATGGTCCTGAACAGAATATTAATATAGATGCCAATTATTTACTTGATGTAATTAAAGTTATGGATGAGGAAGAGATAAATATTAAACTTATTGATTCTATTAATCCACTGGCAGTTAAAATTAAGAATGGAAATGAAGATTATACTTATTTGATTATGCCAGTAAGACCTAATTCATAATCTTAATCCAGGGGGATGTTTTATGATTGATGTTAAGATTAAAACAAAAGATATTAAACTAGATAGTTTTCTTAAATGGGCTAACCTTGTAATGACAGGGGGAGAAGCCAAATATTTAATAAAAGAAGGAAAAGTAAAAGTAAATGGAGAAATAGAATATAGAAGATCACACCACATAAAAAAAGATGATATTGTTAAGATTTCTAATAATGATAATGAATATCGAGTGAAATAAAATGTTTATAAAAAAGATATATCTTAAAAATTTTAGAAATTTTGATGAGATATTAATTAATTTAAATAAAAATTTAAATATATTTATAGGAAAAAATGGTCAGGGAAAGACAAATTTATTAGAATCAATCTATTTACTGGCGACTGCTAGTTCTCATAGAACAAATATTGATAGTGAAATGATAAAATGGGATAAAGAAAGTTCTATTATCCAGGTGATTTTATATAAAAAAGAGGATGAAATTAAGTTATCACTTATATTTGAAGGATCGAGAAAAATAATTAAGATTAATGAAAATCCACTGACTAGGATATCTGATCTTGTAGGAAATATTAATGTTGTTTTGTTTTCTCCTGAGGACCTACAGTTAGTTAAAGGTGGTCCTTTTTATAGGAGAAAATTTTTAGATGTAGAGGTATCACAGGTTAGTACTTATTATCATCATTTATTAAAAAAATATGAGCATATTTTAAAACAGAGGAATAATTTACTAAAAGATATCAGGGAAAGACGTGATAGTAAAAAAGAGAGTATGCTTGATATCTGGGATAAACAGTTAGTAGATATTGGTACTAAAGTAGTAAAAAAAAGACTGGAAGTGGTTGAAAAATTAAAGATACTTGCCAGGCTTGCCCAGAGGCAAATAACAGATGGTAATGAGAATTTAAATATAGAATATGAATTTAGTTTTAATGGTAAAGTGGAAAAAGATAAAGTAAATTTTATATTTAATAATAATTTAGTAAATAATAGAAATAGAGAGATTAAAAGAGGTTATACCCTTTTTGGACCACATAGAGATGATTTAATCTTAAAAATTAATGGCATGGATGTGAGAAAATATGGTTCGCAGGGTCAGCAAAGAACGGTAGCTCTGGCCCTTAAAATGGCAGAATTAGAGTTTATGAAGTCAGAGACGGGTGAATATCCGCTTTTATTACTTGATGATGTTTTTTCTGAACTAGATAATGAGAGAAAAAATAAGTTGCTTGATATTATTTCAGATAAGATTCAAACAATTATTACTACTACAGATTTAAAGGATTTTAAGAGCTTTAAGCTTGATTTAATTAAATTATTCAGGGTAGTAGGGGGAAAAATTATTGAAAGAAGGTGAAAAACAGGTGTTTTTACATTTAGGTCAAGGACATATGTTACCTGTTGATGAAGTAGTTCTTATTGGTGATATCGAATCTACAACTGATTCCAAAATTACCAGTGAATTTTTTGATATATCAAGAGAAGAGGGGTTTGTAGTGGACTATTCTTCAGATGAGCCCAAATCTTTTGTTTTAACTGGTGAAACTATTTATTTATCTATGATATCTTCTAAAACTCTTGCCAAAAGAATGAGGGGATTATGATGGCGCTAGAAGAAAGAGGAAGTTATGAAGCTGAAAATATTCAGGTACTTGAAGGATTAGAGGCAGTAAGAAAAAGACCTGGAATGTATATAGGATCAACCGGGATTGATGGATTACATCATTTAGTTTATGAAGTTTTAGATAATAGTATTGATGAAGCAATGGAAGGTTATTGTAATCAAATTGAAGTTATATTAAAAGAGAATAATATAGTTACTGTAATTGATAATGGTCGTGGAATTCCCATTGAAAAACATCCTAAACTGGACAGGCCTGCCGTAGAAGTTGTAATGACTACTTTACATGCTGGTGGAAAATTTGGCGGTGAAGGTTATAAGGTTTCCGGGGGATTACATGGTGTTGGTGTTTCCGTTGTAAATGCTCTTGCAGAGTGGATGGAAGTAAAGGTAAATTGGAAAGATGGCAAGACTTATCAGCAACTTTTTAAAAGAGGATTACCTGTTTATGATTTAAAAGTCTTAGGAAAAAGCGAAGATAATAATACAGGTACAATTATTTCTTTTAAACCAGATGAAGAAATTTTTGAAGAAATAGATTTTAAATATAAGACATTGGTTCAAAGAATAAAAGAGATGGCATTTTTAAATAAAGGTATTAAAATAAAATTTAGAGATGAAAGAGATGAAGAGCCCAGGGAAGAAGTTTTTCATTATGAGGGTGGTATTGTCTCTTTTGTAAAATATTTAAACGAAAACAAAAAGGTACTTTTTCCAGAGCCAATTTATCTTGAAGAAAAAACAGATGAAACTGAACTGGAAATAGCCATTCAACATCATAGTGGATATAATAACAGCATTTTTACCTTTGCCAACAATATAAATACAAGAGAAGGTGGAACCCATTTAAGTGGGTTTAAAAGTGCCTTAACGAGGACTGTTAATGATTATGCCCGGAGTAAAAATGTTTTGAAAGAAAATGATGATAATCTATCAGGTGAGGATATTAGAGAAGGTGTTACAGCTATTATCAACCTGAAGATTAAAGAGCCACAATTTGAAGGACAGACAAAAACAAAACTTGGTAATAGTGAAATTAGGGGATATGTTGATTCTTCTTTTTCCAGGCATTTGAAAGTTTTTTTAGAAGAGAATCCTAAAATTGCAAAAATTATTATTGAAAAGGGATTAAGTGCTGCCAGAGCCAGGAGGGCTGCCAAAAAAGCAAGAGATTTAACAAGAAGGAAAAATGCTCTTATAAGTAGTGCTTTACCAGGAAAACTTGCTGATTGTTCTTCACGAGATGTTGATAAAACAGAATTATATATAGTTGAGGGTGATTCTGCTGGAGGTTCCGCAAAACAGGGAAGAAATAGGCGTTTTCAGGCGATATTACCACTTAGAGGTAAGATCTTAAATGTTGAAAAATCTAGATTAAATAAGATATTAAACAATAAAGAGATAAGGGCTTTAATTACAGCAATAGGCACCGGGGTATCAGATGATTTTGATATTGAGAAATTGCGTTATGGTAAAATTATTATAATGACAGATGCAGATGTAGATGGTTCCCATATAAGAACTCTTTTATTAACTTTCTTTTATAGGTATATGAAACCTATAATTGAGAGTGGTAATATCTATATTGCTCAACCACCACTTTATAAGGTTAAAAAAGGTAGAAGTGAAGAATATGCCTATAACGAACGTGCTTTAAACAAAATTTTAGATAATTATGGAAGAAGTAAATTTTCTATTCAGAGATATAAAGGTTTAGGTGAAATGAATCCTGATCAATTATGGGATACTACTATGGATCCTGATAACAGAATAATTCTTCAGGTTCAAATTGAAGATGCTATTATGGCAGATGAAACCTTTACCACATTGATGGGAGATAAAGTTAGTCCTCGCAGGGAATTTATACAAGACCATGCCCAAGAAGTAAAAAATCTTGATATATAGATAAAGGAAGGTGTAAAAATTGGTTGATGAATTTGGTGGAAA
>Ga0102926_1001443_pt1 | contig 14013 bp, 15 predicted proteins | sample SalPonR1_A_D2_MG_FD_78173 | JGI IMG/M metagenome (GOLD analysis project Ga0102926, IMG submission 78173) | Salt pond soil microbial communities from South San Francisco under conditions of wetland restoration - Salt Pond MetaG R1_A_D2_MG | ecosystem: Environmental > Aquatic > Marine > Intertidal...
AGATACTTCCAGAGCGCGCGTGAAGCCGCGCGGGGGCGGCCCGAGGGCGTGACGAGTTCGTCGTAGAACTCCGAAACCTTGTAGTCGTTTAAGTCCATGCCCTAATAAACTACACACTTGAGCGAATAAAACAACCCGGCCTGCTAGGATAGTGTTGTTCGCGCAGCATGAAGGACTCACCATGAATGTCTCTACGACCGAACATCCCGTGCTCGACGACACTGTGCTTGTAGTCGTCGATGTCCAGGGCCGGCTGGCGCGCCTGATGCACGAAAGCGACGCCATGATCCACGCGCAAGGCGTGCTGGTTCGAGCATGTCGCCTGTTCGATATTCCCGTCGTCTGGGCCGAACAGTTGCCCGACAAGCTGGGGGCCACTGTCGACGAACTCCAGGAACCGCTGACCGGGCTTTCACCGTGCGCCAAGTCGAGCTTCGGTTGCATGGGCGACGACACGATCAGAGAGCGCATCGAGGCCCCCGGACGCAAGCAGGTATTGCTGTGCGGCATCGAAACCCATGTATGTGTCTGGCAGACTGCCGCTGCCTTGCTTCGGGATGACTACAGCGTGCACCTGATCGCCGACGCCACCTCGTCGCGCAGCAAGTTCAACCGGGATATCGGTTTTCGTCGCATGGAACGCGCCGGCGTTCATTTGAGCAATGTCGAGATGGTGCTGTTCGAGTTGATGGTGGATGCGAAGCATCCGAAGTTTAGGGATGTGACGAGGCTTTTGAAGTAGTTTTTTTTTAACGATTCCGGTCGTGCGGGCCAGGGTTCATGCTGGGCATGCGCTCGGTTCTAATTCCAACTTCAACTTCAAAAGCCGTTTTCGCCGCCGGCTTCGCCGGCTGATGCGAGTGACGATTGTCATAATAATCCTGGCGCCCCAAGAAGTAACCAAGAAACGCTGCCGGGCGACGCCGCCGGTCCTACGGCTGCTGGCGCAGCCTCCGGTCCGGTTCCCTGCGTTTCTCGCCCCGGACGGCCGGTTCCGAACTCGCTCCCTTTGGTCGCTCAGACATGCGGAACCGGAATGCCCCGTCCGCGGCTGCGATACTCGGCGGCGGCGACGGCGGGTTGCGGGCACGAAACGTTGGGAGCATACGCTCCGACATCCACCCAAGGTTCGGCGGCCACCCCATCTGCCTCGAGGGCGCCGAGAAGCACAGGGCCAGGCGGAAAAAGACGCGCCGCATGTCTGAGCGACCGAAGGGAGCGAGTTCGGCGCGTCCCGCCTGGACCGAGCATCGCAGGGGACCCGGCGCAGTTTGCCGGGCGCCTTCGCGGCATGAGCGGTTTTGCCTACTTTTGCCGCACCAAAAGTAGGTCGCATCAGCCAGCGAAGCTGGCGGCGAAACGGATTTTGACTTTTATGGTGCCGGCGTGGAACCAGATCCGGCAAAAAAAGCAAATTACATATTCAACAGCCGTCCCCCGTCGACGGCCAGGATCTGACCGGTGATGTAAGGCGCATCCAGCGCCAGAAAGGCTACCGCACCGGCGATGTCTTCGGGCCGTCCCTGCCGCTTGAGCGGCACGCGCGCCATGATGTCGCGCATGGATTCCTCAGAGTTGGCCGCGTCGCCCTCGGGCCAGAGGATGGAGCCCGGCGCGACGCCGTTGACCCGCACCTCGGGCGCGAGGTCCTTGGCCAGTGCGCGGGTCTGCATGATCAGGCCGGCCTTGGCCTGGCTGTAGATCGCGTGATCGGCCAGCGGCACGATCCCGTGGATATCGACCAGGTTGACGATGCTGCCGGCGTTGCCGCCGAGGGCTTTCGCGAAGGCCAGCGACAGCCAGAATGGAGCGCGCTGGTTGCTGTCGATCAGCGCATGCCAGTCGGGGTGCGAGGCATCGGTGACCGGGGTTGGGTAGAACGCCGAGGCGTTGTTGACGAGCACGTCGACCCGGTCGAACGCCGACAGCGCGGCACCCACGATGGCGTCGGGCGCGGCGTCGTCGCGTAGGTCGGCCTCGGTCACGGCGGCCGAGTCAGCGCGCGATTTGTTCAGGCGCGCAACCAGTGCGTCGGCTTCGGCGCGCGAAGCGCGGCAATGGATCAGCACGTTCAGGCCGCGCGAATGCAGGTTTTCGGCAATGACCGCACCGATGCGCTTCGCGCCGCCCGTTACAATCGCGACTCTGTGCTCTTGATGGTCGTTCATTGTCCAATCCTTCGCTGAAACTGCCTGAACCGCCGGCCGAACTGGCCGAGTTGAGTCGTGAATTGTGCACCAGGATCGTCAACGCGATCGACGCTGACGGTCCGATGCCGTTTCAGCGCTACATGGCGATGGCGCTGTACGAGCCCGGCCTGGGCTATTACGTCAACGGCCTGCACAAGTTCGGCGCCGCCGGCGATTTCGTCACCGCGCCGGAGCATGGCCGGCTTTTCGCGATGGCGCTGGCGCGTCAGCTCGATCCGCTGGGCTCCGAGCTTGGCCCGGACTGGACTGTGCTGGAGCTTGGGCCGGGTTCGGGCGCGCTGGCGCGCGATGTGCTTTTGCAGCAGCAGAACCCGCCGGCGAAGTATCTGCTGCTGGAGCCAAGCGCGCCGCTGCGCGATGTGCAGCGCGAGACTCTTTCGGTGCTGCCCGATGATCTTCTGCGCCGGGTCGAATGGGTTGCAGCGCCGCCGACCGAACGATTCGACGGGGCGGTGATCGCCAATGAAGTCATAGACGCGCTGCCGGTGGCGCGCTTCCGGATCGGCGAGACCGGCATCGAGGAAGCCCGGGTGACGGTGGAGGCCGGGCGCCTGGCCTGGGATTGCGCACCGGCCGAAGGGCGAGTGCTGCGCGCCGTAGACCAGGCGTTTTCCGACCTGCCGCACCCACATCGCGTTGGCTACGCCAGCGAGGTCTGCGTGGATCTGCCCGAGTGGCTGAACGCCGTCACTGCAGCGCTGAATCGTGGCATCGCGCTGATCATCGATTACGGCTATCCGCGACGCGAGTATTACCACCCCGACCGTAACGACGGCACGCTGGTCTGCCATTATCGCCATCGGGCGCACTTCGATCCGTTCGCCTGGCCGGGGCTGACCGACCTTTCCGCATTCGTCGATTTCACCGCCGTGGCCGAGGCCGCGCAGCAGTGCGGTCTGGAGATCGCCGGGTTTACCAACCAGGCCGGGTTCGTGCTCGGCAGCGGGATTGGCGACGTATTGGGACAGGTCGCCGACGCCGGTGGTGACGAGAGTGATGACCAGCGCCAACAACTAATGCTTTCCGGCGAGTTCAAGCGGCTGGTGCTGCCCGGCGAAATGGGCGAGAAGTTCAAGGTCATGGCGCTTGTGCGCGACCTGGACGGCAGTCTCGACTGGACCCCCGAAGCGTTCGCGCTCTCCGACCAGCTGGACCGGCTGTGAGCGCTCCGCCGCGCCGCAGCTTGCCTTTGGCGCGATTTGACGTAATGATCGAGGCAATGATCGAAGCAGGCCTCACGAAACAGCCTGGCCGCCGGATCTCGACGGCATGAACGACGACGGCGATTGCGAAAGACGCGGCACGCCCCCGGGCAAGCCGGATTTCGACCAGCTCTGGAAAGTCCTGGCGCCGCACGTGCGCGCCGCCGTGTCGCGCCATCGATCGAGGGACGTGGCGCTGGCCGCCGACGACTTGCTGCAGGAAGTGCGCATCCGGGTCTGGACGGTGTATTCGGGTGACAAAAATTTCCGGTTGAAAACGTCTTACTACTACAAGGTGGTCAACAGCGCCATTATCGACAGCCTCAGAAGTCATCGGGGTACGCTGGCGCACTCGGTGCGTACCGAGACCGACGGCGAAGAAGACGAGCCCGCCCTGATCGAGCGAATCGGCGGAGAAGAGCAAGGCCCCGATCAAGTTTTTGACGAGCAGCACCGCCAGGCCAGGCTGCTCAAGGCGATCCGGCAGCTGCCGGCCGACCGAAGGCGCGCCGTGACGCTCTTTCTTCAGGGATTCACGGTGCCGGAAATCGCCGAACTACTCGGCTGCGACCGGAACCGCGCGCACAATCTGGCATACCGCGGGGTGCGCGCGCTGAAAGACTTGATGGGCGATGCCGGGTGATGGGTCAAAAGAAGTGATGGGTACAGATATGGGTACAAATAAATGAAGGATTTCCAGGATCGATACAGCCCGATGTTTCGGGCCGTCACGCGCGACGCCGGACACTGCCCGCCGGCCGGGTCGCTTGCCGATCTCGCCGCCGGTCGCACCTGGCCGTGGCAGCGTCGGCGCCTGGTCGAACATCTTTCGCAGTGCAGCGACTGTTCGGACGATTACCATGTGCTCGTCACCGCACGTGGCGGCCTGGTCACTGCGCTGGAAGAGCAGGGACATGCCGGCGAAGGGCTCACGGGCGGCTGGCTGCGGCCTGGCCTGGTGGCCGCCGCGGCACTTGGTGTCGTGGCGCTGAGCATTTCGGTGCTGGTCCAGAGCGACGCTCCGGCCCCGGTATCCGGGCACGGGGTGCTGTTCGCCAGCGAGTTCGAGCACGGCCCAGGCGGGGCCGAACGTCAGCCTGGCCAGGATCGCCTGTTCATCAGCGATTTCGGTGAGACCGAAGGCGAAGGCGGAAAGCTCTTCCGCGACGATTTCGGCGGCTAGTTTATTCCGCCGCAGTATCGAAAGACAATGAAAGTCAGCGGATCCATGCGCAAGTTGACTCTGCTGATCGGTGTTCCGGTTCTCGCGGTGACCGGCTATTTTCTGTATCTCGCCGGCGATGCGGGCGAATTTCGCAGCGTCGGCGACCTGCATCCCGGCGAATGCCGAAAGATTACAGGCGTGCCCGGCCCCGAGGACATTACGCTGCATCCCGATTGGGAAGTGGCGCTGGTCTCGAGTTTTGATCGGCGCGCCGCCATGGACGGCAGAATCCGACCGGGCGGGATTTTCGCCTGGGCGCTGAACGGCTCGATGGATGCCCCGGTCAATCTGACTCCGGATGCCGGTATCGACTTCCGACCGCACGGCATCTCGCTGTTCGTTGGTCCCGATGGTCGGGCGACGCTGTTCGTGGTCAACCATCCCGGAGAATCGTTGTCTGGAGCCCCGCCGAAAACCGGTTCGCTGGATCCGGCCCATACAGTCGAGGTGTTCGCGCTGAACGGCATGCGGCTGGAGCATCGCGAAACTCTTGCGCATGAATCGATGATCAGCCCCAATGACATCGTGGCGGTCGGCCACCGGCGCTTTTACTTCACCAACGACCACGGCAGCGCGCCGGGCTGGAAGCGGACGCTGGAAGACTATCTGCGGCTGGGCTGGGCGAATGCGGTTTATTTCGACGGCGACGAATTTCACGAGGCGGCCGACGGGCTGAGCTACGCCAACGGCATCAATCTCTCACCCGACGGTACCCGGCTGTACATTGCCGAAGTGACGCACGGTCGGATCCGTGAATACGCCCGCGATATCCAGACCGGCGCGCTGGACGAGCGTCGCCGGATCGATGTAGGTTTCGGCGTGGACAACATCGAGATCGATCCCGAAACCGGCGAGTTGATGCTGGGTGGCCACGTCAAGCTGCTGACGTTCACCCGCCATGCCGGTGACGCGGAGGTGCTTGCGCCGTCGCAGGCTGCCCGTCTTCAGCCGGGTGATTCCCCGGAAATCGAGACCGTGTTTCTTGACGAGGGCGAGCTGATTTCGGGCGCCAGCGTCGCCACCGCGCGCGGAGGCGCGCTGCTGGTGGGCTCGGTATTCGAGCCGCACATGGTGGTGTGCCGGGTCGACGCAGAGTGACTATTCCGATGCCTGTCCGGCTGGGGTCAACGTAGATTCGAGGGCGTTCAAAATATCATCGCCGTCCTGCCGGCTGTAGCGGCGCGGGCGACCCGAACCCCAGACCGGTGCGGGCCATGCCTCGTCGCTGCGGAAGCGGGCAACCACATGCACGTGCAGCTGGGCGACCTGGTTGCCCAGCGCTGCGATATTGAGCTTGTCGGGCCGGCACGTTCGGCGCAAGGACTCGGCGGCGGCGCGAATCTCCTTCCACAACTGATCCTGATCGGCCGGTTCCAGGTCCAGTATCTCGACGGCCGCTTCGCGGCGCGGCACCAGTATCAACCAGGGAAACCGGGCGTCGTTCATGAGCCGAACCTCGCACAGATCGAACGAGGCGACTTCGAAGGTGTCGCCGGCCAGCACCGGGTCGAGTTCGAATTGCATGCGTCCTGGAGATTCGCAACCTGGAGATTGCCCGATGCTACATGATTACGACTGCGCCTCGAAGGTCGGAACAGTTCGCGATCGAAAAGCCGCACACGAAGAGCGCCAGGATTTCACTAGGGACACGAGGGAGACCCTGGATCCGAAAGGTTCGCGGTTCGGGGATAGTCGTTTCAGCCGGCGCGAGCGGTGATTCTCAGTCCGCCCAGGTTGCCGCCCTCGAACAACTGCTGCATGGTCTGGTAGAACGCGTCGAGCTTGCAGAACGTAGCCGGACCGTGCAGGTGGACGAACCGTACGCGATCGGCTGCAAACCGTCGCTGTCGCTCGGTGACGAAGGCCGTCCAGTCGGCGCTCATGTCCAGCAGTTCCACGTCCTTGAAGCCGGCCTTTTCCAGGCATCGACGATATTTCTTTGCCGTCGGCAAGGCGCTGCAGTAAACGTCTTTCTCCAGGCTTTCGATTTCCACGGCGGTCAGCGGCGCGCGCTGGAAGAAGTCCTCGATGTAGATCCGGCCGGTGTCCTTGAGAACCGATCGGCTGCGCTCCAGCAACACTTTCTTGTCCGGAATATGCAGAAAGGTCAGCCAGCTGACCAGCGCATCGAAGCCGGCGACCGGCAGCATTGTCTTCAGGAAGTCGCCGTGCAGGTGCTGGACACGATGCTCGAGCCCGCAACGCAAGGTGAGCCGCGATGCGCTTGTGTGGAGTTCGCGCTGCAACTCGACGGCGGTAACGCGGCAGCCCGTGGTCGAGGCCAGGTGACGGGCCGGACCGCCAAGGCCGGAGCCGACGTCCATGACGCGCGTCGATTCATCGATGGCAAGTGTTCTCGCGGCTTCGTCTACAGCCTCGGTACCGCCATAGTGCAGCTGGTCTAAAGCCGCCAGATCCGTCGGTAACAGTGGCGCGTGCGGCGCTTTTCCGCGGGCGCGCAGTTCGCGGTCGACGCGCTCGACGTCGGAGTACAGTTTCATGGTCTTGATGGCGTCGGCCGGATTGATCATTGCGAGTGATCGTTTGCGATTCGAAGCGCAGACTACCTCGCGGTGCGTGCACTGCATGTCGGTCTCCTCTCCAGTAGAGGCCCGACGGCGTTTGTTGCGCGGCCCTCGGTTGCGGCTCAGCCGGATCGCGCGAGCCGGACGCTGTTCGGATACGGCCTGACGTTGCCGGTCGGATCCTGCCTGAGCGACGCCTGCAGTCCGCGCCACCATTCGGGCTCGAACAGATCCCCATGCGCCCGCTCGAAAATCGCGCGGTGGCCAGACGAGAGATCGATAAAGCGGGGGAAGTGCTCCGGAAACACATCGCCGCGTTCGACCGGGTACCACGGCCGGTCGGAGAATTCCTCTTCCTCGGAGCGCGCCTGCGGGACGCGGCGGAAGTTCAGATCGGTGACAAGGCTGACCTCGTCGTAGTCGTAGAATACGCAGCGGCGCGAGCGCGTCACACCGAAGTTCTTCAGAAACAGATCGCCCGGAAACAGATTGGATCGGGCCAGATCCTTGATTGCCTGGCCGTAGTCCAGCACCATCGCCTCGGATTCCTCTTTCGGCGCTTCGCGCAGATAAAGATCCAGCGGCCTGACCCTGCGCTGGACGAAGCAGTGCTGAACGAGTAGCCGGTCATCGTCGATGCGCACGCTGCGGCCACATTCGGCTTCGAGCTCGGCGATCAATCTCTGGTCGAAGCGCGCCCGGTCGAACTCCAGGTAACGGTATTCCTGGGCATCGATCAGCCGGCCGACACGGTCGTGGTTGAATACCAGCCTGTATTGCGAAAGAACGTGATCACGGCCGATCTTCTTGCCCGGAGCGAAGTGATCACGAACCACCTTGAACACCAACGGATACGACGGCTGGGTGAAGACCACCATCACCATGCCGCGCTTCCCGTCGGCCTCGACCATCTGCTCGTCGTCGACATGCTCGAGGTGCTTGAAGAAGTGGCGGTAGCGCTCTGTCTTGCCCTGCTTGGCCCGGCCGAGTACCGTGTACAGCTCATCGATCGGCTTGTCCGGCAGCAGGGTGCGCAAGAACACGATAGCGTCGCCGACGGTGGGCAGGTCGGCGTGAAAATAGCTGTACGTGAAACCGAACAGCCGGCTGACCTGGCGTCGGTCGGTGACGACGGCATCGGTCCGGATGCCGTCGTCGCCGTGAATCAGCGCGATGATGCACGGCAGCCATCGCGAGGCGCCGAATGCGCGCCCTACCAGGTAGGCGCGTTGGTCGCGATAGAAAACCACTTGCAGCAGTTCGACGGAGATCAGACCGTCATCGCCGGCTTCGGCCAGGGCGCGCTGAAGCCGGTGCGCGAGCCTGGCGGCATCGGCGGGGATGAACTCGGGATTGCAGCGAAGCTCGGAATCGTGCAGCAATCGTTCGACAGCCCGCATCGGCGCTTCGGCGCAAGAATAGATGTTGCGTTCGATCGGGTGTGTGATCTGTTCGGTGGGCTCGATATCCAGCGCCACGAACTCCATGCCGGGATCCAGGCCCCGGGTCTTGAACAGGCGCCGGGTAAGCGTATTGAAAAAGGTCTTGTACAGTTCCGCGTCGAGCTTGCCGGCAATCGCTTCGGCGTACGCGGAATGAATATCCAGCCACAGGGTGCGCGACAGCAGGCGCTCGGCAAGCTGCGTCTCGAGACGCCCGATGGTTTCGGCGATGCATCTGTCGTAAAGGCTTATACGAGCCTGTGCATCGCGCCTATGCCCCTCCCAATCGCGTCGTTCGAACCGCCGCCTGGCGCGCCGGGTGATGTCGGAGAAACGCGCGTTGTAGTCGTCGAACGCGTCGACAGCCAGCGCTGCGGCGCGCTGGATCAGTTCAAGCCGAGCGTGCGCTGAGCCCGGCTTATTCACCACCTCTCCTGCTGCGAAGCCGCTAGGCTCTGTGGCGTTTCGCTCGGTCGCAAGTCCTCACCGCAGCGGCCGCTACGCCTGCGTATTGCTCGGTCGGCCGCGAAACACCACAGCCACAAGACCTGACGACCCCTGGCGAAGGACGGGAAGTGAGTAAGCCGGGCTGACGGCACGTTTATTTTCCGTTCGTCTCCGGAATCCGGGTGGCTTGCCAGGTGAACGCTTTCCATTGCCCGTCGCGGCGCTCCAACACGCCGGTATTGAAGAACTCGGTGCCGGTATCCTCGGCCAGGTCGGCGGCGACCAGGCGGAACGTAACGACCGCAATGTCGCCAAAGACACGGATATCGACGTTCTCGCTGCTGTAGACGGGCTGGCTCTCGTTGTCCGTAGGTGGTCCGGCAAGGTTATCCATGATCTCGGACTTGCCGAAGCGTTCGCCTGAAGAACTGGTGTAGACCAGGTCTTCGGCCCAGAAGCGGTCGTGCGTTTCGGCATCGTTGGTCGACGCACCGGCCAGGAAGGCATCCAGCAAATCGTGGATTTCATGCGCGACCGGATCATCATGCGCCAGCGCTGTCGGGCTCGCCATCGAAGAGGCCAGAACCAACGATGCCAGGATCCTGGAGAACTGTTTAGCTGCCATCAGCGAACTCCTTGCTTGAACCGGTCATCCGGCTGCCACGAGGATATCGCAATGACGGCCGCGGAAGGCGGCGCGTGTGCTGTCCCGCATTCGTATGCCACGCCCCGTGACATCCAGCCCGCTTCTGAAAACCGGTCTCTGGCCGGGTGCAGCAGTCTGTCGACGGCCCGAAGCGCGGTCAGCGCTTCGGCGTCTTGTTGTCGACGGCCTTGTGGATTCGGTCGGCCCCGGTAAATTCACCGGCTCTCTTGGCAGCCTTTTCGGCGCGCTTTTCCTTCAGTGACTTGCCCGGTTTTTTCTTCGCTTCCCTGCTTTGGGTGTCTCTGCCTTTGCTCATTTCATTCTCCAGACGCCCGCGGCTCCGCTCACCATGATCGGCATCGCTGGCAACAGTTGGACCGCGGCCGGACGACTTGATTCCCAGCGTTGGAGAACAATACCGGGCCATCACGGGAACCTTTAGTCATGCTGCTTCGGCCCGTGGCGCGCGCGTGGGCCAGGCATGGACGGCGATGCGCTTCAGCACCGAGCCGTATTGCCGCCAGAATCCCGCGCTGTTGTAGTGAATGCCGTAGCGCTTGCAGATCTCGCGAACGCGCGGCGCGATCTCCGGGTAGCGCGGCGCCGGCATGTCCGGGAACAGGTGGTGTTCGATCTGGTGGCTGAGGTGACCGCTGAGGGTATGGAACCACTTTCCGCCTTCCAGGTTGCTCGATCCCTGGATCTGGCGCAGGTACCAGCCGCCCCGGGTTTCATTCCGGGTGGCGTCTCGATTGAAAGTCTGCGCGTGCTCGGTGAAGTGGCCGCAGAAGATGATTGCGTTGGTCCACAGGTTGCGGATCAGGTTGGCGCAAAGGTTGCCCAGCAGCACGCGCGGCCACTGCCAGAATGCCAGCGCGGGAAAGAGCACGTAGTCCTTGAATAGCTGGCGCACGGCCTTGGAGACGAACGGCCTGGAACGTTGTTTCAGCTCAGCCCGGCTCATGCGGCCCTTGAAGAAGCGGCCGAGCTTGATGTCGTGGATGGCCACGCCCCACTGAAACAGGATGGCCAGCAGCAGGTACCAGAGCGGCTGCAGCAGCGTGGCCGGGTGCCAGCGCTGTTCGCGGGTCAGTCGCAGCATGCCGTAGCCGTAGTCGTGATCCTTGCCCAGGATGTTGGTGTGGTTGTGGTGCTCCACGTTGTGCGAATTGAGCCAGTGCTCGCGGGCGCAGACGATGTCCCAGTCGTAGCTTTGGGAACTGAGCGAGTCGTCGTTCATCCAGTCGTATTGGCCGTGCATCACGTTATGGCCTATTTCCATGTTCTCCAGAATCTTGGCGTGGGCCAGCGCGATAACACCGAGAATCCAGCTGATCGGCCCCCACCCGAACATCAGCAGGCCGCGCCCGGCGATGGCGCTTGCCTGGGCCCGGTCGACCATCCGCCGGATGTGCTTCGCGTCGCGCTCGCCGAGGCTCGCGGTCACTTCCGTGCGTATGGCGTCAAGCTCTTCGGCCAGGCACTCGCGTTCCACCGGTCCGAGCGCGGTCGCCCGGCAGGTCGTCGGTCTGGTTGCAGTTCCGTTCATCGGTTACTCCTTGGTCTGGAGAGGACAGCACGGCGTGCCGGCGTCTTAAATGGATAGTTCGAGATCGGACTCGGCCACCGAAATGCACAGCTGGACCCATTCGTCCGGCTGGCTGGAGACCAGCCCCGTCAAGAGGTTGCGTACCCGGCCGCTGCGCTTTTGGCACAGACAGGTCCTGCAAAGACCCGCGCGGCAACCGAACTTCGGCTGCAGGCCGGCCGCCTCGGCGGATTCGAGCAAGCTGCGGCCGGCAACTTGAGTGAACACCTGTTCCGATCCGAGTGCGTGTACCTGCGTTCCAGTGCCGGTTCCGGCGGTCGGGCGGGGCGCGGCGAAGCGTTCGGTCTGCAGGTGCTCTTCAAGACCCCGCTCGGCCCAGACGGCGGCAATGTCTTCCATCAAGGGCGCCGGGCCACACAGCAGGGTTTGCCGCCTGCCAAGGTCGGGAACGCTTGATGCAAGGTCGTTCGCGATCAGCCGGCCGTGCTCGGCGCTGCAGTGCGCATGAATGCTGAGCCCCGGGAGCCGTCGCGAAAGGTCGGCCAGTTCACCGGCGAACAGGTGCTGAGCCCGGTGGCGGTATAGCTGAAACAGCACGATGTCGGTGCTGCAGGCGTCATCGGCCAGCCGGTGCAGCATGGCCAGCAGCGGGGTGATGCCGCTACCGCCGGCAATCATCAGAAGGCGATCCGGCACCGGCCCGGGCAGCAGGAACTTGCCGCTTGCCTCGCTGATCTCCACGACCAGGCCTTTTTTCGCGTGTTCGTGCAGCCACCCGGTTACGCCCCCTTCGGCCTGGCGTTGCAACGTGATTCGCAGCAGACGGTCGGGCCTGGCGGCGCTGGAGACGCTGAATACCCGCCGCCGAAGCACACCGTTGATTTCTACGCCCAGCATGAGGTGCTGCCCGGGTGCATGGCCCCGCCAGCGACGGGACGGTTTCAGCCAGAGGCTGATCGTGTCGGCACTTTCGGTGACCCGATCCACTACCTTGGCGCGAATGCCGGTGACCGACCACAACGGGTTGACCCGGCCCAGCAGCCGGTTCCAGGCGCCGGCGTCACTGAGCGGGTGCAGCGCATCGCGCAGCCAGTGCCGGAAAGGCGGATTTGCATGATTTGGAATCGAAGTCATCGGGGTCGATTGAGTGAACAAGTGTTCACTATAGTGCGTGACCGACAGCACGCTGTCAAGCGTCCATCAGCGTTGCGGCGGTAAACGGGGTGGGCTGAGATATACTCGATCGATGATCGGACCACGAAATCCATGAGCGCAGAAACCACCGGAGAGACCGCCCGGAAGCGTTCCCGCAGCGGTTCGACGTCGACGCCGAGCGGATCGCGCAGCGCGCAGAAGCAGCGCACCCGGGAGGAATTGCTGAATGCGGCATTGAACCTGATGGATACCGGGCGCGGGTTTTCGTCGCTGAGCCTGCGTGAAGTAACGCGCGAGGCCGGGGTGGTACCGGCGGCCTTCTACCGTCATTTCAGCGATCTGGATGAGCTTGGGCTGGCGCTGGTCGAGGCCTGCGGTCTGACGCTGCGCAGGTTACTGCGCGAAGCCAGGCGACAGGGCCTTCCTCCCACCCAGATGCTCCGCAGCTCGGTACTGATCTACAAGAACTACGTCAAGGCGCACCACCGCTACTTCCGGTTTGCCGCCAGCGCGCGAGGTGGCGGCTCGCCGAGCATCCGCAAGGCCATTCGAAACGAGGAGTCCCACTTTGCCCATGAAATGGCCCAGGATATGCGCAATCTGGACTTGATGCCCCGACTGCCCATGGCTGCGCTGGAGATGATCTGCAGCCTGGTAGTGACGACCATGATGAATGCGGCCACCGATATCCTCGATCTTCCCGAGGGTCAGCGCCAGGCAGAAAAGGAAATGACCGAGAACTTCGTCATGCAGCTGCGGCTGATCTTCCTCGGCGCGCGCGCCTGGAGACCGCCGGCCTGATCGGCCAGCTTCTACCCGGAAAAACAGCGGTTTTTCCGCTTGTGACGGTGGCGTGCTCGGACGGGTGGCGGGAGGACCGGATCGCTATTGCAATTCCCAGTCGAAGCGCGGCAATTTCATGAACAGGTCTTTCAAGCCTTCCGACCAGGCCGAACTCAGTCGCCGGAGGTAGTCGTCGTTCTCGTCGAAGCGGTGATAGCGGGTTTCTTCCAGCGAGCCAGCGCTGTAAAGCAGCAGCTCGATCGGCGGGCCGACGCTCAGGTTTGAGCGCATGCTGGCGTCCATGGAAACCAGCGCGCAGCGTCCGGCGCGCTCCAGCGATGTCTCGGCATCGATGATCCGGTCCAGGATCGGTTTTCCGTACTTGGTTTCACCGATCTGCAGAAACGGCTTGTCGCGCGAGGCGGCAATGTAGTTGCCCTCCGGGTAGATCAGGAAGATGTCGGGCGGATGGTCGCCGATCTGGCCACCGAGGATGAACGACGCGCCGAAACCGTTTTGCTCAGACTGTTCGTTGTACGTGCCCTGAACCCGGGCCGAGATCTCGCCGACGTACGCAGCGACTTCGTCGAGATGGGAAAATCCGTTGATGTCGCGACTGATTTCCGGGTTGCCCAGGTCGCGCTCGATCTGACTGTTTACCGCCTGCGTGGTCGCCAGGTTGCCGGCTGAAAGCAATACCAGGAATCGGTCGGGCGTGGTGTCGAAGCGATGCATCTTGGAATAGATGCTCACGTTGTCCACCCCTGCGCTGGTGCGTGAATCCGAAGCGAAAACCAGGCCCTGGTCGAGCCGCGTTGCAACGCAATAG
>Ga0102926_1001444_pt1 | contig 14012 bp, 2 predicted proteins | sample SalPonR1_A_D2_MG_FD_78173 | JGI IMG/M metagenome (GOLD analysis project Ga0102926, IMG submission 78173) | Salt pond soil microbial communities from South San Francisco under conditions of wetland restoration - Salt Pond MetaG R1_A_D2_MG | ecosystem: Environmental > Aquatic > Marine > Intertidal...
CCGAGCGTTTGCGTTTCACACCGTCGCCTGTGCATGGTCCCAACGAAATGGACACATTGATCCGCGCAATGGATGAATTGTGGAGCCATTGCGCGCTGAATCGTGCCGAAATGGCTGGATAACAGTTATCATCACAGGAAAGGAGCCCGAACGATGCGCTGGATCACGCGAGGCGTCCTAATCGCCAGTGTCGCCATTCTGTGTCCCTTAGGCATTTCGCAGTTGACCGCGACGGAAAGTGCCGATCCGATCGAAGTTTCAGCTCCGATTACGGCTTCGGTCCGGCGCGCTGAACCTCTTCGGATTGACGACGTGCTGCACGCCTTCGGGCATGTTGCGCCTGCGGATATAATTCATGTGTCGATGCCGCGCCATGCCGCACCGGTGATGGAGGTCTTGGTAAACGAGGGTGATCTGGTCGATGCCGGGCAGACTCTCATCCGCATCGACCGCACCGAAATCCAGCGCGATTTGCTACAGGCTGAGGCAACACTTTCTGCCGCCCGCGCCGATGTCCGCATCGCGCAATCCAGTCTGGAGGTCGCAGCCACCGAAATCGTGCAGCACCGGGCCGCACTCGAGCGGCTTGAACGCCTCGCTCGGACCGGCGCCTCGTCCGAGGTACAGCGACAGGATGCGACCCGCGCGCTGCAAAAGGCCTTGGCTGAACACAAGGCTTCAATGGCCCGTCTTTCCGGCGCGCAGGCCCGCGAAACCCTTGCGTTGCTCGCGGTGGAGCGCGTCGCCACGCTAAGCCAGCAAATGGACGTCCGCGCGCCGGTCGCGGGCCGCGTGACCGCAATCATGGTGGACCCCGGTGCGACGCCTACGATGGGTGCCCCGATCCTTGATCTTGCCGCCGCCGATCGCATGGAAGCGGTGCTTACCGTGCCGCCGCATGCGCTGGCCCGGGTATTGCCGGGCATTCCTGTGCGCCTCTGGACGCCGGATGGCACAATGATCGACGGTGATGTCACGCGGATCAACCTCTCTACTGGCCCCGAGGCGGGGCTCGCGCGGGTCGCCGTGCGCTTGCCCGACGGGCACTACCACTTGGCAGGCGCCAGCCTGCGCGGCGAAATTATCGTCGATCAGCGGATGGCGATCGTCGTGCCCACCTCCGCCATCGTGCCGCTCAAGACTGGCCCGGGCCTCTTTCGCGTTGTCGATCGCCGCGCCGTCGCAACCCCGGTGGAGCTGTCGATGCGCCCGGGCGGCGCCGAGGCCGAGATCGTCGTGGGCTTGTCCGAAGGGGCGGCCTATGTCGCGGTCGCCTCGTCCCTCCTGCGCGATGGCGAGGCCGTGGCGCATCGCGGCTGGCTGACCGACACCGGCTTTAAGCAGACAGCGGCTCTCAATTTCGGGCTGGCCCGGCGATGACCGTTACAGACTGGACCCTGCGCCACGCGGTCTTTCCAGTGGTCGTCATCGCCGTTCTGGCGATTCTGGGCCTGCGCGCGGGCCTCGGCCTGCCGCTGACCCATCTGCCCGATATCGGTGACAACCGGATCGTGCTGCGCCTGTCGGCGCCCGACGCCTCGCTTGCTGCCACCGATCACGATTTGGCCCAGCCGGTCTATCGCGCTCTGTCATCTCTGCCCGAGATCACTTCGATCCGGTCACAGATCACCTCTGGCCAGTTGGACATAACGCTTGCCCTGCGCAATTCCCGCACCGCCCAAGACAGTCTCGCTAAGGTGCAGGACCGACTTCAGGCGCTACGACCGGATCTGGATTTTGCCGTCTCCATCGACAAGATCCGCGCCACCTCCTCGCGTCGGCAGGCGGCGCTGGAGCTTGCTATTCTACCCCGCGACGGTGATATCATTGCCGCCAGCGATGCGCTGCGCCATGTTATCCTGCCCGCCTTACGCCGAATCGACGGCACCTCCGAGATCGCGCTAAAGGGCGTCACCCACACTGAACTGGTGATCCCCACATCCGACGCCCGGCTTGCCTCGGTCGGGCTGACCTTTGCCGCGCTGAACCGCCAGATCACGCAGGCCCTGTCGCAGCAGGTGGCGGAACCTGTGACCGTCTCAGACGCTCCGGGGGCCGGGACCATCTTTTTGTCGCTCCCGCAGAACGCGGATGGCGCAGACACCGCGCGGATGTTGTCTGGCCTGTCGCTGACCGGCGCTGCGGGACAAAAGATCCCGCTTGCGGCGGTGGCGAGTGTGGCTTCTGCGCCCGCACTGCGCGACTGGCTGGTCCGGCACAATGGCACCCCTGCGGTTCTGGCGCAGATTCATGCCGCACCCGGTGCCGATCTTGTGACACTCAGCCGGGATCTCGATCGCGCGGTGGCGGATCTTCGGGACAGCCGTCCCGATCTCACGCTCGCTGTGATCGCGCGCCCGGGCAAGCAGGCGATCCGCTCACTTGGCGCCACCTGGCAAGCGCTGCTGGAAGGCTGCCTGCTGGTGATCGTAGTGATCGCGATTGCGCTGAAATGCTGGCGGGCCACGGCCTTGGCCGCGCTAGCCATTCCGCTATCCGTGCTGCCCACGCTCTATGTAATGCATGTGCTTGGCCTTGGTCTGAACATCGTCAGCCTTCTGGCCCTCACCCTTGCGTCGGGGATCGTGGTGGATGACGCGATCGTCGAGGTCGAAAATATCCATACCCATCAGCGCCGGGGGTGCGATCCTCGTCAGGCCGTCGCTCGTTCGGTCAATGAAATGGCCCGCCCGGTTATCGCCACAAGCCTTGCCTTGCTGGCGGTGTTCCTGCCCGTTGCGACCATGCCGGGTGAGGCCGGTCGGTATTTTCAGGCTTTCGGCTATACGTTGTGCATCGCGACGGTGTTTTCGCTGCTGGTCTCGCGGCTGGTGATCCCGGGCCTTGCTCTGCGCTTTGCCGGCCCACCCGTGGGCCGTCCGGCTGCCCCTTCGGCCCGGACTATGGCCCGGCGGCTGGCCGGGAGCTACCGTGCTGTGATCATCCGCACCCTGCGTTTTCGGTGGTTCTGTCTGGCGGCGACCGGGCTTGTGGCATGGCTCTCCGTGGCTTCGGCCCTCAATCATCCTGGCGCTTTCATCCCGCTTGACCGTGATCCGCTTCTGCGCTTCGATGTGGCCTTGCCGGCAACGATGCCGCCAGGTGCGCGGATTGATCACCTCGTCACGCTCGAGCACGATCTTCTGGCGGATGGCGGGGTGCGTGGTGTGACGCTGATCATCTCCGATGAACCTCAGGACATGCTGCGCCTTCTGGTACGCACCGACGGCACGGCCCAGACAAAAGCGCGGGTGCGCAGCGCGCTGGCCCGCTTGCCCGATTCGCGTGACCTCCCGCTGACTAGCACGGGGCGTCCTGCACTGGTGCTCGATCTGGCCGCGCCCGATCGTCGGAGCCTGGAAATCGCGGCCTCCGCGATCTTTAAGGCCATCGCGCAGCTGCCCGGTGATATCCCGGTCCTGTCCGCCACCACCGGCTCCCAGCCGCAGGTGCGCTTCCGGCCAGATCCGGGGCTTCTGCGGCAACTTGATCTGGATGCGGCCGATCTTGTCACGGCCCTCAAGGGGCATACGAACCCCGACGATCACCTGATTGCGATAATCGACGGCACGGAGCGGCAGCCGGTCCGCCTGCGCAGCCAACTGACACTGTCCGGGGCGGGGGGCGCCGATAGGCCTTGGCCGAACGATCTAACCTTCACGTCGGTGGCCTTGCCCGGTGGCGGCTTCGTCCCGCTGGGGGCACTTGGCCAGTTCGATCTGGACTTCTCGGACCTCCGGCTTGAACGGCGTGATGGGCTCTATGTCCTGCCGCTTCTGGCCGCGCCGGACACGGCGGCGACCGCGCGCCTCGTCTCGGATGCCGCACGGGCCGAACTGGCTCGGCTCTCCGCCGATCTGCCCGGCCTGGCGCTTCTGCCCGCCGGCGACACCGCCTCGCGGTTCCAGATGATGTCCGACCTGTCCCGAGCCCTCGGCAGCATGCTCTTGCTGCTTGTCGCGGTGCTTTATGCGCTCTTCCGCTCGCTGGCCCAGGTCGGGGTGATTCTTGCCTCGCTGATCTTTGCGTTGAGCGGCGGGATGCTGGTCCTGTCGGTGACGGGCCTGCCGGTGTCTCTGCCGGTGCTTATTGGCCTGATCCTGCTGCTTGGAATCGTGGCCAAGAACGCGATTCTGCTTGTCGACAGGGCGCAGACTCTCGTTGCGCGACATGGCAACATAGCACGGGCGGTGATCTCCGCCGCCTCCGACCGCGCGCGTCCGATCATCATGACCAGCGTTGCGATGATCGTAGGGATGCTGCCTGCGGCCTTGCCGTGGCTCGATGGCTCGGCCTTCCGTCAGCCTCTGGCCCTGACAGTGATCGGCGGCGTCGCGGTTTCTACCGTACTCAGCCTCGTGGTCACGCCGGTCCTGTGCCTCATGGCCCATGGCGCGGCGGTCGGGATCATGCGCATTGCTCCCAAATCCAAGGCCCTGCGCATCGTGCGCGAATGACGCATTCGGTTCGCGTCATGGTGTACACACCCTAGGTCCGATTCGGCGTTGGAATATCAAAGGTCTGACGCGCTATCGTCTATTATGACATTTCAGCCAAAGGCTTTTGTTTTGGACGCGCCCTGCCCGCTCTGTGTCGTTTTACAGCTTTTTTGTGCGCAATGGCGCCGCAAAGCCGCCCCAACCCCCGACTTTGGTCTGAAACCTATCCTACCTTCGTAGGGTTTTTGACAAGACTTTGAGCGCCTCCGACGAACTGCCCTCCTTGGTAGGTCTGGGTCAGGAAACACCGCCCGAACTGTGTCGGGTGCCCAGACCTTACAGCTAGGAGAGACCCGAATGGTTTTCGTCAACACAAACGACCTTAAGCATATCCTCGACCAGATTCGCATCGCCGAACAGCACGTGGCAGGTACTCCGCTGACTGAATTGGTGCAGAACCCCCTGCTGCCGTATGGCCTGCGTCTTGTTGACGGCACGCTGAACAACTTGACCCCGGGCCGCGAAGACTGGGGCTCCGCCGATCAAGTGATGCCGCGTCTTCTTGAGTCGACCTTCCTCACGCAGCCCGAAGGGGCGCATCTGGCCGATCCTAACCCGCGCGCGCCACAAGATGGCCCGACCTCCTATACCCAAACCGCCGGGTCGGTCTACGACGCCGAGCCCCGTGTGATCTCGAACCTGATTGCCGACCAAACGCTGTCGAATCCCGCCGTCATCGCCGCGGCGCTTAGCCATTCCGGCCTGACCGGCCAGGCGATGCTGACCGCTGCAAACGAAATCGTGCAGGGCTATCAGCGCGTCATCGATGCACAGGCGGCTACGGGCAACGTCGATCAGGCGCTTGAACTACAGCGCCAGGAATTGCAGTCCGCACTGGACGCCGCCAGCGCCGAACTGACGGCCGCACAAGACGATGTCGCGGCCAAGACAACTGCAAAGAACGACGCCGATCAGGCCGTAACCCAAGCTCAGGACACGCTCGACAATGCGGCAGCCACCATGGTGACGCTGCAAGGGCAGGGCCAGGTTGCTGAAATGCAGGCGGCACTAAACACCGCTGTCGCGGCGCATACGCAGGCTGATTCCGATCTCAAGGCGGCGCAGGATGAGCTGACACAAGCCGAAAGCGCTGCAGCGTCCATGCTGACCATGCGTAATGCGAAACAGAACACCGTCACAAATTTGCAGGAGCAAAAGGCAACTGCCGATCAAGAGCTCCTCTCGGCAGAAAACATTCTGACAGCCGCGCAGGACGCCCTGGCGCTGGAAACCGACGCAGCCGGCGCGGTGACCTCAGCCCAAACAGCCGTTGAAGAGGCTACGACCGCAGTCAGCAATGCGCAGACGCGTGTGAACGCGCTTGACGCACAGCTCCAGCAGGCCCAGTCGGATCTCGACGATCTGAATGTCCAGCTTCAAACGGCCCAAGAAGCAGCGACTGCCGCACAGTCCCGCGTTACAGCCGCCGAGGTGATCGCCGCCGAAACCCAGACGGCCCGCGACAACGCGCAATCCCTCTTTGATACCGAGGTGAGCGAGCTTGCCACCGCACAGTCCGAGATGCTCAGTGCTCTTAACATTTACATGAGTGGTGGTTCTCTGGCTGACTTCTCTCTGGCTTCTGCAGCCTATTCGACGGCCCGCGAAGAAAAATTGGCCGCGGAACAGGCTTTGGCCGCTGCGATCAATGCGGATGAAGAGGCAGATCAGGACGTTGCCACCGAGAATACAGCCCTCAGCACGGCGCAATCCGCGGTCAATACCCTGACCACACAGCGCGATAATGCGATTATCACACGTGACGGCTTGAATGCCCAGTTGGGCGACGCCAATGGAAACTTGACTACCGCGCAAGGCACTTTGACAACTGCTCAGCAGACGCTGCAGACCGCACAGGCGAACAACCAAGCCTATGTCGAGGCGCAGAACGCCGCAACACAGGCACAGGCCGATGTGGATGCGGCGCAAGGCGTGGTTGATGGTCTGGTGGCACAGTTGGGGATTGTTGAAGCTGAGCTTACAACGCTCAACAACAGCCTCACAATGGCAGATAACGAAGTGACCCGCCTAGAAGGCGTTGTGCAAACTGAAACCACCGATCTGGCAACAGCAGCTGGCAACGTAACAACGGCGCAGCAGAATCTTTCTGCGGCCCAAATGGCCGATGCGGCCATTCTCGCACAGCTCGACGTGATCGCGGATGCAACCGTACAGCTCAACCAGGCGACTGCAACTGCTGCTCAGGCAGCGCTTGATCTGACCGCGGCAGAGGGTGCGGTAACCGCAAAGCGGACCGCGGTTGATACGGCCACTAACGATCTTGCGGCCCTGACGGCACCCGGTGCGGCCGAGGCCGCCCTGGCCGCCGCTCAAGCCGTCGCTGCCGAAGCGCAGACCACGCTCGACACGCTGCTGACCACCCATGACATCACGATGGACGGCAACAACATTCTGCTGCCCGACGTGACGCCGGATGAAGGCCTTTCCGCGCCCTACAACTCGTGGATGACGCTTTTCGGTCAGTTCTTCGACCATGGTCTCGACCTTATCGGTAAGGGGGGCAGTGGCACCGTTTACATCCCGCTTCAGCCCGATGATCCGCTTTACGAAGAAGGCTCCCCCACCAACTTCATGGTGTTGACCCGCGCCACCAACCAGCCCGGCCCGGATGGTATTCTGGGCACGGACGATGACGTTCGCGAGCACTTCAACAAAACGACGCCTTGGGTTGACCAGAACCAGACCTATACCTCGCACCCCTCGCATCAGGTGTTCCTGCGCGAATACGATTTCGACGCCAACGGAAACCCTGTCTCCAACGGCTTCCTGTTGCATGGTCAGACCGGCGGCATGTCCACATGGGGCGATGTCAAGGCTCAGGCCGCGACCAAGCTGGGCATTCAGCTCAATGACAGCGACGTGCTCGATGGCCCACTGTTGGCCACCGACCCCTACGGCAACTTCATCCCCGGCCCCAATGGCCTGCCGCAACTGGTCGTGCCAAATCCCGATTATGTCGAGGGCGGCACCGAACCGCAGCACATCCATGTCGAAGGCAATCTGGCCGATCCGGTGGATGCAAGCCAGGCGCTCCGTAACGGCCACGCCTTCCTCGAGGACATCTCTCATTCCGCATTCCCCAAGGGCATGATCGACCACGACCGCAACCCGATGACACCTGAAATCGAGGTGGCGCCGGATGCCGATACCGACACCGGCAACGCAATCATGCCGAACATGTTCGGCATGAACGAAACCTACGACAACGAACTGCTGGATCGCCACTTCATCGCCGGCGATGGCCGTGGCAACGAAAACTTCGGCCTGACGGCGGTGCACCACGTGTTCCACACCGAACACAACCGCCAGACAACCGAGATGAAGCAGACCATCCTCGACAGTGGCGAGTTGGCCTTCATCAACGAATGGCTGGCCACCCCGATCACCGAGGGCGAGCTTGCGACAGCCACCGCCGACAGCCTTGACTGGGATGGCGGGCGTCTGTTCCAGGCTGCCAAATTCACCACCGAGATGCAGTATCAGCACCTCGCCTTTGAAGAGTTCGGCCGCACCGTGCAGCCCCAGATCGCGGCCTTCGGCATGAATGCCAGCGCCGAGATCGACGGCGCGGTCATGGCAGAATTCGCCCATGTGGTGTACCGCTTCGGTCACTCGATGCTGACCGAGAACGTTCAAACGATGGACCCCAACGGCGTGAACACCTCGAACGGTCTGATCGAAGCCTTCCTGAACCCGGTCGCCTTCGACCTTGACCAGACCCTGACCTCGGATCAGGCGGCAGGTGCCGTGGCCCGTGGCATGTCCCGCGAAACCGGCGCCAATATCGACGAGTTCATTACCAGCGCTCTGCGCGACAACCTCGTTGGCTTGCCTCTGGACCTTGCCGCGCTGAACATCGCGCGGGGTCGGGAAACTGGTGTGCCCTCGCTCAACACCGCGCGGGAACAGTTCTATGCCGCCACTGGCAGCGAATTCCTCAAGCCCTATGAAGGCTGGTCGGAATTTGCCGCGAACCTCAAGAACCCGGCATCCATCATCAACTTCATCGCGTCTTACGGCACCCACGACACCATCGTGAACGCCACGACCGTGGTGGAAAAGCGTGCCGCGGCCACCGATCTGGTTCTGGGCGGTGATAACGCCCCGGCGGACCGTCTGGACTTCGTCAACGGCACCGGCGCTTGGGCCGACGCGGAAACCGGCATCAACGATGTGGAATTCTGGATCGGCGGTCTGGCCGAGGACATTATGCCCTTCGGCGGGATGCTCGGTTCCAGCTTCGGATTCGTGTTCCAGCAGCAGATGGAGGCGCTTCAGAACGGCGACCGTTTCTACTATCTGGCACGGACCGCCGGCATGAACATGATTGCCGAGTTGGAAAACAACTCCTTTGCGTCGATGATCGTGCGCAACACCGATATCGCTGATGGTGGCGCGCATATCCCGGCCAACATCTTCTCGTCGATGGATGTCATCCTCGAGGTGGATCAGGCCGTGCAGTCCATGCCCGACCCGGTGTCCACCGATGTCGATCCGTTCCTTGCCGCAATGGGCACCACCATGGTCGAGCGGGCTACGGCCACGGTGGATGCGCCACTGATCGACGGGGTGCGCGAATACGACAACTTCCTCAAGTTCAACGGCGGTGAGCACGCGGTGCTCGGCGGTACGGATCAGCGTGACATCCTCAATGGCGGCCTCGGTGACGATGCGCTCTGGGGCGGCGCGGGCGATGACCTGCTGATCGGTGACGCGGGCGTCAACACCCTGCGCGGCGGGGCCGGCAACGACATCCTCAAGGATGGCGACGATGTCAGCTTCCTGCACGGCGAAGACGGCGACGACGTGATCTCGGCCGGCGGCGGCATCGGTGAACTGATGTTCGGCGGTCAGGGTAACGACGCCATCCTCATGGGGTCAGACGATGCGGCCACGGCGTTCGGCATGGACGGCAACGACTTCATCTATGGCGGTGCCGGTGGCGAGTTCATGTTCGGTGGCGAAGGTGATGACTGGATCGAAGGCGGCGACGGCTTCGACATGGTCATGGGTGACAACGGCGACCCCTTTGGCGGTTCGCGGGTTGTGGGCCATGATGTTCTGGATGGCGGCGCCAACGACAACGACCTGCTCGGGGAAGGTGGCGACGATATCCTGATCCAGCGCGAGGGCGTGCATGTCAACGAAGGCGACTTCGGCTTCGACTGGGTGGCCCACAAGAATGCGATGACAGGGGCCGATATCGATCTGACCCGTCGTCTCGAAACCAACGAAGCACTGGACGCGATCCGCGATCGTTACAACCTGATCGAGGCGGCATCGGGCACGCAGTTCGACGATTTCCTCTACGGCGATGACCGCGAAGGCGCAGCATTGCCCGAGGGACTCGATCCGCTGGCCAATGATGCGACGCTCTTCGCCAACGAACTGACGCAGGCGGGCGTTGACCGGATCGATGGTCTGCGGGAATTGCTGGCCGACATGATGGGCGTTGACCCCGCAGATACCTTCACCGGCGGCAACATCCTGCTCGGTGGCGGCGGCAACGACGTGATCCAGGGCCGTGGCGGCGATGACGTGATCGACGGCGACAAGGCGCTGAACGTGCGCATCTCGGTCCGCGATCCCCAGGATCCGACTGTGGAACTGCGCTCGATCAACAGCCTGTTCGAAATCTCGAACGAACTGCTCGATGGCTCGGTCAGCCCCAGCCAGCTGCAGATCGTTCGGGAAATCCTCGACGCAGGTCAGGAAGGCGACGTGGACACGGCTGTCTACTTCGATGTGCGGGCCAACTACAACATCCGCACCAACGCTGATGGCAGCGTCACGGTCGATCATATCGCCCCGCCCGTCGAAGGCGCGTTCATCGACCCGATCAACGGTGATCCCAACGTCGCCGGTGGTGACGGAACCGACCGCCTGACCAATGTCGAAATCCTGCGCTTTGCGGATATGGAGATTGATCTGCGTACCGATCCGGCCAGCAACGGCCTGATCCAGGGCACCGATGGCAACGATGTGCTCGATGCTAGTAACGGCCCCGATGCGATCTTCGCAGGTGCCGGTGATGATGTGATCAACGGTCTTGCCGGCAACGATGTGATCTTCGCCGAAGGCGGTTCGGACACTATCACATGGAACGCGCCCAACGGAGGCTACGATGTGGTTGTCGGTCACGGCATCGTCGACGACGGCGGCACCGACATGCTCGTCATCAACGGTGATGGCACCGAGGACGCCTTCACCATGTACACCGCCGCCGCATGGACCGATCAGGGCGGCGACGCCCCTGTCGATCCGCTCTCCGAGATCGTTATAACCAGAACCGTGGCCGATCTCGAAACCGCGATCATGGAAGTGCGCGGCATTGAAGAGGTCACCCTCAATGGGGTTCAGGGTGTCGAAACCATCACCGCCGTTGGTGACTTCGCGGGCACCTCGTTGGCGCCAAACACGATCTACGTGAACGGCACGGCGGGTAACGAAGTGATCGACTTCTCTGGCTTCACCTCGACCCAGCGTCTTGTGGTGGATGCAGGTGACGGTCGCGACAACATCACGGGCGGTGCAGGCAATGATATGCTGAACGCCGGTGCTGACCGCGACGAAATCTCTTGGAATGTCGGTGGCGGCAGCGATGTGGTCGATGGTGGGGCAGGTGAAGACACCTACACCATCAACGGCGACGCCTCGGACGAGACCTTCCGCGTCTACGCGGCGGACTCGTGGGCAGGGGCGCCTCTGGCCACCGACACGGATATCGTCATCACCCGCGACGGGGGCACCGGCGAGCAGGTGATCGGTCAGCTTCAAAACATCGAAGAAATTCAGATCAACACAGCAGGAGGCACGAACGACGTGCAGGTGATCGGTGACTTCAATCCGACAGCTCTCAACTTCAATACCATTAGTGTCACGGGCGAAGTCGCCAATGTGGATGTCACGGGCCGCCTTTCGACGCACCGCGTATTTGTCGAAACCGAAAGCCGCGCGACCACTGTAACCGGCACTTTGACCGAAGGTGACGTGATCGTCGTCCCGGTAGATATCGATCCGGCCTCCCTGGTCGCGACGATCGACGGCACGACAGTGACCCAGACATCGGGCGACTTCTCGCTGACCTACACGGTCGATGCCGCGGACACCGTCCCGGTGATCGTCCAGTCCGGCACCGGCCTGGCGAACTCCCTGCGCGGCGTGGCCACCATCAACGAGCAAACCGGCGCGCCCGAGGGCCTCGGGACCGTCGCTCTCGGCACCCTGCCGCGTGGCAACGTGTTGGTAACACAGGATGACATTGACGCCCTCAAGTACATGGTCGGCGCCAGCAATGTCCTGCCGGTCCTGCCGCCCGAACCCGGCGAGCCCGTGGATAACGAGCCTGCCGACCTGCTGCAGGAAGTGCGTGACCTCGAAGGTCTCACCAACAACCTGCAGAATCCCGAGATCTCGGGAGGTGCGACCCTGCCCTTCGCCCGTGTAACCGAAGCCCGCTATGCGGGAACCGGCGAAGACGGCGCAGGTATCGTCAACCCGGTGTTCGACGGCCTCGACACCCGCGACATCTCGAATGTCCTGGGCGATCAGGATCCGAATGCGGCCAAGGCGGCCACGGCCAACATGTTCATGATGTCTTTCGGTCAGTATTTCGACCACGGTCTGACCTTCATTCCGAAAGGAACCGGCCCGAACGGTCCGCTGAACCAGATCGAGATCGGAGGCCGGGGAATGGAGATGGGGCCGTTCTCGGACAACCCCGCCGACCTGACCCGCGGGTCTGTTGTGGACTACGATGCGGACGGCACACCGCTGCATGAAAACATCACCTCGCCGGTGGTGGACCAGAACCAGGTTTATGGCTCGTCCAACCTCGTGGGTCAGCTGCTGCGCGAAAGCGATGGTTCTGGTGGTGTCGGCTCTCGTATTGTCTCGGGGATGGAAGATCCCTCGGCACCCGGCAAAGACCTTCTGCCGACCCTGCGCGAGCTGCTGAACCATCACATCGACGCCGGCACGGTTTTCGCCGGGACCGACATCGGCGATGTGACCCTGCTCGATTACTATCCGGGTCTGCGGGATGCCGATGGCAACTTCGACGCTGGCATCGTGTCCCAGCTCTCGGGTGATTTCATGGGTGAAGGCTGGCCGCTCCTGATCGACACGAACCCGTTCATGAACCTGCTTGATCACTTTCTCGGTGGCGACGGGCGCGCGAACGAGAACGTCGGTCTCACAGCAGTGCACACAGTCTGGGCTCGCAACCACAACTACCATGTGGAGCAGCTCGAGCAGGTCGGGTTCGACGGCACCCCCGAAGAATTGTTCCAGGCCGCACGGATCCTGAACATTGGCGAGTATCAGCAGGTCGTGTTCAACGACTTCGCCGATAGCCTCCTGGGCGGGTTGCAGGGCTCGGGCCGGCACGGTCACGACGAATACAACCCGGACGCCGATGGCCGCATCAGCCACGAGTTCGCTGCGGCAGCCTATCGCTTCGGCCACTCGCAGATCGGGGAGATGATGACCCTGAAGAATGAGGCCGGAGAGGACGTGCAGGTTCCGCTGTTCGACATCTTCCTGAACCCGACGAACGATCCGTCTGTCTTCCAGGCCGACTTGGACCGCGACGGTACCGTCGACGTGACGGGGGCCGAGGCGTTGGGTGCGCTGGCCGGCATGGGCTACACGCCGCAGCCTGGTTTTGCTCAGTACGGTGTGGGCAACATCCTCAGCGGTCTGCTCGGACAGCCCTCCGAAGAAGTCGACCTGCAGGTTGTTGACGGCGTCCGGAACGATCTGGTCCGCATAAGCGCCGACCTCTTCGCCTTCAACGCCGCTCGCGGCAGGGATTTGGGCCTCGGTACGCTCAACCAGGTCAAGGCGGACCTGGCCGCATCGGCCAACCCCTATGTCAGCGAAGCGATCGAGCTGTCGGACATGACGATGACCCCCTATGCCGACTGGGCCGACTTCCAGGCGCGCAACGGGCTCTCGGACGATATGATCGCCAAGTTCCAGCAGGCCTATCCGGATCTGGTGCTTGCCGGTGACGACATCGCGGCCTTCCAGGCGGTCAACCCGGATATCGCGCTGACCGAGAATGGCGATGGCACGATGACGGTGCAGGGCATCGACCGTGTCGATCTCTGGGTCGGCGGTCTGGCCGAGCAACACATCCAAGACGGTGTTGTGGGTCATACCTTCTGGGTGCTCATCCACGAGCAGCTAGATCGCCTCCAGGAAGCGGACCGGTTCTACTATATCGACCGGATTGGGGATCTGCCTGTCTACAACAACTTCATCTCCAACATCACAATGGGAGATATCGTTGCCCGTAACACCGGTCTGACCGATGTGCCGCTGGATGCCTTCAGCTATAACGGAGAGCCTGCACCGGAGGCACCTGCAGTCCCGCAGGAACCCGCACCTCAGGAACCCGCGCCGCAGGAACCCGCACCGCAGGAGCCCGCGCCGCAGGAACCCGCACCGCAGGAGCCCCCGCCGCAGGAGCCCGCGCCGCAGGAACCC
>Ga0102926_1001446_pt1 | contig 14010 bp, 10 predicted proteins | sample SalPonR1_A_D2_MG_FD_78173 | JGI IMG/M metagenome (GOLD analysis project Ga0102926, IMG submission 78173) | Salt pond soil microbial communities from South San Francisco under conditions of wetland restoration - Salt Pond MetaG R1_A_D2_MG | ecosystem: Environmental > Aquatic > Marine > Intertidal...
ACGGCACCCCCGGCCTCGCGATACGCCACCAGCGCGGCGCAGGCATCGGGCAGGGCGCGCACCCCGTCATGGACACAGCCCCACAAATCGACGAACAGCGCGTCATAGCGCGATGCGATCTGCGACAGGGCGGTGATGAGGCGGGTCATGGGCGTCTCCGTAGCTTGGCTCGGGCACAGATATGGCAGGCCGCCCGTGCTTTGGCCAGCGCGCATGGCCAAGCCCGGCCATGCATCCTATGGTGGCCGCCATGACAGACCGCATCATCCACACCGAGGCCGATATCGCCGAGGGCGCGGCGCATCTCGCGCGGGTCTGCCCGCGCATGGCCCATGCCCGCGATCTGGTGGGCGAGGTGCCGCTCAGACGGCGCGAGGACGGGTTCGCGGCGCTGATGGGCGCGATCGTCAGCCAGCAGGTGAGCGTTGCCGCCGCGCGCGCCATCTGGTCGCGGCTGGATGACGCCGGGCTCACGGTGCCGCAGGCCATCGTGGCGGCGGACGAGGACGCCCTGCGCGCCGCCGGTCTCAGCCGGCAGAAGGCGCGCTACGCCCGCGCGCTCGCAGAGGCCGATCTCGATTACACTGCCCTGCGCACGGCCCCCACCGAGGAGGTGGTGGCCACGCTCACGCAGGTGCCCGGTATCGGCGTCTGGACTGCCGAAATATACGCCATGTTCAGCCTCGGACATGCCGATGTCTTCGCGCCCGGCGATCTGGCGTTGCAGGAATCGGCGCGGTTGCTCTATGGCCTGCCGGAGCGCCCGAAACCGGCGGCGCTGCGCGCGATGGCGGCGGAGTGGACGCCGTGGCGCGCGGTTGCGGCGCGGCTTCTGTGGGCCTATTACCACGTGGCCAAGGACAGGGAAGGGATCGCATGACACGGGTACTCAAGGCAGGCCGCAAGGAGCCGCATTCGGGCGAGACGCGCTCGGCGGTGGTGTTCCTGCACGGCTACGGGGCCAATGGCGCAGACCTTCTCGGCCTCGCCGACCCGCTGGCCGAGCATCTGCCAGATACCCTGTTCGTCGCGCCCGACGCGCCCGAGAGCATCCCCGACATGCCCTTCGGCCTGCAATGGTTCCCCATCCCGTGGATCGACGGATCATCCGAGGAAGAGGCCGAGCGCGGCCTGATGGCCGCCGCCGCCGACCTCGACGCCTTCCTCGACGCGCTGATGGTGGACGAGGACCTGCTGCCCGAACAGGTGGTGCTGTTCGGCTTTTCGCAGGGCACGATGATGGCGCTGCACGTGGCCCCCCGCCGCGAGGACGAGGTGGCGGGCATCGTTGCCTTCTCGGGCCGCTTGCTGCGCCCCGACCTGCTGGCCGACGAGGCGGTCAGCCGCCCGCCGGTCCTGCTGGTGCATGGCGATGCCGATGACGTGGTGCCGGTGCAGTCGCTGCCGCAGGCAGCCGAGGCCCTGCAACAGGCGGGCTGGAAGGATGTCTATGCCCACGTGATGAAGGGCACCGGCCACGGCATCGCGCCCGACGGGCTGTCGGTGGCGCTCGCGTTCATGCGCGACAAGCTGGGGCTCTGAGCGGCGCGCCGGCTCACTCGGCGGCGCGCAAAGGCGACTTGCCGCTGGCGCGCAGCACCTCCGAGACATCCTCGGCGCGCGGCGCGTCGGCCTCCTCTTTCTCGCCATATCCCGTCGGCCCGGCGTCGCGTTCGTCGGGCCAGACCAGCTCCGTCCGGCGCGCCCGCCGTGCCGCGCGCGCCAGCGCGAAATCGCGCGCCGTCTTGCTCGACCGGCCCAGCGACAGCGCCGCCAGCGCCCGCGCCATCCACAGCACATAGGTCACGGCCCAGACGCGCAGCGCCAGCATCGCGGGGGTGAAGACCAGCGTCAGCACCGTCGCGATGCCGAGGCCGAACACCACCGCCGTCGCCAGCTGCTTCCACCACAGCGCGGTGGGGCTGTTGAAGGCATAACCGCCATTGAAGAAATCGAGGCTGAGGCCGAACATCATCGGCGCGAGCCCCGCCATCGTGGTGATCGTGGTCAGCAGGACAGGGCGGATGCGGTCCTGCGCCGTGCGGGTGATCGCCGAAATGCGCGGCATGTAGCGCGCATAATCCTGGTAGGTGTCGATAAGGACAATGTTGTTGTTCACCACGATCCCCGCCAGCGCGACGATGCCGGTGCCGGTCATGATGATGGAAAACGGCTGGTTCATCACCAGCATCCCGACCAGAACGCCGGTGGTCGACAGCACCACCGCCAGCAGCACCAGGACCGCGTTGTAGACGCTGTTGAACTGCGCAAGCAGGATGATGAACATCAGTCCCAGCGCCCCCGCGAACGCCTTTTGCAGGAACTCGCCCGATTCCTTCTGGTCCTCGGCATCGCCGGTCCACTCATAGCTGAGCTCCGGCGGCAGCACGCCCGATTCGAGCCACCCGGTCAGCCGCTCGATGCGCTCGTTGGCGGTCAGCGGCACCTCGCGCGTGGTGCCATCCGCGCCCGTCGCCGTGGCCGTCAGCCCCTCGCGCACCGCCGCCTTGACGTCGAAAAACCGGGTCTGGTCGATGCGATCGATCTGGGCGAGCTGTTCCACCGGCGTGCGCGAGATGAAGGCCGAGAGCGGCACCAGGCCGTTTTCCGTGCGCACCTTGAGCGTGTCGAGCGTCGACAGCACCCGGTCCTCCTCGGGCAGTCGCACGCGGATCTCGATCTCCTCGTCGCTGCTGTCCACGCGCATGGTGTCGAGCAGGATGCCCCGCGTCACCAACTGCACCATCGCGCCCACGGTGGCCACATCGGCACCAAAGCGACCGGCGCGCTCCACGTCGACCTCCACCTGCCAGTCGATGCCCGGCAGCGGCAGCGTGTCCTCGATCTGGTAGAGGCCCTCGGTCTGCTCGAACCGGGCGCGCGCCTCCCGGGTGAAGGCCTGCAGCGCCGCCCAGTCGTCGCCGCGGATGCGCAGGTGCACCGGCTTGGCCGAGGCGGGGCCGCGCGCCTGCGCCAGGATCTCGATCTTGATGCCGGGAATGCGCGACAGCTCTGCGGTCAGGTCGTCGATGATGCGGTCGCCGTCATAGGCCGGATCGACCGTGCTGCGCGTCACCGCAAAGTCGATATAGGGCACGGTGAACCATGTCTCGGTGGTCTGCGGGCGGTCCTCCCACGGGATCGTCTCGAACTGCACCTGCCCGATCGTGTCGCGCGGCGGCTGCGCGCCGCCGGTGTTGTTGTCGAGCCCCCCCTCGCCGGCAAAGGCGAAGGCGGTGGTCACGCCGGGATGGGCGCGCACCACCTCCTCGACCTGTTCCACCAGCTGATCCTTCTGATCGAGCGACAGGTTGCCGCGCCCGCGCACGTAGACGATGGCCTGCTCCGGCTCGGTATCGACGAAGAACTCGGTGCCGTTGTTGTTGCTGACGTAGAACATCAGCACCGAGCCCACCAGCACGAACACCGTCCCGAACGCGACCAGCGGCATCACCGGGTTGCCCACTATGGCGTGGATGATCCAGCCAAAGGCCGAGCGGCGATAGCCCGCGCGCACGCGGTCGCGCCGCTGCGGCAGCACCATGCGGCCCAGCGCCCGCACGCCGTTGCCAAGCCGCCTCGGGATGGCCAGCAGCCCCAGGAACAGCGCCACCACCCCGCCGATCCCCGCGGCCATCAGCACCACCGCGCCGACCACCAGGCCGAACACGGTGGCCAGCACCGGGATGACCGAGCCGAGGATATCGCCGGCATCCATCAGCGCGAATTGCGCGCTCACCTGTTCCAGTACCACCGGCAGCGTCCGACCTGCCAGCGCCGCCGCGCCCGCCGCTGCGGGCAGCAGCAGCAGGTGCCACAGCCAGAACCCGCCCGCGATGGTGCCCATGCGCTGATCGAACCACCGCTCCAGCCGCCCGGTCACCCCGCCCAGCACCGGCAGGTAGACCAGCGCCACCAGCAGCGAGGCCGACAGCACGAAGATCAGCGTCACCGGAAGCATCCCCATGAACTCGCCCGGGATGCCGGGCCAGAACAGCATCGGCAGGAAGGCGCAGAGCGTCGTCGCGGTCGAACTGACCACCGGCCAGAACATGCGCTTGGCGGCGGCCACGTAGGCGTGCATCGGGCCTTCGCCCTCGGAAATGCGCTTGTCGGCATATTCGGTGACGACGATGGCCCCGTCCACCAGCATCCCCACCGCGAGGATGAGCCCGAACATCACGATGTTCGACACCGCCACGCCCATCACCGCCAGCAGGGCAAAGCACAGCAGGAACGAGGTGGGGATGGCGAAACCGACCAGCAGGGCAGGGCGGATGCCCAGCGCCGCCAGCGTCACGATCATCACCAGTGCGATCGCGGTCAGCACCGCGCCTTCGAGCTGGCTGACCATCGACGCCACCGTGCGGGACTGGTCGTTGGAAGTGCCGACGTTGACGGCGGCCTGCAATTCCGCGGGCCATGTCTTCTCCGCCTCGGCAACCTCCGCGCGCACCAGTTCGGCGGTGTCGATGATGTTGAATCCCTTGCGCTTGACCACCTGCAGCGCGACCGTCGTCTCGCCGTTGAACCGCGCGGTGCCGGTGCGGTCCTCGAAGGTGAGGTTGATCGTGGCCAGATCGCCGAGCGTCACCACCCGGTCGCCGTTGGTCTTGATCGGCAACTCGTAGATGTCGCGCGTCTCCTCGAACGACGACGGGATCTTGACGGCAAAGGTGCCCGCCGCCGTGTCCACCTCGCCCGCGGCGATGAGCTGGTTGTTGTTCTGCACCACGTTGACGAGTTCCAGCGCGGTGACGTTGTAGGCCTCGAGCCGCAGCGGGTCGATCACCACCTCCACCATCTCGTCGCGGTTGCCCGCGATGCCCGCCTCGAGGATCGGCTCCATCGATTCGAGCCGGTCCTGCAGGTCGTTGGCCAGCCGCGACATGGTGCGCTCGGGCACCGGGCCCGAGAGGTTCACGATGATGATCGGGAACTCGCTGAAATTCACCTCGTTGAGGCTGTATTTCTCGAATCCGTCGGGAAACTCGGCCTCGGCGGTGTCCATCGCGTCGCGCACATCGGCGAGGATCTTGGTCTTGTCCCAGCCGAACTCGAATTCCAGCGCCACGCCGCCGTAATTCTCGGCCGCGGTGCCGGTCATCTTCTTCAGCCCGTCGAGATCGCTCAGCTCGCGCTCCATCGGCTTGACCAGCAGCTTCTCGCTGTCTTCGGCGGAGATGCCGGGGAACGGCACCGAGATGAACAGCGCGGGCACCTCGATATCCGGTTCGCCCTCCTTGGGCAGGCCGATATACGAAAGCGTCCCGGCGAGGATCGACAGCACCACGAAGGCCAGCACCATCCGCGCCCGCGCGGCGGCCCAGTCGACGATCCCGGTCATTGGCCAAGCTCCCGGTAGGTCGGGCGCACCCGCACGCCCGCGCGCACGTATTCCTGCCCGATCACGATGATGTCGGCGCGCTCGGGCGGCCCGGTGAGCCACACGCCCGACGGCGTGTCGCGCAACAGCGTGACGGCGATGAATCGCACGCGGTCGTCTTCGTCCACCAGCCGCAGTCCCAGCGTGCCCGCGTCATCGAGCGTCAGCGCCGATTGCGGCACCAGATGCGCGCGCTTGCCCTCCGAGGCGATGGCGATCTCGGCGGTCTCGCCGTCGCGCAGCGCCAGCTCGGGGTTGGGCACGCGCACGTCCACACGAAAGGTGCGCGTGGTCTCGTCCGCCGAGCGCGACACGAAGCTCACCTCGCCCTGCGCCTCGGTGCCCGACGCGGTGCGCGCGGTGGCCTTTGCCCCCGGTTCGACGCGCGCCACCTGCGTTTCCGAGACGAACCCGACCAGCGTGATCGGATCGAGCCGCAGCACCGTGGCACAGAGCGCGCCGGGCTGCAGCAGGCTGCCAAGCTCGGCGGTGTCCGTCTCCAGCACCCCGCCGAAGGACGCGCTGATCGTCAGCCGGTCGATCTCTTCCTCGGCGGTGGTCACGCCCGCGCGCGCCGACTCGATGTTGGCGCGCGCCGATTCGAGCCCCGAGGTGGCGCTTTCCACCCCCGACTCGGCGGCGCGCAGCGCGGCGCGGGTGGCGGCGACGCGGGTCTCGGAGGCAAAGCCGCTCTCGACGAGGTTGCTGGCCGCGCGGTAGTTGATCCGTGCCTCCTCCAGCGCGGCGCGCGCCTCTTCCAGCCGCGCCTGCGCCTCGGGCACGCGGGCCTGCGCCTCCTTGAGCCGTGCCCGCGCCTCGTCGAGCGCGGCCCGCCGCGCCGCCGGGTCGAGCCGGCACAGCGCGTCGCCCGCCTCGACGAACGCGCCGCGCCGCAGCGGCTCGGAAATCACCAGCCCCGCCGTCTCGGCGCGCAGATCGACGACGCGGTCCGCCTCGGTGCGGCCCCGCAACAGCACCGCGCTGTCCACCTCGCGCGCCTCGGAGCGCTGCACCACCACGGGCATCACCGCCGGCGCGCCCGTTTCCGCGGCGGTGGCGGCGGTGTCGGAATCCGCCTGCGTCCCGGGCCCGGCCCCGGGGGCGGGCAGCATCGCGACCAGCCGCTCGCGCTCGAAAACGAAGGCATAGATCGCCGCGGCGACCAGGAGGGCAATCAGAACCGGAAACAGGCGCATATAAAGGTCTTTCAAACAGGGTCCTGCGGCACACGCGAAGGCCGCGCATCACGACTTGGACGCAATACGCTGAACCAACCGGTTCAGATTAAACCTTTCCGCGCCCCCCGACAAGCGTGATCTCGCGCATGACCCGCGGCCCTTGGCAGCGCGGGGCCGACACGCTAAGAGGGGCGGAAATCCGGCTGGGGGTGCGGCGTGAGCGATACGGACAGTTTCATCGACGAAGTCACCGAGGAGGTGCGCCGCGACCGCCTGTTCCGGCTGATGCGCCGCTATGGCTGGATCGGGGTGCTGGCGATCCTGCTGCTGGTGGGCGGCGCGGCCTGGAACGAATGGCGCAAGGCGCAGGCCGAGGCCGAGGCGCAGGCGTTCGGCGACGCGGTGCTGGCCGCGCTGGCGCAGGAGGACGCGGACGAGCGCGCCACTGCGCTTCAGGCGGCGGATGCCCCCGGGCCGGGGGGCGACGCGGTGGCCGTTTTGCTCGCCACCGCCGAACAGGCGCAGACCGACGCGCCGGGGGCGGCGACGCGGCTGCTGGCGCTTGCGGATCGTTCGGAGGTGCCCGCCATCTACCGCCGGATCGCGACGCTCAAGGCGGTGGCGCTGCCCGACACGGGGCTCTCGACCGACGAACGCCGCACCCGGCTCGCGCCGCTGGCGGCGCAGCCGGGGCTGGTCCGGCTGCTGGCCGAGGAACAGCTCGCCATGATCGAGATTGCGACCGGCGACCGCGCCGGGGCGCTCGACCGCCTGACAGCGCTCGCGGTGGATGCCGAGGCGACAGACCCCTTGCGCCGCCGCGTGGCGCAGGTGATTGTTGCCCTGGGTGAGGATGTGCCCGAAATACCGGGCACGCCCGGACATGACGGGATGGGCCAATGACCCGGGGCCCGGTATGACGCGACAGATGAGGGCAGAGTGGTGACGGCGAAAACGGTTCTTCTGGCGATGGCGGCGGCCCTCGCCCTTGCGGCCTGCTCCAAGGAGGAGCCGATCCTGCCCGGCGAGCGCGAAAACATCCGCGACGTGCTGCAGAGCGAGGCGCGCCGTGCACAGGCCGGGGAGACCCCGGTCAACCGCGCCGCCCCGGTCTCGCTGCCCGCGCCGGTGGCCAATGCCGCCTGGCCGCAGCGTCCGGGTACCCCCGCCACCCGCACCGCGCATCCCGCGCTGTCGACCGCGCCGTCGCTGGCGTGGTCCACGGGCATTGGCGCGGGCGACGGACGCCGCGTGCGTATCAGCGCCGATCCGGTGATGGCGGCTGGACGCATCTTCACCCTCGATGCTCAAACGCAGGTCTCGGCGGTCTCGACGTCGGGCGAGGTGCTGTGGACCACACAGCTCACCCCGCCCAACGACAGCCCCGACAATGCCAGCGGCGGCGGGCTCGCTTATGGCGGGGGGCGGCTCTTCGTCACCTCCGGCTTTGGGACGGTCACCGCCCTCGACGCCGAGGACGGCGCGGTGCTCTGGAAGCAGGATACCGACGCGCCCGCCACCGCCGCGCCCTCGGTCTACGAGGGGCGGGTCTACCTCGTGGCGGGCGACGAGGTGGCCTGGGTGCTCGACGCCGGGACGGGCCGCGTGCGCTGGCAGCTCTCCGGCACGCCCGACATCCACAACGTGCTGGGCGGTCCCGCGCCCGCGATCACCGAAAAATACGCCATTTTCGCCTTCGGCGCGGGCGAGGTGCAGGGTGCCTTCCGCAAGGGCGGCCTGCGGCTGTGGGATGCACAGGTCGCGGGCGAGCGGCGCGGCGTGTCGAGCGCGCGGGTGCGCGACGTAACCGGCGATCCGCTGGTGGTGGGCGACCGCGTCTACGTGGGCACCCATTCGGGCCGCATGGTCGCGCTCAGCCTCGGCAGCGGCAAGCGCATCTGGACCGCCACCGAAGGCCCGCTCAACCCGATCTGGTCGGCGGGCGGATCGCTCTTTTTGGTGAGCGACCGCAACGAGCTGGTGCGCCTCTCGGCCGAGGATGGCAGCCGCATCTGGGGCCACGCGCTGCCGCTCTTCACCGCGCGCAAGCCCAAGCGGCAGGCGGGGATCGTCGGCCATTACGGGCCGGTGCTCGCGGGCGGGCAGCTTGTCGTCGCCTCCGCCGACGAGACGCTGCGATTCTTCGATCCCGCCTCGGGACAACTCACCCGCACGGTGCCGCTTCCGGGCGGTGCCGCGAGCAACCCGGTGGTCGCGGACGGCACGCTCTATGTCGTGTCCAAGAAGGGGCAGCTTCTGGCTTTCCGTTGAGGCCGCGATCCTGTATCACCCCGCCCTGACCCGTCAGCGGAGCCGCGTCATGTCCTTTACCCTCGCCATCGTGGGCCGCCCCAACGTGGGCAAGTCCACGCTGTTCAACCGCCTCGTCGGCAAGCGCCTGGCGCTGGTCGACGACACGCCTGGCGTGACGCGCGACCTGCGCGAGGGGGACGCGCGGCTGGGCGACCTGCGCTTTACCGTGATCGACACGGCGGGGCTCGAGGATGCGACCGACGACAGCCTCGAAGGGCGGATGCGGCGGCTGACCGAACGCGCGGTGGAGATGGCCGATATCTGCCTCTTCGTGATCGACGCGCGCGCGGGCGTCACCCCCATCGACGAGATCTTCGCCGACATCCTGCGCAGGCGGTCGGGGCACGTGATCCTCGCCGCCAACAAGGCCGAGGGCGCGGCCGCCGAGCCGGGCGTCTACGAATCCTACGGGCTGGGCCTCGGCGATCCGGTGCAGATCTCGGCCGAGCACGGCGAAGGCATGAACGATCTCTACGCCCGTCTCATGCCCTTTGCCGACGGGTTCGAGGCACGGGCCGAGGCCGAGGCCCCCGAGACCGACGTGGCCCTGCCCGACGACGACGACCCGGACGCCGAAACCGTCCCCGCCTATGCCGCGCCCACGCCCGAGCGGCCCCTGCAGGTGGCGGTGGTGGGTCGTCCCAACGCTGGCAAATCCACCCTGATCAACACCATCCTTGGCGAGGAGCGGCTGCTCACCGGCCCCGAGGCCGGGATCACCCGCGACGCGATCTCGCTGCGGCTCGACTGGGACGGGCTGCCCATGCGCATCTTCGACACCGCGGGAATGCGCAAGAAGGCCCGCGTGCAGGACAAGCTGGAAAAGCTGTCGGTCTCCGACGGGCTGCGCGCGGTCCGCTTCGCCGAGGTGGTCGTGGTCCTGCTCGACGCCGCCATCCCTTTCGAGCAGCAGGACCTGCGCATCGCCGACCTCGCCGAGCGCGAGGGCCGCGCCGTGGTCGTCGCCGTCAACAAATGGGATATCGAGGAGGACCGCCAGGGCAAGCTGCGCGCCCTCAAGGAGGCGTTCGACCGGCTCCTGCCGCAATTGCGCGGCGCGCCGCTGGTCACCGTCTCGGCGCGGACGGGCCGCGGGCTCGACCGGCTGCGCGAGGCGGTGCAAAAGGCCCACGAGGTCTGGAACCGCCGCATCCCCACCGCACAGCTCAACCGCTGGCTTTCCGGCATGATCGAGCAGCACCCGCCCCCCGCGCCGGGCGGTCGCCGGATCAAGCTGCGCTACATGACCCAGGCCAAGACGCGGCCGCCGGGCTTCGTGGTGATGTGCAGCCACCCCGACAAGGTGCCCGAGAGCTACCGCCGCTACCTCGTCGGCGGCCTGCGCGCCGATTTCGACATGCCCGGCACGCCGATCCGCCTGCACCTGCGCAGCCAGTCCGACAAGAACCCCTACAAGGCCCGCAAGACGCCGGGGCCGTCGCGCCTGCGCAAGCACTTGTCATGAACGGCGTGGTCTAGCGCCCCTCGGCCCACAGTGCCTCGTAGACCGCGCCGATCCCGTCGGCCTCGCGCGCCACGCTGTAATGCTGCAGGGCCACCTCGCGCGCCGCCCGCGCCATCGCCGCATGGCGGTCCTCGTCAGCGATCAGCGCCGACACGGCACCCGCCGCGTCCCCGGTCACGACGCCCGTACGCCCCTGCGCCGAGAACTCGGCGTAATGCCCGGCCTGCGCCGCCACGAAGGGCACGCCGCAGGCCATCCCCTCCAGCGGCACCATGCCATAGCCCTCGTAGCGCGGCAGCTGCACCACGAGGCTCAGCGCCGGCATCAGCGCGCGCAGCTCATCCGCCGCCATCTCGCCCGGAAACAGCAGCCGGTCGGCCAGCCCCGCCGCCGCCACCTGTGCCTTCAGCCGGTCGAGGAACGCGAGGTCCGCGCCCGCCGCCCGCCCGATCACCAGCGCGGTGAGGTCCGGCTGGCGCGGCAGCACCGCGCACATCGCGTCGACGAATCGATCCGTACCCTTCTCGGGGCGGATACGCCCGATGGTGGCGATGCCCCGCGCGCCCGGATAGCCCGTGGCGCGCCACGCCGCCGCGCGATCCGGGGCGGGGGCGAAGCGGTCGCAATCCACGCCGTGCGGCACCAACGCGCGCACATGCGGCACGAAATCCGCCGCCGCCTCGGTGGTGGCGATCACCGCATCCATCCGCGAAATCAGCCAGCGCGGAAACGCCGAGTGGCGGCGCTGCGCGGCGGAAGTAAAGACGATGCGGACGGGCAGCCGCGCCACGTCCCGCGCCCAGAGCGCCGCGCGCATCTCGGGGTTGCGCCGCACGTGCCAGATCGCGAAGGGCCGCGCGCCGGGGTCCCGCGACAGCCGCCGCGCCTCGGCCCGGCTCACCGGCGCGGGGCAGCCCGGCAGCGCCACATCCGTCAGCGCCATGTCGTAGCGCCCCGCCTGCACCCGCACCACCCCAGCCGCCGTGGCCGAGACACCGGTGAAATTACGGTTGAAATTGGTGACGACTAGCTCGGTCACGGGCGCTGCGCCATGAGTATTCGGGGCAAGATGAAGCGGGGCATCACGGCCTATCCTCCGGTGCCAGAGCCGCGATCAGGTCGGCGGCCAGCGCATCGAGCGCGCCCGCGTCCCCGGCGACGAAGCCGCGCGCGGCCTGCCGCATGGACGCGAGCGTCTCAGGCTCGGCCATGAGCCGCGCCAGCGCAACCGACAGCGCCTCCGCATCCGTCACCTCGCGTCCCGCCCCCGCGGCGTCGAGCGCGGGAAAGACCTCGGCGAAATTGGCGTAGAGCGGCCCGTGCAGGATGGCTGACCCGGCATGGGCGGGCTCGTAGGGCGTGTGGCCCCCCGCCGGCGTGAACGATCCGCACAGGCAGGTGACGGGGCAGAGCGCGTACCACAGCCCCATCTCGCCCAGCGTGTCGGCGAGATAGACCTGCGTCTCCGGCCCCGGCGCGGCACCGATGGACCGGCGCGCGCCGATAAGGCCGGTTTCGGCGATCAGCACCTCTAGGTCGGTACCGCGCTCGGGGTGGCGCGGCGCGAGGATCAACAGCGCCCCGGGCAGATGCGCCAGCAGGCGGCGATGCGCGTCGAGCACGATCTCCTCCTCGCCGGGATGGGTCGAGGCGGCGAGCCAGACCGGGCGGTCGCCGATCTGCGCATCGAGCGCCGCCCGCGCGCCCGCGTCCACCGGAAGCGCGCCCGACAGCGCCTTGAGATTGGCACCCTTGCGCGCCCGGTCTAGGCCGAGCGCGCGCAGGTTTACCTCGGTGCGCGCGTCCTGGCAGTGGATCAGGCGGAAATGGCCCATCAGGTGACGCGCGGTGCGCGCGGCGCGCGCCCAGTGCCGCGCCGAGCGGTCCGACAGCCGCGCATTCACGAGCGCCAGCGGCACGCCCGCGCCCGCGCTCTCGCGCAGCATCTGCGGCCACAGCTCGCTTTCCACGAAAACGCCCGCGTCGGGCCGCCAGTGCCGCAGGAACCGGCGCAGCGCGGGCCGCGTGTCGAGCGGGGCGAACTGATGGCGGCTGTTCGGCGGCAGGCGGCGGGCCAGCATTTCGGCCGAGGTGGCGGTGCCCGAGGTGATCAGGAACTCCGTCTGCGGCTGCGCGCGGCCCCAATGGGCGATGAGCGGCAGCACCGAGGCACTCTCGCCCACGCTGGCGGCGTGAAACCACACCAGCCGCCCCGCGGGCCGGGGCAGGGTGGCATGCCCCATCCGCTCGCGCCAGCGGCCCGGGTCGGTGCCGTGGGCCTTGAGCTTGCGCTGCACGCGGCCATAGGCGATTGGCCCCAGCAGATCCGCCGCCGCGCCGTAGAGCCGCAGCGGCAAGGGCACAGCTGGCCCCGGCATCAGCCGCCGGTGTGGCTCATGTGGCGCGAGACGCGGCCCTCGACCGACTGGCGCGAATAGTCGAAATCATGGCCCTTGGGCTTCTTCTCGATGGCCGCGCGGATCGCCTCTTTGAGCGGCGCGTCATCGCCGGGATGGTTGCGCAGCGCCGGGCGCAGATCGGCCATGTCCTCCTGGCCGAGGCACATGAAGAGCTCGCCGGTGCATGTCAGCCGCACGCGGTTGCAGCTTTCGCAGAAATTGTGGGTGAGCGGCGTGATGAAACCGATCTTCTGCCCGGTCTCATCGAGCCGCACGTAGCGCGCCGGGCCACCCGAGCGCTCGTCGAGGTCGGTGAGCGTGTATTGCTCTGCGAGCCGCGCGCGCAGGTCCGAGAGCCTCCAGTACTGATCGAGCCGGTCCTCGTTGCCGATATCGCCCATCGGCATCACCTCGATGAAGGTGAGGTCCATGTCGTGGCTCCGGCACCACTCCACCAGCGTGTTGAGCTCGTCCTCGTTGAAGCCCTTGAGCGCGACGGTGTTGATCTTGACCCGCAGCCCGGCCTTCTGTGCCGCGTCGATCCCGTCCAGCACCTGCGGCAGGCGGCCCCAGCGGGTGATGTCGGCGAATTTCTTCTCGTCCAGCGTGTCGAGCGAGACGTTCACCCGCCGCACGCCCGCGGCGTAGAGGTCCTCGGCGAAGCGTCCGAGCTGGCTGCCGTTGGTGGTGAGCGTCAGCTCCTTCAGCGCGCCGCTCTCCAGATGCCGGGTCATGGCATTGAAGAAGGTCATGATCCCCTTGCGCACCAGCGGCTCGCCGCCGGTGATGCGCAGCTTTTCCACACCCATCGCCACGAAGGTCGAGCACATGCGGTCGAGCTCTTCGAGCGTCAGAAGCTCCTTCTTGGGCAGGAACGTCATGTTCTCCGACATGCAGTAGACGCAGCGGAAATCGCAGCGGTCGGTGACGGAGACGCGCAGATACGAGATGGCACGCTGGAACGGGTCTATGAGCGGAGCGTCCTTCATGAGCTGAACCTAGGCCCCGACGCTGCGCGGAGCAAGGGGCATCTTGCGCGTTGCGGGGCACGGCGGCGGCGGCTAGGCTGATGCCATGTTCGGGATCGCGCGCGTTCTGTTGATCTGTCTTCTGGCCGGGGGCTGTGCGCTTCTCGGTCCGCGGGAGCGTGCGGCGGACCCGCAGCCCGACCCGACCGGCGCCCCGCCCGAGAGCGCGGAGTCGGACCCCGCGTCCGGGGAAACCGCGGTCTCAGACCCCAGTAATGACAACTCCGCCCCCGCGCTTCCC
>Ga0102926_1001466_pt1 | contig 13959 bp, 10 predicted proteins | sample SalPonR1_A_D2_MG_FD_78173 | JGI IMG/M metagenome (GOLD analysis project Ga0102926, IMG submission 78173) | Salt pond soil microbial communities from South San Francisco under conditions of wetland restoration - Salt Pond MetaG R1_A_D2_MG | ecosystem: Environmental > Aquatic > Marine > Intertidal...
AGGAAAAATTAGAAAGTTTAGAAGAGAAAATAGAGGAATTTCAAAAAATGACAATGGGCTTTCAAAACGGATTATAAAGTCTATTTTCTTTTTTCTCTTCTCTATATTCTTATCCTAAGAAAATTAAAAATAACAACATCAAAATAATGGAAACAACAGAAAATAAAAAAGAACTTCTTCGCGGTGGGCAATTCCTTGTAAAGGAAACCAAAGCAGAAGATGTATTTACTCCTGAAGATTTTACTGAGGAGCAAAAAATGATGCGTGATTCGGTTAAGGAATTTGTTGATCGTGAAATCTGGCCGAAGAAAGAAGAATTTGAAAAGAAAAATTACGCGCTTACTGAAGAAGTAATGGGAAAAGCCGGAGAACTTGGTTTTCTTGGAGTAGCTATACCAGAAAAGTATGAAGGCCTTGGAATGGGCTTCGTATCCACTATGTTAGTTTGTGATTATATCTCAGGAGCATCTGGTTCTATCGCAACCGCTTTTGGTGCACACACGGGAATTGGAACATTACCAATCCTGCTTTATGGAAATGAAGAACAACGTAAAAAATACATTCCAAAATTAGCTACAGGAGAATGGTTTGGTGCTTACTGTCTTACCGAGCCGGGAGCGGGAAGTGATGCGAATTCAGGAAAAACGAAAGCGGAACTTACCGAAGATGGAAAAAGTTATAAATTAAACGGACAAAAAATGTGGATCTCCAATGCGGGATTTGCAAGCGTTTTTATCGTTTTCGCTCGTATTGAAGACGATAAAAATATTACCGGCTTTATCGTAGAATACGATAAGGAAAATCCGAATGGGATTACTTTTGGTGAAGAAGAAAAGAAACTGGGAATCCACGCCTCCTCTACCCGCCAGGTATTTTTTAATGATACTGTAGTATCTGTTGAAGATATGCTTTCAGAAAGAGGAAACGGATTTAAGATCGCGATGAATGCGCTAAACGTTGGTAGGATTAAGCTAGCAGCGGCATCTTTAGAAGCACAAAGAAGAGTGACCGATGTAGCTGTAAAATATGCCAACGACAGGGTGCAGTTTAAAACACCAATTGCAAAGTTTGGCGCTATAAAATCTAAACTTGCAGAAATGGCTACTTCAGCTTATGTTGGAGAAGCGGCTTGTTACCGAGCTGCAAAAAATATCGATGATAGAATTAATCTTCGTCTTGAAGGCGGAGCATCGCATTCAGATGCCGAATTAAAGACTTTTGAAGAATACGCGATAGAATGTTCTATTTTGAAAGTAGCGTGTTCTGAGGATGTTCAGAATTGCAGTGACGAAGGTATCCAGGTTTTAGGTGGAATGGGCTTCTCTGCCGATACTCCTATGGAATCTGCCTGGCGAGATGCAAGAATAGCCAGAATTTATGAAGGTACTAACGAGATCAACAGAATGTTGGCTGTTGGAATGCTAATTAAGAAAGCAATGAAAGGCCACGTAGATCTCTTAGGTCCGGCACAGGCTGTTGGAGAAGAACTTACTGGAATTCCTTCTATGGACAAGCCAGATTTTAATGAATTGTTTGCAGAAGAAAAGGATATGATCAAAAAACTGAAAAAAGTTTTCTTGATGGTAGCTGGCAGCGCAGTTCAAAAATTTGGTCAGGACCTGGAAGAACATCAGCAATTGCTTCTTGCCGCTTCAGATATACTTATTGAAGCTTATATGGCAGAATCTGGAATTCTAAGAGCTGAAAAGAATGTAAAGCGTTTTGGTGAAGATTCTCAAAAAGAGCAAATCGCAATGGCTAAACTATATTTATACCACGCCGTAGATACTGTAAATCAGAAAGCCAAAGAGGGAATAGCTTCTTTTGCCGAAGGAGACGAGCAACGTATGATGTTAATGGGACTTAAACGTTTTACTAAATACGATAGAATGCCAAACGTGGTAGAGTTAAGAAATACTATTGCTGAAAAACTTACTTCAGAAAATAAATACTGTTACTAAAGAAACATTCTTTTGAAATCAAAAAAGCCATCCGATGGATGGCTTTTTTATTTGTAGGCGTTTCTAATTTCTTTTGTTTTTCTAATTATAGTATCTTGCTTTACAGACTAAAAAATTAAAAATGACCAGGACCAACCTTTTAATTTTACTATTTTTTCTGCACTCCTCACTGAGTTTTGCTTTTCAGCAGGAAAAAGATACCACTACTCAAACTGAAGATCAACAATTACCTTCGAAAGAAATAATCCTTCAGGATAGTACAGATTTTAAAAGGATGGAGCTTCAGGAATATAATGAAGCTTATTATCTAACCGAAAGATGGAATAGAGGTTTTGGTTTTCCGCCCGAAGAAATTAATCTTCAAACCCCTCAGTCGGCTTTAGAACATTTTATAGTAAACTCCAGGAATAAGAATTATGAATTAGCAGCTTATGCCTTGAATTTTAATCTTTTCCCTGATGATCTTACCAAAGAGGAAGCAGCAATCATTGCCGAAAAATTATATTTTGTTCTGGATCAACGGGTTTCGCTTAGCTGGGGCGAGCTTTCAGACAGACCAGATGGACAAATAGATATTAGTACCTCTACCAATAAAGCAGTAGCCGGTAAACCGAGGCGAAGTATAGATTTTGGTAAAGCAGACCTTGAGGGAAGAGATGCTGTTTTCAGGTTACAAAGAATAAAATTAAAAGATAAAAGCCCTATCTGGCTCATTTCTTCTCAAACCGTCGAGAACACCGAGCCATTATACCAGAGCTATGGTCCGCGAAAACTTGATAAAATGATTCCTGAATGGATCAGTTTTCAAATATTCAATATTCCTGTTTGGAAGTTAGTAGGTACCCTTATTCTTATCCTACTTTCTTATTTTACTGCCAAACTTTTTACTTTTTTAATCCGTAAAATTTTTGCAGGAACTAATAAATATTGGATAAAAAACATTGCATACAGGCTCGCCTCTCCTGCCGGTGGAACCGTAGGGATACTTGTTTTTTACGTGCTATTAGATAATTTAATTTCCTTTTCGGGTCCTCTTGCCCGGGGATTTTATGCTGTCTTATTAATTGTACTAATAGGAATGTTTACCTGGCTTGTAATGAGAATAATAGATTATATCATGGATTTCTTCGCAGTGCACAAGATCGATGATATAAATAAGGAGGAAAACGAAGAGGATAAACGAATGCTTACCTATGTTTCAGTAGGAAGAAGAATCTTTATTTTTATAGTTGTGATCGCTGGAGCATCAGTTATCCTTTCACAATTTCCATCACTTGAAAAACTAGGCATTTCTATGATGGCTTCAGCAGGAATTGCAACAGTAGTGGTTGGTATTGCAGCGCAGAGTACGTTGGGAAATATTATCGCCGGGGTACAAATAGCTTTAACAAAGCCAGCCAGAATTGGTGATGCAGTTATTATCGAAGACTCGTATGGTTTTGTAGAAGACATAACCTTTACCTATATGGTAGTTAGAACCTGGAACTTAAGAAGAAAAGTTATCCCACTTAAAACCGTAATATCTGAGAGTTTTGAAAATCTCTCTATGACAAACTCTCAAAAAATAGGGCTGGTTGAAGTTTATGCAGATCACAGAATAGACGTATCTAAAGTAAGAGCCAAGTTTGAAGAATTAGTAAGGAACTCAGAAAAATGGGATGGTGATGAAGATCGTGCGCCATTGGTACAGGTTTCAGAAATGGATGATAAAGCTGTTAAAATCCGTTGCTTATGCAGTGCTAAAGATTATCCTACTACCTGGGATCTACATTGCGAACTAAGAGAAAAGATCGTGAAATATATTGCCGAACTTGAAAATGGTTTTTATTTAACGAAAGAAAGAGTTGAATTGGAAGATCAAAGAAAAACCAAGTGATTCTCGAAAACCTTATAGGTTAAACTCTGTTATCAAATTTTTGATTTTCAGCATATTGATTAACTTTAGAAATCAAAAGTCCTGAAATTTCCACAAAGGCAGATAAATAAAATTATTATGAATTCAGACCCTTTATTGTTCAGGTATATTCTCGCCGGGGTTATTACTCTTCTCGTATGTTTTCTTATCGCTTTTTATATCCTGAAGAAAGTAGGCAAGGATCCAAGAAATATTTTGCCGGTAAATTTTGCACAAAGGGTTTGGATCCCACTTTTAATTTTTCTTGCTGCACTAATTCTAAAAATAGCGCTTTTAAGTAAAATATTTAGTTACGATTACACCTATGAAATCCTTAGGCCTATAAGTACACTGGCGTTAATTTTTAGTGCGACCTGGTTAATAATTCTAACCCTTAGAATTTTAAAAAATAGAATGCTAAGAAGGTATGATGTAAACTCTTCAGACAATTTAAAGGCAAGAAAAATTTATACCCAGTTCAACGTACTTGAGAATATAGTCATCTTTATAATTATTATTCTTGCTATAGGAATCGCGTTAATGAGTTTTGAAAATATTCGATCTATAGGAGTAAGTGTATTAACCTCCGCAGGGATTGCGGGAATTATAATAGGGTTTTCGGCTCAAAAAGCTATTGGAACCTTACTCGCCGGTATACAAATTGCCTTTACGCAACCTATAAGATTACAGGATGCAGTAATTGTTGAAGGCGAGTGGGGATGGATTGAAGAAATTACGCTTACCTACGTGGTGATAAAAGTTTGGGATAAGAGACGTTTGGTTGTTCCTTCTACTTACTTCATTGAAACACCATTTCAAAACTGGACTAAGAATTCAGCAGATCTTTTAGGAACCGTCTTCATTTACACCGATTATACTGTACCGGTGGATAAGATAAGAGAAGAACTGGATAGATTGCTTAAAATCACTCCACTTTGGGATAAAAAAGCTAAAGTAGTCCAGGTGACCGATGCTACTGACAGGTCTATGGAAATCAGAATTTTGGTAAGTGCCAAAGATTCTCCTACCGCTTTTGATTTACGCGTGTTTATTAGGGAGAAAATCATAGATTTTCTTAAAGAGAATTATCCAGAAAGTCTCCCTAAAAGCCGCGTTTCAATTAATAAAGAAGATGGTAAATGACCAATTTTTTTAAAACTCGCTAAGCCAGCTTTCTTCTGCTGATGTTCCTATACTAAAATTGGCAGCAGTTTCTATTAAGGCTAAGTGGGAATAAGCCTGGGGAAAATTACCAAGCAAGCGTTTCGTTTCAAAATCTATATCCTCACTAAATAAGCCAAGGTGATTGCTATAGGATAATAACTGATCGAACATCTTTTTTGCCTTCTTTTTCTCTCCTATTTTAAACAGACTGTCAATGAGCCAGAAAGTGCAAATGGTAAAAGAAGAGCTTGGTTCTCCAAAATCATCTTTATTTTTATAACGATACATTAGGCCATCTTTGCATAGTTCCTTTTCAGTTGCCTGAACTGTGCTCACAAACCTCGGATCTTTAGCCTCTATAAATCCATATTGCTCCATTAATAAAGTTGAAGCATCTAAATCTGTAGACCCGTAGAATTGAGTGTAAGCCTGTACCTCTTCATTCCATCCATTTTTATAAATATCATTATAAATTTCTGCACGTAGCGATTTCCAATATGAATCGTTAATCCCCATTCTTAAAACTTCTCCAATCTTTATCGCCCGGTCAATAGCGACCCAGCATAGAAGTTTAGAAAACACAAAATGCCGGTCTTCGGTACGTAATTCCCAAATTCCCTTATCGGGTTTCTTCCAATTTTCCTCCACGATACTTACTATTCCGCGTACTACTGTCCACAGTTCTTCAGAATTCTCTAAAGAGGTTTCAAATTGGTTGAATTGCTGATAGATCACCTCCATCAAAATCCCATAGATATCATTTTGTTTCTGTATGTATGCGGCATTACCGGTTCTTACAGGATGTGAATTCTTATACCCAGATAAATGATCTAAAATATGTTCGGTTAATTCCTTTTCGCCATTTATCCCATACATAATTTGGATCTTTTCATCCTTATCAGGTATAATATCAATGATAAACTGAAGAAAATCTTTAGCCGATTTTATATGTCCAAGTCCGGCCATAACTTTAATAACCATAGAGGCATCTCGAATCCAACAGAAACGATAATCCCAGTTTCTCTCTTCCCCGATGGTTTCGGGTAAAGAAGTGGTTGCCGCTGCTAAAACTGCACCTGATTTTTTGTAACTAAGGCATTTTAAAACTAAAGCACTACGCATTATTTCATTTTCATAATGAGTATAACGGGTAGTCTTTGCGCTCCAATTCATCCAGTAGGTCTTGGTACGCTGAAATTTTAAATAAGAACGATCTAAAGTTTGTGTAATAAGCTTTTCGTGATATCCTAAAAGGCAATAAGCGTTTCCGGTTAATTCTATCTCATTTTGTTCTAAAATATCATTAAGATCCAAACTGGAGTAAAAGAATAAAGAATCGTATTTCCCTTCCTTGGTATGACTTTTAATGTAATTTCCTTTATGATCATTATATGTTTTTTCTCTAGAAAAGTCTAAACGGGGATCGTATTTTATTCTGAATTTAGGTTTTCCACTAATTAAACGTATGAATCTTATTACATCTGGCGGGGCATAAAAGGAACCGTCTTCTCTTGGATAGCGCGGCATAAAATCGATTATTTGGAACGAATTTTCCCCATCATCAAACAGCGTGTTTAAAATATTGGTTTCCCATAAATATTCCTGGGTAATTTTATAAGAATCATCTACAATAATCTCAAAACTCCCTCCACGTTCTTCATCCAGCAACTTTGCAAAAACGGCTGATGAATTAAAATTGGGCAGGCAACACCAATCTAGCGAACCTGTTTTTGATACCAATGCAGCGCTTTTACAATTTCCTATAATACCATAATCTAAATTCTCCATATACTCTTAAAATTCTTTAAAAAGACTTGTCGTGTAAAATGATTTTCGGAAATTTAAGAAAAATCAATTTCGCAACAACAGCATTCACATATAATTATGAGTAAGACGATAATAATTTCCAACCGATTACCATTACAAATTAACCTGGAAGATGAGCATTTGGAAGTCACTCCAAGTGTAGGAGGTCTTGCAACCGGCTTAAAATCATTCCATAAAGATGGTGATAGTATTTGGATTGGCTGGAGCGGACTTACAAAAGAGGAAATTCCTGAAAACCTATTGGATGATGTTAAAGCAAAAGCCCGTAAAGAAGATTGTGTTGCTGTAAATCTTAGCGAAGCTGAAATTGAAGGTTTTTATTATGGTTTTAGTAATCGTTGTATCTGGCCCCTATTTCACTATTTTATGGAATACACTGAAGCCGATAAAGATCACTGGGAAATTTATAAAAGCGTAAATAAAAAATATGCCGATGAAGTTCTGAAGCATTATGAAGAGGGAGATGAGATTTGGGTACACGATTACCAATTGCTTTTAGTACCTAATATGATTAGGGAAAAACAACCTGAAGCAATTATTGGTTTTTTTAATCACATTCCATTCCCTTCCTATGAAGTTTTTAGAACCCTACCCTGGCGTGATGAAGTTCTAAAAGGGGTATTGGGAGCAGACTTAATTGGTTTTCATACTTATGACTATGAACGACATTTTTTAAGTTCAGTAAGTCGTATTTTGAGGCACCAGGTGAATTTTAATGAGATTACGCTACCCGAAAGAATTGTAAAGGTAGACTCTTTTCCTATGGGAATAGACTATAATAAGTTTGAAGATGCCGCCCAAAATCATTTCAAAAATACTGAAGAACAGCGCACAGAATTACAACGGCGCCTGGATCATCATTCCAATGAAACCCCTGAAGCTAAACTTATTTTAAGTATAGATCGTTTAGATTACACAAAGGGAATCGCTAACAGGATTCGAGCATTCGAATATTTTCTAGATAACCATCCACAATTTATTGAAAAAGTGAGACTGGTAATGCTTGCAGTTCCATCAAGGTCTAATGTTCCACAGTATCAACGCTTAAAAAGAGAAATAGATGAATTAGTAGGTAGAATAAATGGTAAATTCTCTACAGTTAGTTGGACACCTATTTGGTATTTCTACCGCTCCTTGCCATTCGAAAATTTAATTGACCTCTATACTAGTTGCGATATTGCGTTGATAACGCCAATTAGAGATGGTATGAACCTGGTGGCCAAGGAATTTTTAGCTACTAGAATAAACCAAAACGGGGTGCTTATATTAAGCGAAATGGCTGGTGCTGCACACGAAATGAATGAAGCTTTAATTATTAATCCTAATAATTTTGAGCAAATTTCAGAAGCTTTGATTCAGGCTATCGAAATGCCGGAAGAAGAACAGCAACAACGCAATAAAACTCTTCAAAAAAGATTGAAGCGGTATAGCGTAGAAAAGTGGGCCAATGATTTTATGAAAGCGTTGCGCGATACCAGTCAGGATCGTGATAGTTTTAAGGCTACAAAGGTTTCCTCTAAGGTTTCTGATGAAATTATTGAGAAATTTAAAAATGCCAAAAAAAGAATTCTATTTCTAGATTATGATGGAACACTGGTAAATTTCACAGATAAACCTGAAAATGCAAAACCAGACCAGGAATTAATAGATTTAGTTCATAAGTTGAATCAGTCTGAAAATACCGATGTAATTCTTATAAGTGGGCGTGACAAAAACACTCTCGGCTCCTGGTGGCAACAAACTCCTGTAGAACTTATTTCTGAACACGGTGTATGGATGCGCCAAAAAGATAGCGAATGGGAGCTATCTGAAAATGTAAACAACGATTGGATGAGCGCCGTGAGGCCGGTAATTGAAACTTTTGTAGATAGAACACCCGGTACTTTTATAGAAGATAAAAACTATTCCTTGGCCTGGCATTATAGAAAAGCCGATCCGGAGCTTGGAGAAATTAGGGCAAATGAGCTTTCTAATGTTTTAAAAGAACTGATCTCCAATCGAGGACTAAGTGTTCTGGAGGGAAATAAAGTATTGGAAATAAAAAGCAGCGGAGTAAATAAAGGAAAAGCTGCTAATAAAAAACTGGGAAATATAGACTACGATTTTATTTTTGCCATTGGTGATGATTGGACAGATGAATATATGTTTGAAGAATTACCCGAGGTCTCGTTTACGGTCAAAGTTGGAATGAAAAAAACCAGCGCGCGCTTTTACGTAGAAGATACCGCTAAAGTAAGGGATATTTTAAAAAATTTCGCTGAAAATTCTTAGGATCTAAAAATGTTAAATTCATTTGCATTTTCCAAAAAAGTTTATGCATTACTTAACTCCAAAAATATGGCAAATGACCTTTTATCCTGTAATTTTACATCAAACAATTACAAACCAATATTTAAAACTTAAATCGATGAAATCAGGAAAAATGCTATTAGGATTAATATCAGGTGCAGCTGCAGGAGCCGCACTAGGATTATTATTTGCCCCTAAAAAAGGAGCAGATACTAGAAAGGCGATTTCAGATTCAAGCAACGAAGCTATAGAAGGAACAAAAGGAAAATTTAATGAGTTTTCTGATTCTCTAAATCATAAAGTTGACGCCTTAAAGAATAAAACGAAAGCTAGTCTTTCAAAAGCTGAACAAAAAGCTAACGAAGCAAAAGCTGAAATTAAAAATATGAAAGCAAGCTAGTTTTTAAGTTAATTAGAATACAATATAAAATCCCGGCAACTTTGCCGGGATTTTTTTGTTTAGTATTTCATCAAAATCGTAATTATTTGTGATATCACAGAAACTTTGGGTATTTTAGAAGCTTAAACCACATTTTATATGATTAAAAATATATCCACTCTTACCCTACTCCTATTTTCAGGATTAATTTTTCAACAAACAAATGCACAAACAGATCAGCGCATCTATGATATTATTGAAAAAGTTTCAGCCGATAGTATAGAGGCCGATATACGCAAACTTGCAGGTTTTGGCACCAGGAATACCTTTAGCGATACAGTATCTGAAACCCGTGGAATAGGCGCAGCACGAAGATGGATAAAATCTGAATTCGATTATCTTTCCAAAAACTGCGATAATTGTCTTGATGTTTTTTATCAAAAAGATTTTGTCACTACCGATGATGGTGATCGGATTCCGCATGATGCCTGGGTAGTGAATGTGGTAGCAGTTCAGAAGGGAACCAAGTACCCTAACCGATATATTATTATGAGCGGCGATATAGATTCTCGCGCCAGTAATACAATGGATTTCGAAACCGATGCTCCCGGCGCTAACGATAATGCAAGCGGAATGGCAGGTGCTATGGAGGCAGCCAGGGTTTTATCTCAATATGAATTTGAAAGCAGCGTGGTATATGTAGGACTATCTGGAGAAGAACAAGGTCTTTTTGGAGGAAAAGGACTAGCCGAATATGCCAAAGAAAACAATTGGGAGATTATTGGAGTTTTAAATAACGATATGATTGGAAATATTGAAGGAGTAGATGGCGTAATTGATAACCGTACTTTCAGGATATTTTCAGAACCTGTTCCACCAAATGAAACAGATAGGGAAAGAACTATGCGCAGATTTTACGGCGGAGAAGTTGATGGCATTTCCCGTCAGCTTGCTCGGTATGTTCATAAGACTACAGAAACCTATATGCCCAAAATGAACCCAATGATGATCTATCGTTTAGATAGGTTTGGTCGCGGTGGCCACCATCGTCCGTTTAACGACCTTGGCTTTGCAGGAATTAGAATTATGGAAGCACACGAGAATTATAACCGCCAACACCAGGATATTAGAACTGAAGATGGGATTGAATATGGGGATGTGGTAGAAGGTGTAAATTTTGATTATGCCGAAAAACTTACCGCGGTAAACGCTATAAATATGGCAAGCCTGGCCTGGGCCCCACCGGCACCAAAGAATGTTGAAATTGGGGGAATTGTAGAACCTTCAGCAAAACTAAGATGGGATAAAGTTGAAGGTGATATTGCCGGTTACAAGATTTACTGGAGAGAAACCACCGAAGCACAATGGCAATACTCTCGTTTTGTAGGCGATGTAAATGAATTTACGCTAGAGGGAATTGTAATAGACAACTATTTATTTGGTGTTGCAGCCGTTGGAAAAGATGGCCACGAAAGTGTAGTAGTTTTTCCTTCAGGAGTTTTCCGTTAGGATAATTCACTAAAAACTTAAGATATGAAACATTTAAATCGCGTACTGGTTTTGTTTTCCTTATCCTTCTGTCTTTTTTCCTGTGGAAATAAAAAAGAGGAAAATAAAGATAAAACAGATGAGTTAGTAGTTCAAACTGATTCTGTCGCTGACACTCCAAAAACTGAAGCTGAAGAGCTTTCAGAGTCACCAAGACATCACGAGTGGGTGACATTATCTCATGGGGAACGAGAATTCCAGGCTTTTGTAGTTTATCCGGAAACCAGTGAAGCTGCAAAATCGGTTATCGTTATTCACGAAAATCGTGGTTTAAATGATTGGGCAAGATTATTTGCTGATAAACTAGCTGCAGCCGGTTACCTGGTGATTGCACCAGATTTAATTTCAAATACCCAGGGTAAACGTCGTACCACCGATTTTGAAAATCCCGATGCAGCAAGAGATGCAATTTACGCTTTGGATTCTGAGCAGGTAACTGCAGATCTTGACGCTGCTTTTAAATACATTAAAGAAGATTCTGCTTCTACGGGCGAAGTTGCGGTAATTGGATTTTGTTGGGGTGGTTCACAAACTTTCAGGTACGCTACCAATAACCAGGAAATTTCTTCAGCCCACGTTTTCTACGGAACCGGACCCGAAGATGCTTCAGCAATCGCCAATATTTCTGCTCCTGTCTATGGATATTATGGTGGTGATGATAATCGTGTAAATTCCACGATTGAAACCAGCGAAAAATTGATGAACGAAGCCGATAAAACCTATAAATACGAAATTTATGAGGGAGCCGGCCACGCATTTATGCGCAGCGGTCACCAACCGGATGCAAAAAAAGCAAATAAAGAAGCCCACGATAAAGCCTGGAACCGACTTAAAGATCTTTTGCAATAGCGAATAATGGTTAACAGTTAATAGCCTACTTCTTTATTTACAAACGTTTAATTCTTGATATATACTTAAAAAGGGTATTCCGTATGGAATGCCCTTTTTTGCTTGAAAACTAATTAACAATAGTTTGGGCAAACCTTAATAATAATAAGTAACAATATTCTTTAACTTTAGTGATCTAACCATTCAAAACTAATATTATGGCAGAAATTAAAATTGAAAAGAAGAAACCTATTTGGCCCTGGATTATCCTCGGCCTAATAATCCTCGCATTAATATTATATTTCGTGATCGACGATGACAACGACGATGATGACTTTAATGAAGAAGAAAACATCGAACAGGTTGCCACACCTATGGAAAGTGAAGACGATGCTGAAACCGTTAACTGGGAAGAAGACAAGCTTTCCGGTGATGAAAGTGTTTCTAAATACCTTACCCATATTGGTGACCAGGAAAAAATGAGCATAGACCACGATTATAGTAGTCAAGCCTTAGTATATCTCATCAATGCTCTGGAGAACAGATCAGAAGAGGCCAATATTGATACTGAGGTTGAAATTCAGGAATTAAAAAATGATGTGAGGGATATAAAAGAAGATCCACTAGCGCTTACCCACGCAAATACTATTAACGATGTGGGTAGCAAAATTGTAGATCTTATGGAGAAAATGCAGGAAGAAAAATTTCCAGGCATCTCTCAGGATGTAGAGGAAGTAAGAACGACATTACAAAATATTGAGCCATCAACTCCTACCCTTAATCAAAAAGATGCAGTTAATTCTTTTTATAAAGAAGCTGGCGATGTAGTACAGAATATGAAAATGAGCTAATTAAAAATTAAAAAGATTATGGCAAATAATGATAATAATAACAGAAATAGAGAGAAACATTTGTTCTACCTAAATGAACTTTCAGATTATAAAGTTGCAAGTGACGATCCAGACGTTCGCGGCTGGAAAGTAAAAGATGTAGACAACCGGGTTATTGGCGAAGTGGATACTCTTCTTGTAAATAAAAATACAGAACGTGTAGTGTACTTAAGTGTAGAAGTAGACAAGAGTATCCTTGAGGCAAATCATGATCCTTACCGATCTTCTGCAAGCGAAGGAGTCCATGAATTTGTAAATAAAAAAGGCGAGGAACATCTCATTATTCCTATTGGTCTTGTAAAATTAAATGAGGATGACAAGTTTATTTATACCGACAAGGTGAACCACAGAACTTTTGCCGAAACCAAAAGAACGAAGAAAGGCGCAAATATAGACAGGGAATATGAGGAAGTAGTTTTAGCATCTTATAATAGAGGTAATACAGCTTCAGATACTCCTAAAAAAGATGAATCGAGGCAGTCTCAATTTGAAAAAGATCCTGCTACTAAGAAAAGCCATCATCAGGAAACTGATCTTCGAGATTCAGATGTTTCACGTAACGAGCCTGCCAAGCCGGAGAAAGCTGGAGAAAACAGTAAAATTAAGGATGATCATAATTCTTCAAATACTAAGAAAACGAGTATCTCGAACAAAAAAGAAAAAGGTTCCACTCCCGATACTTCCCAGTCTAAAGCAGGGGCTACCTCTCATAAAAGGGATGCAAGCGAAGATGACGACTTCTATAACAAAAAAGAATTCGATGATAAAAATTATCGCAAAAGAAAATAGATTACACAAGGGAAACTAAAAAGTTTCCCTTTTTTTTAATCAATCAATGAAAGCTGAACACGTTTTTTGCCTTCGTCTACCGAGAGAACGGTAACTTCCAGTTCCTGATTTAATTTTACCACAGCATTCACATCGCTAATAAATTCATTGGCAAGTTTAGAGATATGTATAAGTCCGCTTTCTTTAATTCCTATATCAACAAAACAGCCAAAATTGGTGATATTATTTACTATACCTGGTAGTTGCATACCCGGTTTAAGATCGGCTATAGTTTTTACAGTAGGATCAAAATTAAAAGGCTTTTTCTTCGCCCTGGGGTCGGCACCCGGCTTTTTTAATTCTTCGAGGATATCTTTTAAACTAGGCAAACCTAGGTCTCCAGAAATATAA
>Ga0102926_1001469_pt1 | contig 13940 bp, 14 predicted proteins | sample SalPonR1_A_D2_MG_FD_78173 | JGI IMG/M metagenome (GOLD analysis project Ga0102926, IMG submission 78173) | Salt pond soil microbial communities from South San Francisco under conditions of wetland restoration - Salt Pond MetaG R1_A_D2_MG | ecosystem: Environmental > Aquatic > Marine > Intertidal...
CCACAGGACGCCCCGCCGCTTTCAGCGGTTCGCGCCCGGCCTCCGGCCCGGGGCTCCGCCCTTCCGGTCGCCGGGCCGTCCACAGGACGCCCCGCCGCTTTCAGCGGTTCGCGCCCGGAACCCACAGAACATCCGCCTTGCCGCCGTCATTGGCCATCCGCGCGGCCACGAACAGCCAGTCGCTCGCCCGGTTGAGATAGCGCACCGCCGCCTCGTTCACCGATTCCAGCGCCGCCAGCTCCACCACCAGCCGCTCGGCGCGGCGCGCCACGGTGCGGCCCATGTGCAGATGCGCGGCGAGCGGCGATCCGCCGGGCAGGATGAAGCTGCGCAGCGGTTCGAGATGGCCGTTCATCGCGTCGATCTCGGCCTCCAGCCGCTCCACCTGCGCGGGCATCATGCGCAGCGGCGTGTATTCGGCCTCGGCATCCTTCTCCATGTCCGGGCAGCACAGGTCCGCGCCGAGATCGAAAAGATCGTTCTGAATGCGCGCCAGCGCCGCGTCGGTCTCGCCCTCGGCATGGAGCCGCGCCAACCCCAGCGTTGCGTTGAGCTCATCGACGGTGCCGTAGGCGGTGACGCGCGCCGAATGCTTGGCCACCCGCGCGCCATTACCCAGCGCGGTCTCGCCCGCGTCGCCGGTCCGGGTGTAAATCTTGTTGAGCACGACCATGAAATCAGCCTCCCTGCCTGCGGAAATAGACGAAGACGAGGATCAGCACCACCGCCACGAATTGCGCGATCAGACGCCAGCGCATGTACTTGTTGGCGCGCTTGGCGTTCTCCACCCCTTCCTTGCCGAAGGTCGAGATGCCGCGAATGAGGATGGCCGCCGTCACCAGGCAGCCCGCCGCCACGAGCCAGAAAAGCGGGTCGGTCAGCATGGTCCCTCCTTGCGTTCGAATCGCGCCTGACGCGCATCTAGGACGGCGCGCGGGCAAAGCGAAAGGAAAAATCCCGGCCCCCGCTCCGTCCCTCGCCACTCAGCCCTTGGAAATCACCCAGTCGAGCGCGCGGGTGGGCAGGATGCGGCGCAGCGTGCCCATCAGGTAGGTGGGCGTCGTGACGTAATAGCGCGCCCGCGGGCGTGGCGATTCGAGCGCGTGGATGAGCCGCGTCGTCACCGCCGAGGCGGGCAGTTCGAACCGGTCCTTGCTGTAGTCGCCGTAGAGCCGCGGGCGCAGCCGGTCGCGATACTCGGCGGCGCGGTGCGCGTTCTCCCAGTCGATCCACCGCTCGAACGGCGCGCGCGCGTTCTCGCGGATCTTCGACGTCACCGGCCCCGGCTCGATCAGGCTGACGTGGATGCCGGTGCCGCGCATCTCGATCCGCAGCGCATCCGTCAGCCCCTCGATGGCGAACTTGGTGCTGACATAGGCCCCGCGCCAGCCGATCGCCACCAGCCCAAGCACAGAGGAATTCTGCACGATCCGGCCATACCCCTGCGCCCGCATCGCCGGGATCGCCCGCCGCGTGAGGTCGTGCCAGCCGAATACATTGGCCTCGAATATCTCGCGCAGCGCGCCGCGCGGCAGATCCTCGACCAGCGCGGGGCAGGCATAGGCGCCGTTGTTGAACAGCGCATCCAGTCGCCCGCCCGTGGCGTCCAGCACCTCCGCCAGCCCGCTTTCGATGCACGCCTCGTCGGCATAGTCGATGCGCGGGCTCTCGAATCCCTCCTCGCGCAGCCGCGCGCAATCGGCCTCCTTGCGGCAGGAGGCAAAGACGCGCCAGCCACGGGCACGCATCCCGCGCGCCGCGTCCAGCCCGATGCCCGACGAACAGCCGGTGATGAGAAGGCTCCGCTCGCTCATGATCATCTTGTGGCCCGCCGCCGGGCACGATGCAAGCGCCGTTGGCCCTGTCCGCGCTTTACGCCCGCGCGCGCCGTCTGTATCACCACATCCATGACCGACCTGCTCGACGACCCCAACATGCGCCCCGAGGCCACATCCGAGCCGCTGCGCCGCGCCATCGGCGAGCGGTATCTGACCTATGCGCTCTCGACGATCATGCACCGCGCGCTGCCCGACGCCCGCGACGGGCTCAAGCCGGTGCATCGCCGCATCCTCTACGCGATGCGCGAACTGCGGCTGTCGAGCACCGGGGGATTCCGCAAATCGGCCAAGATTTCCGGCGACGTGATGGGCAATTACCACCCCCACGGGGACGCCGCGATCTACGACGCCATGGCCCGTCTCGCGCAGGATTTCGCGGTGCGCTACCCGCTGGTGGACGGGCAGGGCAATTTCGGCAATATCGACGGCGACAACCCGGCCGCCTCGCGCTATACCGAGGCGCGGATGACCCCGTTCGCCGAGGCGCTGCTCGACGGCCTCGCCGAGGATGCGGTCGATTACCGCGACAATTACGACGGCACCCTGCGCGAGCCCGTGGTGCTGCCCGCCGCCTTTCCCAACCTGCTGGCCAACGGCGCGTCGGGCATCGCCGTCGGCATGGCCACCAACATCCCGCCGCATAACATCGGTGAATTGATCGACGCCTGCCTGCACCTGATCAAGACGCCCGACGCCCGCGACGACACGCTGCTGGGCTACATCCCCGGCCCCGATTTCCCCACCGGCGGCGTCCTCGTCGAGCCGCAAGAGAACATCGCGCAGGCCTACCGCACCGGGCGCGGCAGTTTCCGCCTGCGGGCGCGCTGGCAGGTCGAGGAACTGGGCCGCGGCGGCTGGCAGATCGTGGTCACGGAAATCCCCTACCAGGTCCAGAAATCCAAGCTGATCGAGCGCATCGCCGACCTGATCCAGACCCGCAAGGTGCCGATCCTCGGCGATGTCCGCGACGAGAGCACCGACGACGTGCGTCTGATACTCGAACCGCGCACCCGCAACGTCGACCCCGAGGTGCTGATGGGGCTGATGTTCCGCAACACCGACCTGGAACTGCGCTTCTCGCTCAACATGAACGTGCTCGTGGACGGGGTGACACCGCGCGTCTGCTCGCTCAAGGAGGTGCTGCGCGCCTTTCTCGATTTCCGGCAGGAGGTGCTGCTGCGCCGCTCCCGCCACCGGATGGAAAAGATCGACCACCGGCTCGAGGTGCTCGAAGGGCTGATCGTGGCCTTCCTCCACCTCGACCGCGTGATCGAGATCATCCGCTACGACGACGCGCCCAAACCGGCGCTGATGCGTGAGGATTGGGGGCGGACCTTCGTGCGCGCCGGGTCCGAGGCCGAGTATGTCTCGCCCGCGCCCTCCGACGAGGAGGGGCTGTCGGAGGTGCAGGCCGAGGCGATCCTCAACATGCGCCTGCGCTCGCTGCGCCGCCTGGAGGAGATGGAGCTGCGCGCCGAGCGCGACGCGCTGATGGAGGAACGCGCGGGGCTCGAGGACCTGCTCGAAGACTCGAGCCTGCAATGGGCCGCCATCGCCGACCAGCTGCGCGAGGTGAAGAAGACCTTCGGCAAGGCCCACCCGATCGGCGCGCGCCGCACGAGTTTCGCCGAGGCGGGCGAGGTCGAGGACGTGCCGCTCGAGGCGATGACCCCGCGCGAGCCCATTACCGTGGTCTGCTCGCGCCGCGGCTGGATTCGCGCCATGACCGGCCATATCGACCTGAACCGCGAGCTGAAGTTCAAGGATGGCGACGGCCCGCGCTTCATCTTCCACGCCGAGACCACCGACCGGCTGCTGATCTTCGGCAGCAACGGGCGGGTCTATACCCTCGCGGCCGCCGGCCTGCCCGGCGGGCGCGGCATGGGCGAGCCGGTGCGCCTGATGGTCGATCTGCCCAACGAGGCCGAGATCGTCGAGCTGCTCATCCACAAGCCGGGGCGCAAGCTGCTGGTGGCCTCCTCTGCGGGCGACGGCTTCGTCGTGGCCGAGGACGAGGTCCTTGCCCAGACCCGCACCGGCAAGCAGGTGCTCAACCTGCGCGCCCCCGCCCGCGCGCTCGTGTGTCGCCCGGTGACGGGCGATCACGTCGCCTGCGTGGGCGAGAACCGCAAGGTGCTGGTCTTTGGCCTCGACGAATTGCCGGAACTCGTGCGCGGCAAGGGCGTGCGGCTCCAGAAATTCAAGGACGGGGGGCTCTCGGACGCCACCACCTTCACCCTCGCCGAGGGGCTGAGCTGGCGCGACCCGGCGGGCCGGACCCGTACCGAGAGCGACCTCTCCGAATGGCTGGGCAAGCGCGCGGGCGCGGGCCGCATGGCCCCGCGCGGCTTCCCGCGCGACAACCGCTTTACGTGATCGGGGGTCTGGTCTGGGGCGGTCCTGCGGGCAGCGGTCGCGAAGCCGCGCAGCGCCCGACCGCGGGGGCGCGCCCGAAGGCTTGCGGTCTTCGCTTTATGGTGCAAAATACTTCAAAGATCGTAAGGTCTTGAACGTTGCAAAAGCGCCGGGGACCAAATCCCAAACGTCCGCTCAAGGCCACAAGCGACGGGCCCGCAACAGCCCTTTCAACCCCGTCTCCCGGCCCTCAGAGCGCCGCCCGGTCGGCAAGCCGTTGGTCGATCAGCCCCCTGACATGGGCAAGGCAGGAGGCCGCGCCGGGCCCGGTGAGGCCGTTGGCCGCGCGGGCGAGCGTGCCGTCGCCCGCGTCCCGCGCCACGGCGGAGACGAACTGCGCGGCATAGGCCAGCGCGGCTTCGTCGGGGTCGCCGCCGAGCAGGTCGCGCATGTGGTCGAGATCGTCGCGATAGGCGAGCGGGTCGGGCGCGATGCGATCGCAGGGCAACGCGCGTGGCCCCGGCAGGCCGGGACCGTGCGGCAGGTGGCACAGGATTTCGGACTGGAACCGCCCGAGGCTGTCGAGCGGCTTGGCGAGGAACCCGTCCGCCCCCGCCGCGCGCGCGGCATCGGCCGTGCCGGGCGTGCCGCTCATCGCGAGGATCGCACCGATTCGCGGCTGTGCCTGCGCGAGCGAGGCCACGAGATCGAGCCCCGAGCCATCCGGCAGCCCGGCATCGACGATGATGGCCGAAGGGCGGTAGACCTGCAAATGCCGCCATGCCGCCCCTAGGCTGTCGGCCCGGCGGATGCGCGCACCGCTGCGCAGGCACATCAGGCGCAGCGCCTCGGAGGCGAAGCGGCTGTCCTCCACCACGAGGATGGTCATGCCCAGAAGCGGGCGCGCGGTGCCCTGCGCGGGGCGGGGGGGCGAGGCGTTCGATATCGTGCATCGCGGTGATCCCTCCTTGCTCGGTGACCCTTCGAGCATGACCCGGCATTGGTGAACGGGCGGTTAACGGCTGGCTGCGGCGGCCCGTCCGCTTGCCTCGCGCGCGCCGAGCCCCCATAACGTGGCGAAGCGTGCCAGCAGAGGAGTGCCCCATGATCGGACGTCTCAACCATGTCGCCATCGCCGTGCCCGACCTCGAGGCCGCGAGCGCGCAGTACCGCGATGCACTGGGTGCCGATGTCGGCGCGCCGCAGGACGAACCCGATCACGGGGTGACGGTGGTGTTCATCGAATTGCCCAACACCAAGATCGAGCTGCTCTACCCGCTGGGAGACGACAGCCCGATCAAGGGCTTTCTCGACAAGAACCCGGCGGGCGGCATCCACCATGTCTGCTACGAGGTCGAGGACATCCTCGCCGCGCGCGATCGGCTCAAGGCCAGCGGCCTGCGCGTGCTGGGCGACGGCGAGCCGAAGATCGGCGCGCATGGCAAGCCGGTGCTTTTCCTGCATCCCAAGGACATGAACGGCACGCTGACCGAGCTGGAGCAGGTCTGATGGGCATCACCTCGGCCATCGTGCTCTACGTGGTGATCTGGTTCATGACGTTTTTCGTGGTGCTGCCGGTGCGCATCCAGACGCAGGGCGATCTGGGCCGGATCGTGCCCGGCACGCAGGCGGGCTCGCCCGAGCATCACCACCTCAAGAAGAAGGCTTGGATCACCACCGGCATCGCCGCCGTGCTGTGGGCGGTCATTGCCTGGGTGATCGTGTCGGGGACGATCTCGGTGCGCGACATCGACATGTTCAACCGGATGGGCCCGCCTTCCGCCGGATAGCGTGGTAGATATGGGTGAAGGTGGCGGCCCCGAGGATCGGGATCAGCAGGTTCATCACCGGCACCGACAGCGGCATCGCCATCAGCACCCCCGCCGCCCAGATCGTCAGGCGGTGCTTCTTGCGCAGACGGATCGCGACGACGCGCCCCTCGCGGCGCATGGCGGCAAGGGTGAAATATTCCATCCCCAGCAGGTAGCCGTTGAGCCCCCAGAATATGAACACCGCAAAGGGCGGGAACAACGCGTAGAGGATCAGCGCCAGCGTGTTGGCGAAGATGATGACCCCGAGGAAATTGACCGTGTCCTTGAGGCCCTCGCCGAAGGAGGGGCCATCGACCGCGGGCAGCTCTGGGTAGTGGCGGTCCTCCACCGCCGCCGCCACTTCGTCGAGGAACATCGAGGTGATCGCCGAGGCCACGGGCACCATCAGGAACACCGACAGCACCACCATAAGCAGGAAGGACGCCCCGCTCAGCAGGTCGCCCACCCATGTCACCTCGCCGATCACGGGCAGCACGGTGGAGTCGCCCACCGTGGCCTGGATCAGCCACAGAACGCCCGCGTAGGCCACGATCAGCAGCGCCAGCGTCAGCCCGACCCCCAGCAGCAGAACCTTGCGGAACCGCCGGTCGCCCAGCTGGCCGAGCGTCTTGAGGAACGCCGCGAAGATCATGCGTCCATCCACGTGGTGAGCGCCCCGGTATCGGGGCGCGGGCGTTCGGGCGGGGCCGACGTCTCGGTGCCGATATGGATGAAGCCCACGACCCGCTCCTGCGGCCCGAGCCCCAGCGCCTCCTGCGCGAAGGCGGGCTCGTGGCTGGCCCAGCCGGTGAGCCAGTTGGCCCCCCAGCCCGCCGCCAGCGCCGCGTTCAAGAGGCCATAGGCCACGCAGGCCGCCGAATGGCCCTGCTCCACCGCCGGGATCTTGTCGGAGGGCCTGGGCGACAGGATCACCGCCACGGCGAGATGCGCGTCGGCGAATTGCGCGGCCTGCTTGGCAATGTCGGCCTCGGGCTTGCCGAGCCGCTTGCCGCAGTCCCCGACCAGCCCGGTGAGGCGGGCCAGCGCCGCGCGCTCCAGCACCACAAGGCGCCACGGCTCCAGCTTGCCGTGATCGGGGCAGCGCAGCGCGATGTCGAGCAGCGGGCGCAAGGCTGCGCGGTCCGGGACCGGCAGGCCCAGCGTCTTGGCGGGGCGCGAGCGGCGCGTTTGCAGAAAGGCCAGCGCGGCGGGGTTGGGATCGGGCATCGGGTGTCTCTCCGGGTGATTACCGGCAAGATGTCGGCAACCGGGGGCGCGGGGTCAACCCCCTTGCTTGCGCGCGGACCGGTGCCTGCTAGGCTCGGTCTGCCCCGCTACCGGAGTTGTCCCGCCATGCCCGCCCCCCGCCTTGCCGTGCGCGCCGTGATTGTCGAGGAGGGGCGGCTCTTGCTGGTCAACGCCTTTGCCGATCCGGCAAGCACGCTGTGGTGCGTGCCGGGCGGCGGGGCCGAGGCGCACGCCTCGCTGCCCGAGAACCTGATGCGCGAGGTGCACGAGGAGACGGGGCTTTCGATCTCGGTGGGCGCGCCCTGCCTCGTCAACGAGTTTCACGCGCCCGAGCGCGACTTTCACCAGGTGGAGGTGTTCTTTCGCTGCCGCCTCACCGGCGGGGCGCTCCGCGACGACTGGCGCGACCCCGAGGGGGTGGTTAGCCGCCGCCGCTGGGTGACGCAGGCCGAAATGGCGGCGCTGCGGGTCAAGCCCGACAGCCTGGGCGACGTGGCCTTTGCCCGCGGCATGGGATACGACCCGCTGGAGCGCCTCGTCAGCCCCTGACCCGCAGCACCGAGATTGCCACACCGCCCAGCACCAGCGCGCTCGCGAGAACGGTCTGCAACCCCAGGCTCTCGCCGAGGAAGACCATGCCGCCCGCCACCGCGATCACCGGCACGGTGAGTTGCGCCACCGCCGCGACCGCCGAGTCGAGCCCCGGCAGCACCCGGTACCACAGCGCGTAGCCGAGGCCGGACGTCACCGCCCCCGCGAGGATGGCGAGCGCGATGCCCTCGGGGCCCGCATGGGTGCCGCCCGCGCCTGCGGGAAGGGTCAGCCCGACAATCACGTCAAGCGGGGCCGCGAGGATGAAATTCGCCGCCGTGGCCTGCTGCGCGTCGGGCTCGCGCCGCCCGGTCAGTGAATAGAGGCCCCAGCCCACCCCCGCGAGTGCCATCGACAACCCGTGCGGCACGCTGATCTGCGGCCCGGTACCGGGCCAGAGCAGCCAGGCGAGCCCGGCAAAGGCCAGCGCCGCGCCGATCCAGCGGCGCGGCGGCGTGGCCTCGCCCGCGACGAGGCCGCCCGCGAACATGGTGATCTGCACCACCCCGAACAGGATGAGCGCACCAAGCCCGGCATCGAGCGCGGTATAGGCGGCGGAAAAGCCGTACATGTAGACCAGAAGCGCCAGCACACCCATGACCCGCCCCGTCCCGCCGAGCCGCACCCCCCCGCGCAAGACAAGACACAGCCCCGCCAGCATCACCGCCCCGGCGATCAGGCGGATACTGCCGAAACTCGCGGCGTCGATGCTGCCCCCGGCGAGCGCCATCCGGTTCAGCACCGAATTGGCGGCAAAGGCGGTCATGGTGAGGCAGGTGAGGAGAAACAGGCGCATGATCCCCCATAACGCGGCTTCGGCTGTGCGTATAGTCACGGATGGGTGCCGGGGCACCTTGACCTCTGCTTAGACGCCCCGCACCTTGCACGCCGACGCCACACGGCCCGAGGACCGCCATGCCCCCCACCGCCATGACCCCCGAAGAGATCGCCCGCCTGCCCTATCGCCGCTGCGTCGGCGTGATGCTCGCCAACAGGGCGGGCGAGGTGTTTGTCGGGCAGCGCATCGACAACGACGCCCCCGCCTGGCAGATGCCGCAGGGCGGCATCGACTCGGGCGAGAGCGTACACGCCGCCGCCCTGCGCGAGCTGTGGGAGGAGACGGGCGTGACGGCCGACAAGGTGCGCATCGAGGCCGAGACGGCGGACTGGCTGCATTACGACCTGCCGCATGACCTCGTGCCGCGTATCTGGAAGGGGCGCTATCGCGGGCAGTCGCAGAAATGGGTGCTGATGCGGTTTCTCGGGCGGGACGCGGATGTGAACATCGCCACCGATCACCCGGAATTTTCCGAATGGCGCTGGCTGCCGCCCGCGGACCTGCCGGCGCATATCGTGCCGTTCAAGCGCGCGGTCTATGACGCCGTGCTCGCCGAGTTCCGCCCGATCCTGTGAACCGCGCCGCACCGCTCGCGCCCATGCGCCGGACGGCCGCCCCGCGCCGTGCAGGGCGTCGATTTTGGGTCGCAGAGGGCCGAAATCGACCGGAATCGTCTTGTTGCCGGGCGGGGCGTTACTATAATCACTGAACAACGCGAGAGGGTCCGACCCGCGCCCGCGCAGCGGCGCGGCACGAGGAGCGGGCCACGGGACAGGGGGCAGGTCGACATGGAAAGCGCCGCAGTGTTCTTGCCGATCATCGCGGCGTTGCCGTTTCTCGGCGCGCTTTTGCCGGGGCTGATGATCCAGGCGGGGCGCAACACCTGTGCCGTCTTCACCGCTGCGCCCACGATCCTCGCGCTTCTGCTGCTGGCGCTCTGCGTGCCGTCGGTGATGCGCGGCGAGGTTCTGACCTTTGGCATCGACTGGCTGCCCTCGCTCGGGCTCAACGTCAATTTCATGCTCGACGGGCTGGGGCTCCTGTTCGCGGGCATGATCCTCGGGATCGGCCTGCTGATCATCCTCTACGCGCGGTTCTACCTGTCGCGCGAGGACCCGATGGGGCAGTTCTATACCTACCTGCTGCTCTTCCAGGGCGCGATGGTGGGCATTGTCCTGTCGGACAACATCCTGCTGCTGCTGGTGTTCTGGGAGCTGACGTCGCTCTCGTCCTTCCTGCTGATCGGCTACTGGAAGCACCTGCCCGAGGGGCGGCAGGGGGCGCGCATGGCGCTGGTGGTGACGGGCATGGGCGGGCTGGCGATGATCGCGGGTATGCTGATCCTCGGCGATATCGCCGGAAGCTATGACCTGAGCGTGATCCTGACGCAGAAGGAGGCGATCCAGGCGAGCCCGCTCTACCTGCCCGCCCTCATCCTGATCCTGCTGGGCTGTTTCACCAAGTCGGCGCAGTTCCCGTTCCATTTCTGGCTGCCGCACGCGATGGCCGCGCCCACGCCCGTCTCCGCCTATCTGCATTCGGCGACGATGGTGAAGGCGGGGCTCTTTCTGATGGCGCGGATGTGGCCGGTGCTGGCGGGCACGCCGGAATGGTTCTGGATCGTGGCCTCCACCGGCCTGATCACCATGCTGATCGCGGCCAAGATCGCGCTCTTCAAGGACGATCTCAAGGCGTTGCTGGCCTTTTCGACGGTCAGTCACCTGGGCCTAATCACCATGCTGCTGGGACTGGGCACCAAGGCGGCGGCGGTAGTTGCCATGTTCCACATCATCAACCACGCGACGTTCAAGGCGGCACTCTTCATGACCGCGGGGATCGTCGATCACGAGGCGCATACCCGCGACATCAAGCGGCTGGGGGGCTTGCGGCACCTCATGCCCATCACCTTCACCATCGCCACGGTGGCGGCGCTGTCGATGGCGGGCATCCCGCCGCTCAACGGCTTTCTGTCGAAGGAATTGATGCTGGCCGAGGTGGCCGAGACCCACTGGATCGGCCCGCATTGGCTGATGGGGGCGGTGGCGACGCTCGGGGCGCTCTTCTCGGTGGCCTATTCTTTCCGCTACATCGCGCATGTGTTCCTCGGGCCGAAACGCCACGATTACCCCGCCAAGCCGCACGACCCGGGCTTTGGCATGTGGGCCGCGCCCGCGTTTCTGACGGTGCTGGTGGTGCTGATCGGGATCATGCCGATGACGTTTGCGGGCGAGTTGGTGCGGGTAAGCGCGCAGGCGGTGACGCAGGCCGACCCTTACGTGAAGATATACCACTGGCACGGGCTGGTGCCCGCGTTCTGGATGTCGGTGATCGCGGTGCTGGGCGGCGCGGCGCTGCTGGCGCTGCACGCGCCCCTGATGCGGGCGTGGAACGCCACCCCGCGGCCCGAGGCCAAGACGATGTTCGACGCCGTCGCCCGCGCGGCCACGCGCGCGAGCACGGCGCTGACCGACGGGGTGCATGACGGCAGCCTGATGCGCAACGCGGCGGTGTTCGCGGTGGTGGTGCCGGTGCTGGGCTGGGTCGCATGGCAGGCGGGCGGCATCGCGCCGCCCACGCGCGAGCCGCTGCCGGTGGCGCTGGTCCCGGCGGTGGGCTGGGTGATCCTGCTGGTGGCGACGGCGCTGCTGGTGGTCTATCACCGCGCCCGGTTCACCGCGCTGGTGCTCTTGGGCATCGTCGGGTTGATGGTGTCGCTGGGGTTTGTCTATTTCTCGGCCCCCGACCTCGCGCTGACACAGATTTCGGTGGAGGTGGTCACGATCATCCTTCTGCTGCTGGCGCTCAATTTCCTGCCGCGAGAGACCCCCGCCGAGAGCGGCACCGCGCGGCGGCTGCGCGACGGGGCGATCGCGGTGGCGGGCGGCGTGGCCGTGACCGGCCTGACCTACGCGATGCTCGTGCGCGATTTCGCGCAGGACAGCATCTCGGCCTTTCACCTCGCCAATTCCTACAAGGGCGGCGGCGGCACCAACGTGGTCAACGTGATCCTGGTGGATTTCCGAGGCTTCGACACGTTCGGCGAAATTATCGTCCTGGGCATCGCGGCGCTGGTGATCTTCGCGCTGACCGACACGGTGCTGCACGGCGCGGGCGGGCGCAGGCTGGCCAAGCTGAGCCCCGACACCAACCCCGAGGGGCAGGCGGGCGACCGTCACCCGCTGATGATGGTGGTGGCCACCCGCGTGATGATGCCCATCGCACTGATGGTGGGGGCGTATATCTTCCTGCGCGGGCATAACGAGCCGGGCGGCGGCTTCATCGCCGGGCTGGTCGTGGCCATCGCGTTCCTGATGCAATACATGGCCTCGGGCTATGCCTGGGCGGAGGCGCGGCAGCGCGTGACCTACCACGCCACCATCGGCATCGGCGTGCTGATCGCGGCACTGACCGGGGTGGGCGCGTGGCTCGCGGGGCGGCCGTTCCTGACCTCGGATTTCGGCTATCTGCATTTTCCGCCGATCGAGGAATTCGAATGGGCCACGGCGATGGCCTTTGACGTCGGCGTGTTCCTCACGGTGGTCGGGGCGGTGATGCTCGCGCTGCAGAGCCTGTCGAGCATGGCGCGGCGCACCGGCGAGACGGTCAACGTCTTCCCGATGGACATCAACCCGGCACGCGACGAGACCGACGAGAGCGGGGGAGGGGCCTGACATGGAACTGCTCATGGCATCTGCCATCGGCGTGCTGACGGCCGCGGGGCTCTACCTCGTGCTGCGGCTGCGGTCCTTCCCGGTGATCATCGGGCTGGCGCTTCTGACCTACGCGGTCAACCTGTTCCTGTTCGCGAGCGGCCGGCTGGCCGTGGACATGCCGCCGGTCCTGCGCAAGGGGGTCGAGACCTATACCGATCCGCTGCCGCAGGCGCTGGTGCTCACCGCCATCGTGATCTCCTTCGGGATGACGGCGGTGGTGGTGATGCTGGCGCTGGGGGCGTATCTCTCGGCCGGCGACGACGATGTGAGCCTGCCCCCCGAGGATGACGGCCGGGAGGGCGGGGCATGAACCACTGGATCGTCGCACCCGTGGTTCTGCCCGCCATCCTCGCGGCGATCATGACCCTGTCGATGCGGCATCACCCCGGCCTGCAACGGGTGTTCTCGGTGGCGGGCTGCGTGGCGCTTCTGGCCATCGCGCTGGGCCTGACGGTGCAGGCCGCGGGCGGCGGGATCGGCGTCTACGAGCTGGGCAACTGGCCCGCGCCCTTCGGGATCGTGCTGGTGCTCGACCGGCTGTCGGCGGTGATGCTGCTGGTGACGGCGGTGCTGGCGCTCGTGGTGCTGCTCTATGCCATCGGCACGGACTGGGATCAGCGCGGGCGCAATTTCCACGCGCTGTGGCAGTTTCAGCTCATGGGCATCTGCGGCGCGTTTCTCACCGGCGACGCCTTCAACCTGTTCGTTTTCTTCGAGGTGCTGCTGATCGCCTCCTACGGGCTGATGATCCACGCGGGCGGCGGGCGCAGGCTCAAGGCGGGGGTGCAATACGTCATCTACAACCTGCTCGGCTCGACGCTGTTCCTCTTTGCACTGGGCACGCTCTATGCCGTGACCGGGACGCTCAACATGGCCGATCTCGCGGTGCGGGCCGCCGAGATCCCGGTAGGGGATGGCGCGCTCCTGCGCGTCGGCGCTATGCTGCTGTTTCTGGTCTTCGCGATCAAGGCGGCGCTGTTGCCGCTGCATTTCTGGCTGCCCAATACCTATGCCGAGGCCCCCGCGCCGGTGGCGGCGCTGTTTGCCATCATGACCAAGATCGGTGCCTACGCGATCCTGCGGTTCTACACGCTGATTTTCGGCCCCGACCTCGACGTCACCGCCGACCTGATCGACGAGGTGCTTCTGTGGGGCGCGCTGCTGACGCTGGCGGCGGGGATGATCGGGATTCTCGGGGCAAGGCGTCTCGGGCGGCTGGCGGCGTTCGCCTCTATCGGGTCGATGGGCACGCTACTGATCGCGGTGGCGGTGTTCACGCCGCAATCCTCGGCGGCGGCGCTCTATTACGCGATCCACTCGACGCTGGGCGCGGCGCTGCTGTTTCTGGTGGTCGACCTGGTACGCGAGCGGCGCGGCGCGCTGGCGGGCGCGCTGGTTCCGGGGCCGCGCATGGCGCAGCACGGGATGCTGACGGCGCTTTGGTTCGGCGCGGCGATCGCGGTGGCGGGGCTGCCGCCGCTGTCGGGCTTTGTCGGCAAGCTGCTGATCCTCGACGCCACGCGCGACATGGCCGATGTCTGGCTGA
>Ga0102926_1001470_pt1 | contig 13922 bp, 20 predicted proteins | sample SalPonR1_A_D2_MG_FD_78173 | JGI IMG/M metagenome (GOLD analysis project Ga0102926, IMG submission 78173) | Salt pond soil microbial communities from South San Francisco under conditions of wetland restoration - Salt Pond MetaG R1_A_D2_MG | ecosystem: Environmental > Aquatic > Marine > Intertidal...
AACCAAGACATAAGTAATTGGAATGTGAGTAACGTTACAAATATGCAAGGTATGTTTGGTAGAGCAAAATCATTTAACCAAGACATTGGTAATTGGGATGTTAGTGCTGTTACAAATATGGCTTATATGTTTTATGGTGTCGAATTGTTTAACCAAGACATAAGTTCTTGGAATGTAAGCAATGTTACTGATATGGGTGGTATGTTTTATGGTGCCAAATCGTTTAATCAACCGTTAAATGATTGGAATGTTAGCGGTGTTACAAATATGGGCTTTATGTTCCGTTCTGCAACATCATTCAACCAAGATATAGGTAATTGGGATGTGCGTAACGTTACAGATATGCCTTACATGTTTTGGGATGCTGAATCATTCAACCAAGATATAAGTAATTGGAATAAAAACAGTGTTACACTCATGTACAGGATGTTTTCTGAAGAAAAAACATGCAAAACAAAAAGGAAGTAAAAAAATGAAAAAGCACATAACTAGAAACACAAAAACACAAGTTGTTGGAGCTCTTAGAAAAATATGGCGAACTCACCCACTAAGATTAGCAGCTATTACAGCAGCTTGTGTAGATAATTCTGAAAAGACACATTTACGGAAGTACCGGTGTGCAGCTTGTAAAAATCTGTTTTATAAGCAGCAAATTGAAGTTAATCACATCAAATCGGCTTCAGCTAATGAAAAAATTGACGAATTTATAAAAAGAATTTTTTGTAACATCAAATCTTATAAAGGCGATGACGCTTTAACGAATGACAACATAACAACGACTATTAAGGCTTTGGCTGAAAAAAATCTACAAGTCGTTTGCAAAGAATGTCATGGAAAAATAACAAAAGAGCAAAATAAAAAAAGGAGGAAAAAATGAAAATAGAAATTTTAAGGTTAGCAGGAATTGAAGAGGCACTTTTAGGATTAGCACTAAACAAGCTACAACCGTTTGAAAATATGGGGGAAGTAGCGGACAAGCTATGCAAAGCCAAAGAAGATAGTCATAAAAAATTCTTGCGTCAAATTCAAGTATGGCTAAAAATCGAGGCACCTTTTTATTGGTGGTGTGAGTTTGATACTTATAAAATCGGTGTGACTAGAAACAGCTCTAGCATCATGCACAAACCCGCTAGTCATCTAGCTTTTGATAAAAGAACCGATAAAAAAATGATAGCTTTGTATTCTAGCATTATCGAGCTATATAAAAAAGGTAAAATTGATATAAATGTTGTCAAGGCGAACACGCCGGCAGGTGTATATTATCAATCAATTGTCAACTTAAATTTTCAAAGCTTACAAACTATCTACAAAGATAGAAAAAATCATAGACTCGCTGATTGGAAAGAATTTTGTAAATATTTAGAAGAAAATTTGTTTAAAGTCGATTGGGTGAAGGGGTAATTGATGAAAGATTTAAGGGATTTATTACAAGATGATAAAGTTTTTAATGAAAGTTTTAGTTATTGCAAACATTATTTTGGTGAGTATATGACAGTCAAAACATCAAACGCCACTCCGCTAAGAGTTTTCAAACTAACACGCTTGAAGAAAAAGAAGAATAAAATTTATTTGGATAACGCATCAAAAAAAAGCTATATTCCAGTAGAAAAAATGGACGTGTATTTTCCAGAAGCGAGTTGGATTTGTGCAGTGCCCACCGGCGAAAAAGACGACGGCAGAGTAAAAGAAGAACTAAATTTTTTGTGCGATTTATTAAAAACTGGTACATGTAAAGATATGAAAAAATTAAAAAAACATTTGATAAAAAAAGGTTTATTAATAACAAACGATATAGGAGAAAAAAAATGAATGAAGCATATGAATATTTTGGTAGCAATGAATTTCATAGATTTTGTTTGAGTAGACTTAATGATAAGATAACAAAAGAATATCTTTATGAGCATCTAAATTTGCTTCATGCCTCTTTGGGCATAGTTGGGGAAGCCCAAGAAGTCACTGAAGTACTGACTGACTTCATAAAGTATAAAAATTCTGTAGGTTTTGAAGAAAATACGTTCCAAGAAAAAAGAAAAGCTCTTCTTCTTGAGCTAGGGGATGTTTTATTTTATCTATCAATAATTAAATTTAACTTTGAAATCAACATTGAAAGAAGTCTTAAAAAAAACAGCATATTTGATTTGCAAATTTTTGCTATTCAATTTGCAGAGCTGATAAAAAAGTATGTTTTTCAGCAAAGAGTTGACCTTGAAAAAGAAATAGAAAAAAAATTAGCTGATATTTTTTTGTGTGTCTATGGTACAGCAAAATATTTAGATGAAGATATTGCTGCACTTGAAAAAACTTGCGTTGCAAAATTAACAGCAAGGTATCCTGAAAAATTCACGCCAGAACAAAGTTTGCATCGGAAAGTATAAAAAATATTTATATGTTGTTCCGATTAAATGGAAAAAGTTTTATATAAATATTATTTATACTCATTGCACTCCGTATAAATTTCATCAGAATTAATGGTGTTTTTACGTAACTATGTAACTATATTAAAGAATGTCCCGCTTTTAATTACATTGTAAAGAATGAAACGGAGCATCTATAAACAAACGTATTAAAGACAACGTTTATTTGTATATAGCTCGATATAACAACAAATAAGCACATATAAAAATATTTAACACCATGAGCATCTTAATATAATGTTTTTTTATATCATTTACTTTATTTGGTTTTTATGGTACTTTTTAAAAGACAGAAGAATTAAATAAAAGAAGGACAAAAAAATGGAAATCAAAAATATTTTATAAAGGAGCAAAATGAAAATAGAATATTATAATCCGGAGGAATTAAAGCAGCATAAAGATAATCCACGTGAAATATCACCTCACGCATTTTCTGGGCTATGCGAGTCACTCAAAAAATTTGGATTTCAACAACCTGCTATAATCAATAAAGATTTAGAGGTAATAAGTGGAAATCAACGAACAAAGGCAGCAATCAGTATTGGTATGAAAAAAATACCATGTCTAAAGCTGGATTTAACCGATTCAGAGCAAAAAGCTCTGATGATTACTTTAAATAATTCGGCTATAGGAGGAGACTTCACAGAAGGTATAAAAAATTTATTATCTGAAATCAAAACCGATTTAGGCGATGATTACGTTTTTGATTTAAATCTTGATGATGTTTTAAGTAATATACCTTCTTTTGAAGAGGATGAAGGTCAAGTAGAAGATGAGAGCGAACCAGAAGAGGCATCCTTGAGGCCTACGGTAATAAGAATGATAATCAATGATTTAGATGAATATCCAGAAGTTTTAAATCAGCTAAAAAGTTTGGCGGCAAATTTCAAAGGAGTGACTATAAATTGAAATTGTACATTTTATTGTCGTATGCATATCGTCCAGTAATAGATTTTTGGTTAAAAAATCACAGTTTTAAAAATACCGTTCTTATGGTGGATTCTGGTGCATTCACTAACTGGCAACTTGGCAAAAAAATCGATATCAACGATTACGTAAACTATCTAAAAAATGACGTCGCTCCGACCGTTCAAAATTATTCAGCTATTCAACTAGATGTCATAGGTGAGCCTGTCCAAACAAGAAAAAACTTAGATAAAATGTGTAATGAAAATCTTAATATTCTTCCAGTTTTCACTAAAGGGGAAAAATATAGTGAACTGAAGGAGTTATACAAATATAATGATTATATATGTTGTGGCGGTCTTGTCGGTTCTCAGGCCGATACATATATAAATCATCTAATGAAAATATCGCCGCAAAGCAAACTACATCTTTTGGGCTATGGGAAGCAAAGACAATTGAAACTGCTAAAGCCTTATTCTGCAGATGTAACAAACATTTTGGATTTTTTTAAGTTTGGTAAATTCTCGCTATGGAACAAATCGAAATGCCTGTTATTCATCATTGACCCATTAGAGTTTTTCAACCTGACGTGTGATAATAGCTTGGTGACCGATATCAAAAAATACAAAAAAAGCTGTTTTACAAGATGTAGATTTGGAGAACACAAAGGACAACACGAGTCCACTGCCTTACTTGTCGTCATCCAACAATACCTTCTTCAAGCAGTCTATTTTTATTATGTCCATAATGTCCGTCTTTATTTCAGTATCAGCAGCCATGGAATTATTTTCAGTCGCTATATGGAGATAGTGATGCAGTCAAAGGAAGTTCAGGACTATATAAAAGAACTAAAAATAATGAAAGGAATTATATAATGAAAAACGTCTTATTATTTTCAGGTGGCATGGATTCTACAACTCTTGTATATCATACGTTAAAAAACAATGCTGTAAAAGATATATTATTAGTAGCTTTTGATTATGGTTCAAAACATAATGAAAAAGAGAATGGACAAGCCGAAATCCTTCTAGAAAAAATAAAAATGGATTTTCCGACACATAACATCGAATATAAAAAAATATCTTTGGATTTTAATGCCATAGGTGTAAATAGTGGACTTTTAAAATCTAGCTCTCAAGATATCCCGCATGGTCATTATGAACATGAAACTATGCGAACTACCGTTGTTCCTTTCAGAAACGGCATCATGCTCTCCCTGGCTTCAGCTTTAATTGAAGAGGGAACTATTTTCTATGGTTGCCATAGCGGAGACCACGCCATATATCCGGATTGCAGAAGACAATTCACAGAGGCTATCGGCAAAGCTATCGAGATTGGTACCGATGGCTCCGTAAAATTAAAAACTCCATTTGTTGATATATCTAAAAGAGAAATAGCGTTAATTGGTAAGGATTTAAATGTACCTTTTTCTGATACATGGAGTTGTTATGAAGGCAAGAAGATTCATTGTGGCTTATGTGGCACTTGTGTTGAAAGAAAAGAAGCGTTAGAAGGTTTTGACTCGACAGAGTATGAAAAGTAAACATAAAAAAAGAAAGGGTTGAAGTATGTATAAAATTAACAAACGTTTTCAATTCGATGCAGCTCATAGGATTTGGAAGCATTTTGGCAAGTGTGCTAATATTCATGGACATACTTATGAGGTGATAATACATTTAAAAGGTAACAAACTAAATGAATTTAATGTCTTAAAAGACTATTATCATTTCAAAGAGTTCAAAAAATATATTGACGATGTTTTCGACCATGCTTTGGTCATTCAGCAGGATGATATTGAAATTATTGAAGTAGCTAAAGCTATAAAAACAAAACATGTGATTTTGGAAGCCACCACGGCCGAACACTTAGCCAAACATCTCTTTTATAAAGCGAAAGATTTTTATCCTAGTTTTATTGAAGCTGTCGAAGTCAAAGAGACTCAAAAAACAGGAGCCATATACCATGAATAATATTTGTCAAGTTTTCGAGTCTATTCAAGGGGAAGGTTTTTACACCGGATACCCGATGCAATTTATCAGATTTAATGCATGTAATAAAATTTGTCCGTTTTGTGATACTGATTTCAGTGCAAAACTACATAATCCTGAAACTGTACCGCAGACTGATATGAAGTTTATTTGCTTTACGGGAGGCGAACCTTTCCTTTTTAAAAAAGATATCATGGATATTATAAATAATAATTGTGGAAAAATTTTTCATGGGGAAACTAACGGCTCAGTGTACGATGCTGCACTGTCAAAAAAAGTTATTTGGGCTGTCTCGCCAAAGGACGTTAGTGATATGGAAACCGCAATAAAAATATTAGGCAATAATCCTAATAGTTTTTTAAAATTATTATACACCGATGAGGTGATGCTCTTTTTAAACGAGTATCGAGAAGCCAATTTGACTAACAGGGTTTGTATTCAGCCATTGACGAACGACGCTGAATATATGAATTTACAAGAAACTATTAAATTTTGCGCTAAACAGAATTTACCAATTTCTTCTAGACTGCACTTGCTTTGGAGGTTAGCATGATAGAAAAACATGTATCGGAAATCCTAAAAGAATATAAAATTGAAGATGAAGAAGTTTTATCGAATACGCCAAAAAGAGTCGATAAAGCATTTAAAGAATTGTGGGCTGCATTGTTAACACCTCCTCCAAAACTTGCTTTTTTCGAATGCGTAGAGGGGCAAAAAGTCATAATCAGTGATATTTTTTTCACATCGACTTGCGAACACCACTTGATGCCCTTTTTCGGCCACTGCACTATCGAACTTATCAGCTCTGGCGTCTCTTTAGGGCTATCTAAATTTAACAGGCTCGTGCAATATTTTTCAGCCAAGCCGACTATTCAAGAAAAGTTTACAAAAGAGTTATATGATTTTTTACTAGAAAAGTTGAACCCTAAATATCTAAAAATCACAATCAAAGCAGAGCATACCTGCGTTAAGCTACGTGGGATAAAAGATAGGTGTTCTAACACGACTACCGTCATGGAATATAAAAAATGAGTGCAAAATAAAAGTTTTTGAAGCTTTTTAAAAGGCAGAAGAATTAAATGAAAGAAGGTTAAAAAAAAAAATGGAAATTAAAAATATTCAAATAAATGAAGTCAATCCTGCAAGTTATAATCCACGTGAAATATCACATCACGCTTTCACAGCTTTATGTGAGTCACTCAAAAAATTTGGATTACAACAACCTTTAATTATTAATGAAAAAACAAACACTTTAATATCTGGACACCAAAGACTTAAAGCGGCAGAAGCGTTAAACTTTGACACTGTTCCAGTTATTTATGTATCGCTTTCAGAAGCAGAAGAAAAGGCCTTTAACATTACTTTGAACAATTCGGCTATAGGAGGAGACTTCACAGAAGGTATAAAAAATTTATTAGCTGAAATCAAAACCGATTTAGGCGATGATTACGTTTTTGATTTAAATCTTGATGAAACTTTAGAAGCTGTTGACTGTACTTTAAAAGAATTTGAAAAACCTGAAATTGAGGAACCTCCTGAAGAAGTTGAAAAAAAATTTAAAGTTGAAGAGGGGGATTTATTTCAACTTGGGAGACATTATTTAGTTTGCGGTAATTCGCTTGATGAAGAAGTAAGAAAAAGATTATTGAATTTAAATAGGAGCAAAGAAACATTAACTTTTACTGACCCTCCTTATGAACTGGATTTGCAAGGTAAAACCAAAAAAGTATTTCCTTTCGACCATTTAGTTTTACAAAGTTCGATGAAGCAGATTTTTACCCTTTTTCAAGAAGGCTGGGAACATCGGTTTGAATTTGTTTATGTTTTTGGAACACCAACATCCTATATGAATAAAAGCCGACCTTATTATAACCACAAACTCGGTGCTTATCTTTCAAGAAACAGAAAATCAAATTTATTTCATTGCGACAACGCTAAAGATATTAGGTCTTTAAAAGGTTTTTGGTCAACAGTTATTAAAGCGGAGTATCAAAGCGAGAAAAAAATACACGGTCATGCGAAACCTGTACAGAGTTATGTTGAAGCCTTATCAGGTTTTAAATTTGATGCTATTTTTGACCCTTTTTCTGGGTCTGGTACAAGCTTTTTAGCCGCCGAATTTTTTGAAAAACCATGCTTTGGGATTGAGTTAGAAACGCATAATTGCGAGTTAATTTTAGATAGATGGGCTTCAATCTATGGAGAGACCACAATAAATAAAATTGAAGGATAAAAAATGAGTCAAAAAGAAGAATTACAAGAAAAAAAGTTAGCTTTAGATTTAGCAATAAAAGCAAAAAAATACATCAAAAAAGAGGACGTTGAAGCTTTAGTGAAAAAAGCATATAATGACTTATGTAAAGAAATCCCTTTCATTTCATTTACTTCTGCTTATGAAGTAGCAGACTTGTATAAAGAGCAACTAATAAAACTTTTAAGGTAGTTAAATGACTAAGAAAAAAGATAACTTTGACAAACTAATACAAAAATACGATAAAAAACAAGCACTACCGGCTAGTGTGTCGAATGTACTTAAAAAATTAGTTTTTGATAAGTATTCTTTGCTCCAAAAAGAACAGTTTTTTGAAGCTCTTAGGCTTTGCTCAAAAGGTGTCGCTTTAGAGATAGCCATTGAAGCTGCAGGAGGCGAACCACAAATAATTGAATCATATCAAGCCTTTTTGAAGTTTGCCCCAAAAGACTCGCCAAATGTCATTCAATTCCGATTACTAAATGCTACTTACAAAATGGCATTGGCTAATTTATTGGCTTCTGTTTATGATTGTGCCACTGCTTGTTCTGATGAAAGAACGGCAATGCAGGCGGCTAAAATAATTTTAGAATTAGAAGAAAAAGTGAAAGATAGATACGCAAAGACAGCAGAAAAAGAGGTGACTTTATGAAGCTAAGACTAAAGCACAAACTAGACAAAAAACTTTATAACCTAAAAATGCTTATAAATGCAGGTTTTACTTTTGATGAAGCTTGTTTTTATTCAAATTTTACACCTTCCGAATCACTAAAAAATAAATGCAAACTTGAACTCCAGCAACAGAAAGAAAACGCTGAATCGTCTCTTGATATTTGCATAGAAGTCGTTGGCGATGAAAATTAATTTTAAACTTACAAAAAAACAGCATAAAATTTTTTTTGATGATAGTAAAGAACTTCTTGTAGTTTCTGGCTTAGCCTCTGGTAAGTCTGAAATTCTGTTAAGAAAATTTATTTTGCGAGAAGTCTTAAAATATCCTGAGGCTCTGCATTGCTTTGCTTCTTTGTCTTACTCTCTTTTACGTGATGCATCAATACAAAGATTTCAAGCTATTTTGCAAGAGCTCGGCATAAAGTATAAATTCAATAAAAGCGAATTCATGTTTTTAGTCGGGAAGTCGGAAACAAAAGTCATCTTTAGGTCTTTAGAAGTTGCAGAAAAAATGAGGTCAGTCGAAATTGGTTCTTTATACATTGATGAAGCAGCCTATGCAAAAAAAGACGATTTCAATACTTTTTTAGGGAGACTTCGAGATAAGAACGGTTCTTGTAGACTTGTTGTAGCTTCGACTCCGAACGGTTTCAACTGGTTATATGATTATTTTGTTCTAGGTAACAGAAAAATAATAAAAATGAGTACCTATGATAATCCTTTTTTACCAGCAGGTTATCTTCAGATGTTAGAAGAGTCATACGACGAGCAGCTGCAAAAGCAAGAACTTGGAGGCGAATTTATAAATTTAAGCTCTTGTTCTGTTTATTCTTTTTTTGATAGGGAAAAACATGTTAAAGTTTTATCTGATAGGGTGTCATTTTGCGGTCTAGATTTTAACGTAGACCCATTTTGCGGTGTTTTTGGTTATTCTGAAAATGACACAATCTATATAACAGATGAATTATATTTAAGAAACTCTAACACAATAAAAGCAAGAGAAGAAATAGCATCAAAATACTCTACAGATGTGTTTTTAATTCCAGATGCGACAGGTTCGGCAAGACGTACATCAGCATCAAAATCAGACCATGGGCTTTTAAGAGAGTATGGTTTTCAAGTCGCTAGGACAAGAAATCCTTTTGTCAAAGATAGAAGGGCATCGGTAAACAATCTTTTAAATAAAGGGAGGATTATTATTTCCCCCGATTGTAAAAATTTAATAAAGGATTTAGAGCAGCTTCAACAAGATAATAAAAATGACATGCTTTCTCATATCTCTGATGCTCTTGGTTATGTATGTTATTATTTCTTTCCTTTGAGTAGAAGTAAACCAGAGAACAAAACACCTAAGTTTAGATAACCCATTAAAACTATTATAGAATTAGAACCATTTAAATTGGCTGTAGCGTAGTCAAAAAAACGTCCGCTTGTGTTTATACCTAGGAAAATCTAAAACTCCTTAAAATCAAAGTTTTTATTTAGTTATTTTAAATACTTATCGCAATTTTATGGATAGCAGGAAACTCAAAAATAAAAATACAGTTATAACAACAGGTTAATTTTTAGCTTGTTTTTCCTTTAACAATTTGCTAAGCTGAATACAAAGTTGAAAATAATTTCAATAAAATGAAAATTTTACAAAAAAAAAGGAGATAAAAATTGAAAAAAAAGATGATGGTAAAAAAAGAAGTTGCTCAAATTTTAGAAAAAGTTGCAGCAAATTTCGGGGAAGAAATAAGTAAAAAAGATGTAGTTAATTTTTTCATAGAAGCCCAAAAGGAACTTCTAAGAACTGCATATAAAGAAGATAAAAAAATACCTTTTTTAAATTTTGGTTTTCTTGGAGTTGTTAAAGTTCCTTCTAGAAAAATAAAAACCCCGATTATGGAGAAGTTTAAAAGAACCTCAGAAGGTTTAAAAATTAAATTTCAACAGACTAAAAAAAGCAAAGACTTAAAAGGACTATTAAATGACTATTAATGTTGCAGAACTTTTAGATTACATAAAAAGTAAAAAAGAATATTTAGCTTATAGTTACAAATTGTATGACATCTTTAACAAAAATTTGACACCTTATGTTAAAGAAAGACTTTCAATAAATTTTAAAAGTCAAACATCAAGAGAAGAAGCTGCAACAAGACTTGCCCCAATAAACATCTTGCCTAAGCTGGTAAATAAGTTGTCTAAAGTATATCAACACCACGATGTAGAAATTAACACAAAATACAAAACTACTTTAGAAGAATATAAAACAAAGTTTTCATTTAGTTATAGAAATGACATGAATAAATTTTTAAATCTTTTTTCTTGTTGTGCTCTAGAACCAGTTTTTGATGAAGAAGCCTCTTTTGTACGTGTTCTTGCAGCTCATGAATTTTTAGTCTATTCTAATTCTGAAATAAATCCTAATAAGGTGACTCATTTCATTAAAATTGTCAAGTCAGGTACCCAACCAGATGACCAAGAGTATCACATATATTCGAATGATGAATTTTTAGCCATTAATGGTGAAGGTAAAGTGTTACAATCATTACCAAATCCTTACAATACGATACCTTTCACTTATATAAAAAGAGATACTTCTGAGTTGATGCCAAAAGTAGGTAAAGATGATTATGAAATGGTCACGCTTTTGCCTTTACTTTTAACTGATATGAATTTTGCCTTGAAATATAAAGCTTATTCAATAATGTATGTTCTTAACGCAGAGGCACCAGATTTAAATCTAGCTCCTAATGCCATTTGGTCTTTTAACTCAATAGGACAAGAAGGCGATAAAGTTGAAATAAACCAATTAACACCGACACTTGCGGTTGATGAAGTTTTGCAAAATATTTCAATGCTTTATACGATGTGGTTAGAAACAAAAAATTTAAAATCTCCTGCATTGTCAAACAAGAGTCAATCAATTCAAGCACTCTCAGGCATTGCAAAAATAATTGATGATGCAGATATTTCAGATGATATTGATGCTCAAGCGGATATTCTACAAGAAGCAGAAACAAACTTGTTAAAAAAAATTGCAAAAGTTGCTGTACCTTCTGGTTTTAATTGGGATTTTTCTGATGTTCAAGTTAGTTTCATGAAGAAGACTTTAATACCTGAAACACAAAAAGATAAAGTAGATAGAGTTATACAAAAACTCGAAAACAAATTAATTTCTTGGACAGATGCCTTATCTGAAATCCATTCTTTAGAAGATGAAACTTTAGCTATCAGCTTAAAAGAAAAAATTAAATCGGATTTTTTGGAGTGGAACGATGTACAAACAAATGATGAAAATAAAAATAAAGACGCCTAAAAAACTCCCCTCATATCTGAAAAAAATGTACGGAAGGGAGGCCATTAAAACTATTCTTGATAGAACCAGTCAGGGCGTTTCTTCCACGGGGAGTAGTTTCGCTCCCTATTCCAATTCTTATAAAAACTCAAGTCTTTTTAAAGCTTTAGGAAAAAACCCATCAAAAGTTGATTTAAGACTTTTTGGCGATATGTTAGAGTCTTTAGATTTTAATTTGACGCTTGACGGAATAGAAATTTTTTTCAGGGAAGAGGAAGAAGCTGCTAAGGCTCATGGTCACACGTTCGGTGCTAATTTTTTACCTGTAAGACAATTTTTTGACTTAAGGCCTGATGAAAAAGCAAAGCTGGATACAAAGTATAGTAATATTCTTAGTAGGTTAGAGACTGAGGACACACTAGATATTTTAAATACACAAGATGAATCTGAATCATCGGCCGGTGTTTTTGTGGAGGAGTTTGACGATGCGTAGTGTCAGAAGAGTTAAAGAAATCGGTTCTTTACCAAAAAAAGTGTTGAAGCATTTATCTCAAAGAAAATTTCTTACTGAAATAGGCGAATTAGTTTCTTTAGAAATTGTTAAAAGAGCTCGTCAAGGTTTTGGTGCAACAGCCGACAACAAAAAATACAAAAGATTTGCTCCTTTGAGGCCTAGCACAATCAAAAGAAGAACTTTTTTAAAATCAATTGGTAAGCTTTCTTCTTTAACAAAACCTACAAAATCAAATCTAACAGAAACCGGACAAATGCTTGATAATGTTAGCTATTCTGTTAATGCCAAAGGTGTTGTGATTTTTGTTAAAGATAAAAAAGATGATAAAGGTGTTTCAGCTAAAACAAAAGCAGCTTATCATCATAAAGACACACGAAGAAGAAGAGCAAGGCCTTTCATGTTCGTAGCAAGTGTTACGATACGAAAAGCTAGAAGAATCTTAGAAGACGCCAGAGACACTTATATACGTAGCTTGATATAATAAAAAAAATATTGTAAGATAAAAACAGATAATTTAATTATTTTGGAGGTTTATAAATGACAACAGAAGATAAAAGGTCTGAGACCGAAACTTCTCATCTTGGGGATGCAGAAGGGGAAAAAGTTGATGAAAAAGTTGATGAAAAAGTTGATGAAAAAGTTAGCAATTCTAAAGCAGAAGAAAAAAAAGAGGACGTTATTTCTTATGCGAAGTATAGAGAATTGTTAGACGAAACAAAGAAGGAAAGAGAAAAAAGACAAACTTTTGAGACTAAGTTAAAAGAAATAGAAGAAAGTAAGCTTAAAGAACAAAATAGATGGAAAGAGCTTTTTGAAAAAAGTAAAGCTGAAGCACAGTCTTTAAAAGAAGCTGCTGAGCAAGAGCGAAAAGCATTCATTGAATCTAAAAAGCTGTCAAAATTTCTTCAAAAAATTGGCGGTCTGAAAAATGAGTCTTACCAAAACTTTGTGGATACATCTAAAATTCTATATTCTGAAGGTAAGATTGATGAAAATAGTCTTGATGCTTATGCTGATGAATTTAAAACTAACTATCCAGAGCTTTTGAAGCAACTTGAAAGAAAAGAAACCTTGCCAAATAAAGCACCAAAAAGTGGCGAAAAATCATACAGCAAAATGTCTTATGATGAACTTTCTACTTTTTTAAGAAATAACACATAAAAAAAGGAGTCCCTTATGCCTCTAGTTTCAGGAGATATAACAAGTACGCAAACCTCAGCAGTTGGCGTTGACCTAATTGCTCAAATGGTTCAGCAATATTTAGAAGAAAAAGCGGTGTTAATACCGTCAATTACAGATGTTTCAGGGGAAGTTGAAGCAGGTGCAAAGTCTATAAGCATCGGTCGCCACACTGGACTAACAGCAGAATCTTTGACGGAAGGGAGTTCTTATACTTCTCAAAAATATACTTGGTCTGCAGACCAACTTATTTTTGATAAACAAGAAGGCGTAAGAACTAACTTACACACAAAAGCAAGTCTTCAATCAACTAAAAATCAAGAAGCGAACATCCTTGAAGCATCAATAAAAGCATTAGCTCAAAAACTCGAGACACAAGTTTATACAGCAATTGCAGATGTTTCCGATGCAACTCCAGACCACAAAGTTGCGTTTGAAACAGCTGACACGATTAGCTTCAATGATATTTTGGAAGCAAGAAGATTACTAAATAAACAATTTATACCTAAAGACGAACGCCGATTTTTAGCTATAAACTCAGACCAAGAAACTGATATTTTAGGATTACCTAAATTTACTGAGGCAGATAAATATGGCAATAATATGCCTTTGTTAACTGGTGAAATCGGAAAAATTTTAGGCTTCAGAGTTGTTGTTACTGAAAATGTAACGAGTTCTACAGCTTTAGCTTATCATTCATCACATGTTGCTTTTG
>Ga0102926_1001473_pt1 | contig 13894 bp, 12 predicted proteins | sample SalPonR1_A_D2_MG_FD_78173 | JGI IMG/M metagenome (GOLD analysis project Ga0102926, IMG submission 78173) | Salt pond soil microbial communities from South San Francisco under conditions of wetland restoration - Salt Pond MetaG R1_A_D2_MG | ecosystem: Environmental > Aquatic > Marine > Intertidal...
CACCATCAGGAAGATGCGGCGAAAACAGATACCTATCGCGATGATGTGTTGTCGCGGCTTGACCGGATCGAGGCGGCGCTTGGGGCGGTTGCCGACAGCGCCAAAAAAGATCGCGATTGACCCGACCGGGCTTTATCGCGACCGCGTCAATTCCAGAAAGACATCCTGCAAATCCGCCTGTTCGGTTTTGACGTCGCGAATGCGAATGCCCGCATTGCGGACCGCTTCCAATACCGCTTCGGCGGGCGTTTCATCGGAATGATATGTCAAGGCCAGCGACCCATCCGCGCGCGGCTCAACCTCGATACCCGGCGCGTCGGGCAGGGTCGTCGCGTCTTGGTCGGGGTGGATGATCATTGTTTTGCTGTCCAACCGGTCCAGCAGGTTGGACGTGCTGTCGCGGGCCACGACCTCGCCCGCGTTGATGATGGCGATTTCGTCGCACATCTCTTCGGCCTCTTCCAGATAATGCGTGGTCAGGATCACCGTCATGCCTTGTTGGTTCAGCTGGCGGACATTTTCCCACAACATTTGACGCAATTCGATATCGACCCCCGCCGTGGGTTCGTCCAGCACCAGAATATGCGGGTGATGCACCAGCGCCTTGGCCAGCAGAAGCCGCCGCCGCATCCCGCCCGACAGCGTGCGCGCGTATGCTTCGGCTTTGTCCTCAAGCCCGACCAGGCGCAGTATTTCATCGCTGCGGCGCTGTGATTTGGGGACGCCATACAGCCCAGCCTGCACCTCAAGCGCGGCGCGTGGCGCAAAGAACGGGTCAAGGTTCAACTCTTGTGGCATTACCCCGATCGAGGCGCGGCTTTGGCGTGGGTTCACATCCTGATCAAAGCCCCAGATCGTGACCTGACCCGCGGTTTTCACCACCAACCCGGCCAGAATATTGATCAGGGTCGATTTGCCCGCGCCATTGGGGCCAAGCAGGCCAAACACCGACCCCGCCGGAATATCCAGGTCAACCCCGTTTAGCGCCTGTTTCGGCGCGGTCCCACGGCTGCCGGCATAGGTTTTCTTCAAACCTCGGATTTCGATGGCGTTCTGGCTCATTGGTCCCCTTGCCCCTGCCTTGCGGATCGCTCATATTCGGGCCTAAGTGAATTGCAGGGAAAAGGAAACGCCCGATGGTGACGAAAGCCCCCGAAACCCGGATCGTTGACAGCTATCGCATCGCCTGCGACGGCGGCGAAGGGGCGCTTGGCCATCCGCGTGTCTGGCTGGCGATCCCCCCCGAAACGGGATATGTCGAATGCCCCTATTGCGACTGCAAATACATTCACCGCGATTTCGAAGGCAAAGTGCCCGCCGCCTAATCTCTTAACCGTGCGCGTCTTTGTGTGGCCAGCGTTGCATGCCTCCGGCGGGGCCGTAAAACACCGAACGATCAAAACCAATGGCGCTAAACGCCGTTCGGATCGAAATGGTCCAATCGCTGCTCGTCCCGCGACCCAGCTTGCCCACCCAATCAAGTCGCAGATTTTTTGGCGGATGACGTTCCACCGCTTTCGGCTAAATTATGACCGCCTGATGCGCACCGAAAAATTGATCTTGTCATGTGCTTCCATTCCGTCCCTGCCGCGAAGTCTTAGTGGAAACCTCCAGCCTCAAGCGATCCGGATTTCAAGGATAAGATCAAAAGGCTACGCGAAAGTAACACCAACTATATTTCGATCACCTGTCTAATATCTAAAGAACACCGGCGGATCGTAAAAACTATAAAAACGAACAAAATATACCATTTCAAACCGTTTGCCCGACTGGTTCGAGAGACGCGCAGGAGTAAGGTGTTGGCAAGAAAAACCAGTGCCTTACAGGCAGTAGGGATACATCGAAGATCCCCAAAGTCAAAAGCGAGTTTCGGTTTAAAAATGGTGAGCTTCTTGTTCCATCAATTGCGAAAACGCCTTGGCGCCATGACCCCAAGGTTAGTTGCAGAAAATGCCGACAGGGCACCTGCGAGCCATGGTGGTCTGTCAGATAAATTGTTTACGGAATATGACCGCCGCGTAGCCGAAATAAAATCTACGTCTATTGACAGCACGGCGAATGATATCAAGCAACGCGGCGTCTTTGAGAACGCTACTGCAATCGTTTTTGCGACGGCGTCTCACAATACCATGAACCTGCAAATATGGCTTGAGACTATTTTCGATCTTGATGTCATCATGGTTTACGAGCCGTCGCAGTTCTATGAATGGCTTTTCCGTTCCGCTGAGCAGGCCGATTTGGTTTTTGTGGAACGTGATGCTTTCGACGGTGAGGCCCCTGCGTTTGGGACGTTTATCCGCGCTGCATCTGAGGCTTACCCGCACTCTCCAATACTAGTCTTGTCGCAAGATTTTGAGACTGCCCCCTGCAATGTGACACACGGCGATCAGATGTTTGATATTTCTCTAAAGTCGCCACTCTCACAAACCTCGATATGGCTTGCGATGAAAGCTGCGGGAGACATTGCACTTAATGGCAAGCCACTGAAGCCGAATCCTGTCTTGTTAAGTGAACAAGTCGCGTAACATTCTCAATGTGAGAATTTACCGAGTTGCCCGATCTGGTCAAACCCCCACCCCAAATATTCCGGATCGGGTAGACAGCAGCCAGGCGAAACTGGACCCCTATCTTGTTTCGCCTGGTACTGCGTTTAGTCCAATCAATGAATATGTAACACCGACAGCACCTTTGGACCTGTCGCGGTTTGGCGCTGCTCCTTTGATAGCATAATGTGCAGCAAGGGAAATGAACTATGGGTTCAGAAACAACGGATGAATTCCGTGAAGCCGGGGTGCGAATTGCGCTGATCAGCGAGCTGACATGGTGTCAGGTTGCCGATGGTCTTGGTGTTGGGCTTTTGACCCTGAACAAATGGGTGGACGCCTACCGCGACATGGATGCGGTGTCGTCCGAGGATCGCGACTTCCGTGCGATCGGGCAGAACGAAAACCGAAGGTGCGCGCAGCGAAATGAGCAGGCGACATAGGCTACATCTGGACAAGCGTGGGGGCTAGATCTGACGCTCACCATTGTCCTTAGATCAATGGCGGACAACGGCTCGCTCCTCGACCTGCATTTCCGGCGTGCCATTGGGTTGGCCGTCAGCAACCGTATGAAGCGCGATCTGGCAATCCGGACCTTGAAGATGGCCATCGCCTTCCGAGCGCCACCCAAAGGCTGCATCTTCCACAGCGACAGGGGCAGCCAATACTGTTCGCACGACTATCAGAAGATCCTGCGCCAGCATGGCTTCCGGGTCTCGATGAGCGGCAAAGGTAATTGTTATGACAATGCGGCTGTCGAGACGTTCTTCAAAACCATCAAGGCCGAGCTGATCTGGCGGCGGTCATGGGAAAACACGGCGGCAAGCTAAGATGGCGATCTTCGAATACATCAACGGCTTCTACAATCCACGCCGACGGCACTCAGCACTGGGTTGGAAAAGCCCGGTCGCCTTCGAACGGAAGGTGGCTTAAACGAGCACCTGGGGCGGCACAAAAACGCGACAGGTCCAGATGGTCAGTGGCGTAACAAGGGTTGCAACCCACATAGGCTATGTATACGCATTTCGAACTTTTCTGTCATTTTCTGAATGACTATTACACAATCTTGTCGTCGGGCGGAGCTTTTTGGGAGAACACGGTGACAAAGTCAGGATTGCCGATAAAAACTAAGCTGACCGACATCATAGAAAGACACGACTGGTTTGACGTCGAAGACTTCTTATCAGAGACTGATCTTCTGACAAGTTTGTGGGCGGATGAAATCGCGAAGGCTGCTACCGAGCATATTGCAGACAATCGTTGGGAAGCTTTCGCTCTTTCTGGTATCCGGCAATATGCAAATGCCAACTCCTTGGCAGAGGTCAAGATTGCAAACCTCGCAAAACAAGCAGGCTATTCCAAATCCACGTTTTTTCGCATTTTTGACAATCTTACGAAATATCAGCTTCGTCTTTACCAACTGGTCTCTCAGCTTTCAGTCGAGGTCTATGAGCAGCGGCTTTTCGCAAAACCCCGATCGCCGCTGGACTTTGCCAATTTCACTATCAATCTATTTTACAGCGCGGATTGCACCATCCCAAATGAATGGGTGGCCATGCTTTGGGAAAAATACGGGCATCTCGGGCATGACAACTTCCATCCACAATTGTCGGATATTTCCAGAACAATCACAGAGTATACTCAGAAACATAGGTCTCTGGGCTATGCGAACCTTTCAGCATCAGACGTTCACGCAGTTGTTTGCTTATATGAAAGAGAAATTCTCGAAAGTCGTCTTGCGCCGCAGCCTTCGTTCCCGTCTCCGGGGCAATCATTGCGGTGGAAGCGGATGTTGTTTGGATTGGTTGCAGATCCAAAGATTCTGCGGCGAGCTTCATCGAGCGGGCTACAACATTCATTTCTCGATTTTTACGACTCATGAGCGCGCTGAAAGTATTTGAGGATGGTGTCCGGATGCCTCAGCTTGGTAAGCCGTGTCCTAGATTGTCGGCGGCAACGGCAACCGGATTTGTGTTAAACCTCTGATTTTGGGATTGTTTTGTTGGAACCGGCGGCCCAAGCCTGAATTACGGCCCAGCTAATATCGCGGTGAAGGCCCCCAGGGTTGTTGTCAGTTGAGGTCTTGCATGGTCAGCGCCTTCCGGCAATCGCGGGAGGCTTTGTCGATCTTCTGGAACAGGCTGTGCAAACCGGCGATGTTGCCCCGCGTAGCAGCGCGTTCGGCCTCAAGCAGATGACCGGACAATGTGCTCAGGCCAACCATTGCGGTAGAACCGGCTGCTTTATGCAATTGCTCGATCAACCCTACGGGTATCTCGCCCAGCTTTTCGGTTTGGACAATGTCCTGCGGGATATCATCTAATGCGGCATTGATAAGCTTGCGCGCCTTGTTCGGGCCGAACATTGGCTCCAGCGCATTCAATACATTGACATAATGCGAAGCAGGCAAGTTGGGCAGATGCGGCTCGGGGGGTGCGCTGGTGCCTGCGACCACCGCCAGAAGATTGGCGATATCGGCGCGCTTGGTGGGTTTGATCAGAACCGCATCCACGCCCGCATCGTGGAGTTCCAAGGCGCGCTTTGGGTCAGAAACTGCTGTCACCGCCGCCATGAAGGCTTTACGCGAAAGGCCTTCTTGCCTGATCCTGCGGGTGGCTTCGTCGCCGCGCATTACTGGCATGCTGACATCCATCAGGATCGCGTCGAACGCGGTCTTGGCTGCGGCGTCTATGGCTTCCTGACCGTTGCGAGCCATTGCAGGCCGATGCCCAAGACGACGAATGATTTCGCACATCAGCCCCAAGTTCACGTCGGAATCGTCGACCACCAAAACGTCCAATTGTCGTGCCGGCGCGGGGTCATCATGTCTGATCGGGGTGTTGGGAATTCGGGCTTGATCTGGGGGCTGGTCCTCCGGGGCGGGGCACAGGGGGATCTGGAAGGAAAAAGTGCTGCCCTCTCCCGGCATACTTTTCAATGTAAGGCAGCCACCCATCTGCTGGACGGCGATCCGAACGATTGGCAAGCCCAGCCCGGTGCCCTGTGGCCCGAATAGCTCTCCGGGGCGGCCCGTTTCAAATTCGCGTAAGACTCTCTCGTGATCTTCGGGTGCGATACCCGGTCCATTGTCGACCACATAGACCGCCAAGGTCCGATCAACGGTGTCTGTATCTGCAAAGATAAGCTTCAGATCAACCCGGCCATCGCGGGTGAATTTCAGCGCATTACCGACAAGATTGTATAGCGCACGGGAAAATGCGCCGGGCGACCCGATATAACTTTCCTCTTGATCAGCATTGATGATCTGCAAATCTAAAAGATTGCCATTCTCTCGGGCGAGCGGTGACAATTCACTGGCGATTTCGCGTGCGATCACGGTTGGTTCGAAGGTTTCGTCCCGTTCCTCGAGTTCTCCTAGCCGGGTGATGTCCAGAACGTTGTTGATTTGCTCCAGTGCCCGGTCGCTGCAATCCAGCGCGGTGCGTAGCAATTCCCGATCTTCTGGGGGTAAGCGGTCAGCATCTATCAATTCCAGCGAGGCGGTTACGCCATGCAGCGGGGTGCGCATCTCGTGGCTCATGGTGGCTAGGAACATCGTCTTTGCTTCGGCATGGCGTTCTGCTTCGTCGCGGGCTTCGCGCAGCTTGTTTTCGGCCGCCACCACATCCGAGATATCGCGGATAAACCCGATCAGGATCGGGTTGCCATCAAGATCTGTGTCCGTGGCGATTGACAGTTCAGCCTGAAAACCCGACTCGTCCGCGCGCCGTGCATCCATCCGCACAGGCCCGGCGCCGACAATCTTCTTTTGTCCGGTGTGCCTAAAGCGTCGCATACCGGCATCGTGCTTTTCGCGCAGATGATCGGGCACCATCAGATCGGCGATGTTCTTGTCCAGCATGTCATCAACGGGAATTCGGAAAATGTCGCTTGCAGCTGCATTGGACAAAAGAATTCGTCCGTCGAGATCGGTGACAATCACCGCGTTCAATGTCGCCTGTATCACCTTCGAAATCGTGCCCGACGCGCGATGCATCCAGGCCATCTGCTTTTCAAGCTCGCGCCACAGCCGTAACGCCAGTAGTGAGGCGCTGATCATCAGCGCAAGAAGAAACAAACTCTGTAGCCAGAACCGTTGAAGATGCGACTTTTCAAGCGTGCGCGCGGTCTTGGTCTGCCCTACCTGATATTGCAGCGCCAGTGTCGTTACATCCCGGATCAGACCCGCGTGCTGTCGCAGGTCTTGGTAAAAAGCAAGCGCTTGTTCACTATCCGGTGTTTTGATGGCGTCGATTGTCTCGGTCAGGCTGCTTCGTGCCTCGCGTAGTTGCTGGAGTTTTGCCGCCAACTCTGCGGGAAGATCGTAGCGTGTCATTGCCGCCAGCACTGTGTCAACGCGGCTGTAGAAGATGTCGAATTTTAACCTAACGTCTTCAAATGCCGCTGTGCTTGCGATTTCCCGCAGATCTCGGCCCATTCTGCTAATGACGTAGCCATTTGTTGATAGCAGGATCGCATTGTAATCGACGTCGAGCTGCGAGACCAGCCAGCCCATGTTATCGGACTCGGCGCCTCTGACTGCATCGATCCGTTCACGCAGGGACTGCGCGCTGATTACCAAAGCAATGCATGTCATAACCAAAAACACCAGCAGCACGATGGCGAATGAGCGTTTAGGGCCGCGATATGGGGTGGTCAGGCCCTTTTGCATAAGGGCTGCCTCACTCCTTCAGGATTTCAATTTCGGTTAATTGCCAGATGCTATAGGCATAAATCAGTTCTGACTGGAAGGCCGGCTTGGAATCATAGGGGAAGACCACCCAAAGCGGGCCTTTGTCGCGGATCCCGAAAGGCTTGCCGTTGATCCTGTTGGCAATGATCGGGTATTGGTCTTCGATCACGTTCTTGGGTAGCGACACCTTGTAATCGTTCGCCGCTACCAGCCGCAGTTCGCCCGGACCGGCACCCGCCGCTTCAAGAACCGACCCGAGCGATGGACCGCTAAACGTTTTGATGCCCTCGGACCATATTGTTCCGGTCTCGAATGTTATTGTCGGCAAGGCCGCGAGATCCGCATCGGAAAACGAAATCGGCGCATCGCTATCGACGTCACCCGAAACTTTTAGAACCGTTTCTTCCGCCAGTGCATTTTTTGCTGCGCCAAATGCCAGAAGTGCGGCAAGGATGACACCGAGGGAAATATGTTTCGCAACCATGATGACTTCCTTTTTATTCTGATTTATTCGGCCCTGAAATTTCTTGAAGCGGTATAGCAGGCCATCAAAAGATGACGCAATAATATCATTAGATACTTAAATGTGTCTTTCGTGTTTTCGGGAATTTCGCTCTTGCGAAAAGACACTACAAACTAGTTATTCTCTCGCTTGGGTTTCTGCCCGGGGTCTTTGCAGAAATGCCGCCTCTGGCGGGCCCTGTAAAGTGGTTTTGTCAAGAGTATTAGGGGTGTTGGAAATCTATATACCAAGGGAATATAGCGTGGAGACTTCCATAACGTCAGACCTGTCGAATTCGGAAACAACCCGAATACTTCTTGCCGACGATCACACCCTAATAGCGCAGGCCGTCGCCAGCGTGCTTATGGAAAGTGGCTGCTTTTCAGTCGATACAGTCGAAAATCTGCCCGATGCGATTGCCGCCTTGACGGACGGCCCTCGTTATGACCTGCTGATGCTTGATTTACGGATGCCTGGCGTCAAGGGACTCGACAGCCTGAAGCGGGTGATCGAGTTAGGCAGCGGAGCGCGGATTACCCTGTTCACAGCCAATGCCGATCGCCACATCGTCAAGCGCGCGATTGCATTGGGTGTACATGGTGTCATCCAGAAAACGATGCCGCTCAATTCCCTAGAAAGCGTGCTGCACCTTATCCTGTCAGGGCAGACCTTCCTTCCCTCTTCAGTGATTGAAGAACCAGCTACCAATCCTGATGGCGACGGTCTTACCGAGATCGAGCTGATTACCCTCAAATTCGCCGCCGAAGGGATGACCAATAAAAGCATCGCCAGTCAGGTCGGTCTGAACGAAACAACTGTCAAGATGCATATGCGCGCCATATGCCGCAAACTCGAGGCCACCAACCGGGTGCAAGCTGTTGTGATTGCTCGAAACAACGCCTTGATCGACTTCTGATCGTAGTTTCCGGGTGCGCGCACCACTGTGCGGATCGGCCTTGCAAATTTCATCATATCCGAAGCCGTCTTACCGGCTTTGTGCGTGAAACTTCTATAGATTCAGGCGTCCGGCCCTTTGATGGAATGGTCCAGCAAGCCCAGCAACCTATCCACCTGTTCGGAATCGAACGGTTTGCGCAGGACGGCGTTCATGCCAGCCTCCAGGCACATCTTCTGCTCTTTGTGGCTGGTATGCGCGGTCAGCGCCACCACCGGCAACAGGCTGCCTGCGTCATCGCTGCGGATACGGCGTGTCGTTTCCAGACCATCCATGCCTGGCATACTCAAGTCCATCAGAACAACATCGAAGGTTTCCTTCTTGACCTGCTCCAGCGCTTCGGGCCCGCTTGCGGCCTCGATCACGCGGTAACTCCTGCGCTCCATCAGAACGCGAACAACCATTCGGTTGATCTCGTCATCGTCGACAACAAGGATATTGCGCCGATCGCTCACCGCCACCATCCGCCTGCCAATTGCGTCAATCGAGGCGTTATTCCAGTTCGACGGGGATCCATATCTCAAACCGCGTTCCTTCGTGAAGTTTGCTTGCGCAGGTGATGCGGCCTCCGAACTTATTCGCGATGGCCTGCGCAACAGACAATCCAATGCCCATTCCGCGATACGATCTTGTAAAGGAGGATTCAACCTGTTCAAAAGGCATGAAGATGCGCTCCAGCTGCGTGTTATCAATCCCAATCCCTGTATCGCTGATCGTCATCTTAAGCCATTTGCGATCGTCTCGCTGCAAAATTTCTGAATTCAGCGTAATTGTGCCTACCTTGGTGAACTTGATCGCGTTCTCCATGATTTTTGAAATCAACTGCGACAGGCGTGCTGGGTCCGATACGATCTGTGTGCTGCCATCGCCAAGCCCGGTCCGCTGGAATTGCAGTCCAGCATTCCGGGCCAGACTGCCGTAAAGTGCCTCGATTTCACGGAGTTGTGCTTCGATGTCGAACGGCACCTGATTAAGCTGGATGGACTCGGTCGTGCCCTCGGCGAAATCCACCATGTGATCGATCAGTGCGTTCAATTCTTTTGCCGATGACCACGCCACATCCAGGTATTTGTCACGACCCGCATCGTCCTTTTGCTCGCGGCAGATTGTCAGCATGCCTACCAAACCGCTCAAAGGCGTGCGAAGTTCATGCCCGGCAATCACCAGAAAGTCGCTCTTGCGCTTGTTTTCTTCCGCTTCTATCCGCAGCGCCTCGCGTAGTTTCTTATCCGACTTGCGCACTTGGTTGATCATCGCCTTCAGCGACTCGTTGAGTTGACACATCTCGGTGGAAGAGCGTTCCTCTGGGGGAAGGGTGATGCTGTAATCGCCACCGCTGATTTTGCGGCTGATCTGAGTGAAATGGCGGACCGGCTGCGCCAGCCTGCGCGATGCCACCCATCCTGCCAGCCCCAAAAGGGCAGCCATTACCACCGCCAGAAGATAGGATTCTGACAGGCTACCATTCACCGTGTCCGACAATTCATAGATTGGCTGTGGGACCATGACAGGCCAGCCTGTCTCGGGCACAAAGGTGATCCCGGCGATCATGTCCATCTGCATAGGCGGCGAAAAGAACATCTCGACGCCGGTTTCACGGTTTAGCATCCGCTGCACTGCCGAGATACCCGAAGCATCCGCCATGTTTTCTTCGATCTTCGGTGACGGGTGCGCGATTGCGCGTCCATACTGGTCGAAGATCGCCGAATGCCCGAATTCGCCAAAGGCGATGGCCTGCTGAACCGCCTTGATGTAGTCGGTATTCATATAGCCGATCGCCAGCCGCTGATCCGGCAGTTCGTATCCCAGAATAAAGTATTTTCCGTCGCCGATCCGCCGCAGTCCGGAAATCTGAACTCCGCCCAGCATTGCACCGGTGCCAGAGCGCAGATCGTCCAGTACGACCTGTTCCGGTAGGGGCAAATCCTTGCCAAGGCGATTGGGCTGCGGTGAACCTTCCCCAAAAGCCGGTAACAAAACCATGCTTTCCACGTTAAGTGAATTCAGCATCGCCAGGTGAGCGTCTCGCACAGCTTGACTGTTGTCGTTGCTGACTTCAATGGCGCTATGGGCAAACACACGTGCAACGTCAGTGACATAGCGCGACAGCGACAAAGACACGTTTTGCGCGATCACAAGATGCTTTTCCTGCGTCCGCTCAATTTCGGTGTTCATGAAGGTGCGATAGTTCCAGAACTGGATAACCAGCGCAAAAACAAGGATAGAGGCCAGAACCATGACCGCAATCTGTTGCTGAAGGGGCCAGACCCATCCCTTGATATGAGCCAACTTCGCGCCGCTGCCGGACAGGTCTGCTGACCCTGTTGGCGGGCGCTTGTGTGTATTTGCGTGCACGCTCACGACATCTCCTTAAGTTTGCAATGCCCAGCATACGCTACAGGGGCTATCGGGCCAGTCCCAGAGGTCCGAGGCTGTATCCGACCAAAGTCTTATATTTGTCTTCGATCTTACGCCCCGTGTTGTCCCAACGACTGGGTTGCGCGGTGGAGAGTGCGCCTGCACCGCCACCGACCAAGGTCTGAATTTTGATCCGACAAAGCGTGGAGGGCGGCTCCTCGGCTTTGGGTCATAAACCTTGGGACAGGTTTCACTCAAAAGGAGCGCAGGACATGGCCCGATCCTCTTCAAAACAGTCTGATAAGGATGCACGCGTTGCCCGCCTGACCGCGGGTTTGCGGCCGGTGTTCCTGTATATCTTCGGCTTGTCCGGGATTATCAATATTCTGGCCCTGACCGGCGCTTTCTATATGATGCAGATATACGACCGCGCCCTGATGAGCGGTAGCATCCCGACGCTCGCACTGATATCGGCGCTGGCCTTGGGGCTATACATGTTCCAGGGCGGCCTTGACGTGATCCGCTCGCAGATACTGCACCGTGTTGGCGCGCGCTTCGATGCCAAGGTCGCGCCGGATATACACCGCATGAGCATCGACATGCCGCGCTACGGGTTTTCCGTGGCAGAGGCGATGGAGCGCGGTCGCACCGTCGATACGCTACGCAACTTCTTTGGCGGCCCGGCGCTCGTGTCGCTGTTTGATCTTCCGTGGATGCCGGTCTTTCTGGCCTTCGTTTTCGTGCTGCATCCCTATCTCGGAGCGCTGGCCATCGGCGGTGCTGTGGTCTTGACGCTGATGACTGTCTTGACCGAGTTGTTGACCCGCAAGGCCAATGCCCAGGTCAGCCGCGCCGCCGTTCAGCGCAGCTCGGTGGCCGAGGCCAACGCACGCAACGCCGACGTTATCAAGGCGATGGGCTTCTCATCGCAGGCTTTGGCCCAGTTCCAGCAGGCCAACGACGCCCATCTTTCGCTGCAATCGGGCTCCAGTGATGTGACCCGCACAGTGGGTGCCTTATCCAAGGTGCTACGTATGATGTTGCAATCGGCGGTGCTGGGTCTTGGCGCCTATCTCACCATTTTGGGAGAAATGACCGCCGGTGCGATCATCGCCGCCTCGGTGGCCTCTGCGCGTGCACTTGCGCCGATCGACTCGACCATCGCCAACTGGAAGAACCTTATTGCCGCACGCAACGCGATGGCAACCATCCGTCAAACGATGGCCGCCCTTCCTGAGCAAGCGCGGCCTCTTCAACTGCCTGACCCCAAGCAGTCGTTCTCAGCAGAAGGGATCACCGTTGTTGCCCCCGGATCGGGCCGTGTGCTTTTGTCGGATGTGACCATTCAGCTTGAAGCCGGGCAGGCACTTGGCCTGATCGGCCCCAGTGGCGGCGGCAAGTCCTCGCTGGTGCGGGCCATGGCCGGCGTCTGGCCGGTGCTGCGTGGTCATGTCCGTTTGGATGGCGCCGATCTGGCGCAGTGGGGCGAAGATACAATTTCGCGCAGCTTCGGTTATCTGCCGCAGGACTACACTCTGTTCGACACCACGATTGCCCGCAACATTTCGCGCCTTGCCGATCCCGATTCCGAGAAAGTCATTGCGGCGGCACGTGCGGCAGGTGTTCATGAGATGATCCTTGCCATGCCTGATGGCTACGAGACCGAATTGGGCGCTAATGCCACCAGCCTGTCAGGTGGACAGCGTCAGCGCATCGCCCTTGCTCGGGCGCTCTATGGCGAGCCCTTTGTCGTCCTGCTGGACGAGCCGAATTCCAATCTCGACGCGGAAGGCGAACGCGCCGTAAGCCATGCAATCCAAAGTATCCGGGACCGTGGAGGCATTGTGATCGTCGTCGCCCACCGTCCCAGCGCGCTTGAGCATGTCGATCTGGTCGGTGTTGTGCAGGGTGGTGCGCTCAGCCGCATCGGCCCCAAATCCGAGATCATGCGCGTCAAACCGGCCCCGGTCCCGCCCGCCAAGCCCGTCCGTGAAGCCAGCACCGCAGTGCAAACCGCCCCTGCGCCAAAGGTCACGGGCACATGATCGAGGTACAATCATCCAAAAACGCCCAGACGCCCGGCAAAGAGCGTCTGGAAGCAATGGAGCATTTGCGCCAGACGGTGACAGCCATTCCCAAGCGCAAGATCGGAATGGCTATGATGGCCATGTTAGGTCTTGTCGCCTATGTCAAAACTCTGCTCGGCGGCTCTGAGGTTGCGGCGCAAACCGCGCCTGACACTGCCCTTGAGGCCGACAACAAAGCCGCGCCAATCTGCGAGATGGATAATTCGTCTGCGGATAACAGTGGTAGTATGTCCTTTGGCAACGCCGATCTGTTTCAGGCCGACGCAGGCGGCGACGCACGGGGCATGACCCAGACCTCGTCGCCCCCGGTGCTGTCCTCGGCCAGTTCGGGCCTGCAACCGCAACGCTTCGATCTGTCCACCCTTCAGCCGGCCCTGTTGAATGTTCAGCCGACGACAGCGGCTGCGACCACCGGGCCGGATACGGATGCTGGCGGCGCGACCGACCCAATAACCCCACCGTCAGGCGGCGGTGCAGGTGGCGGTGATGTGACACCTCGACCGCCCATTAACCCTGATCCTGAGGATCAGGATGGCGATGGCGGCATGCCCACAGATCCAAAGCCGCCCGTCACCCCGCCCACAGAATGTGAAGCGGACGACTGTGACAGGACTGATGACGACGAAGACATACCAATTGATAGCTGTAACGCGCCTTGTAACGCCAATCCGTGCTTGCAAGACGGGGCCGAGGATGCTCCTTGCGAGGATGCCAATGCCTCCTGCGATCACCCCCCCAGCTGCGACGCAGACCAAG
>Ga0102926_1001475_pt1 | contig 13885 bp, 7 predicted proteins | sample SalPonR1_A_D2_MG_FD_78173 | JGI IMG/M metagenome (GOLD analysis project Ga0102926, IMG submission 78173) | Salt pond soil microbial communities from South San Francisco under conditions of wetland restoration - Salt Pond MetaG R1_A_D2_MG | ecosystem: Environmental > Aquatic > Marine > Intertidal...
ACCATGTGTGTAAACATCTACTCCGGTACCCTGTGTCTGCTCAAGGAGCTGTTCAAGGTCTTTGAGATCGTGACCACTGATGAGGATACCAGGCTTATCTCCAACACCGATATTGACTGCTGTTGGTTCTGGATTTCCGTAGCTTGTTGTGTTTGCCTTGTCAAGAAGTGCAAGTGTTGCAACACCCTTTGATCCGCATTCAAGTACCATTGGAACAAGTTCGTCAACACCAAGACTGTCGTCCATTGTTGCAAGAAGTGCCCTTTCGGTGAATTCCATTACTTCATCATCCTTGTATCCAAGAACGTTTGCATGGTGAGCATAAGCTGCAATTCCTTTGAGGCCATAGATAAGTAGTTCCCTGAGGGAGCGTATGTCTTCATTCTCTGTTGCAAGAACACTTGTGTTGATGCCTGAAATGTTGTCTGCTGTTATTTTTGCCATTACTGGGATGTCTTCACCAGCATCCGGACTTGCACCAAGAAGTTTTTCCTTGATCCATCTTGGGAATGATGATCCGGATTTCTCATTGATGACCTTTTCATCCATGAGTGTCTTTTTGATTCCATCCTTGATCGTAAATCCTTCGTTGACGTATTTTTTGATATCAGTGCCACTGAAGTTGGTATTTGTGACGGTTGCGAAAAGCCCGTTCATTATGAACTCATCGGTCTTGGCATCATTGAGATTGTTTTCCCTTGCCTTTGAATTGTAGAATGCAACACTTTTCAATACATACAGAAGGTCATCCTGGAGGTCAGCAACATTGCCTTTCTTTCCACATACGCCATTCTTGGTACATCCAGTACCGTTTAGAGTTTCTTCACATTGGTAACAGAACATTTGATTCACCTTTTATCATTAAGCTATCTTTAGGATACCAGTATATTGGGGATACTTGCATATATAGTTGGAAGTTTCCAACTGGATACTCATAATTCTGTTGTAAAATAACGATAAAGCAGCTAAATTCTTTAGATATTGGCATTTCAATGTGGATTCCTCACTCTGATTTCTAATTTTTTATTTAATACACTAATTCCCATTTTAGTTATGAGAAATGGACATATGAAATTAACTCTGTAGAAATATTCGAGGGTTGCATATAATATTGGGTATGTCTTACGTCTAATGTATAAAAGATGTCTTTAGATTTGCATAGCACTTGCATTTTAATTATCTTGTCTGTAAAAGATCGGTTTTTCGAACAATATGCAAACTTATATGTTTACCTAAGTTGTCATTCCTTTCAAAAGGAGCCATCAAGATGCGAATTGGAGTATATATATGTCATTGTGGGCTTAACATTGCCCATGTTATCAATGTTGAATCCCTTCGGGATAAAGCGAGTGAGTTAGATGGCGTTCTACTGTCAAAGAACATACAGTTCATGTGCTCAGATTCAGGTCAGGAATCCATCATAGAAGATATTAAGGAAAATGACCTTGACCGTGTAATAGTGGCTGCATGTTCTCCACATTTGCATGAGCCTACTTTCAGAAGAGTTCTGAAAAAAGCAGGCCTTAATCCTTACATGCTTGAAATGGTGAATATCCGTGAGCAGTGTTCCTGGGTACACATGGATAATCCTCAGATGGCTACCCAGAAGGCATCCGACCTCATAAAAATGGGTGTTGCCAGAATAAACTTGCTCGATCCATTGCAGATCAAGAAAGTTCCGATCACAAAGGATGTATTAGTTATTGGTGGTGGAGTTGCCGGAATCGAAGCATCCCTTACACTTGCAAATTCAGGTTATCATGTTTACATGGTTGAGAAGGAACCAACCATCGGTGGAAAGATGGCTCTGTTAAATGAGGTTTTCCCCACCAACGATTGTTCTATCTGTGTGCTTGCTCCTAAAATGACAGATGTGCATAACCACGAGAATATCGACCTTTTGACAATGGCAGAGGTCAGTGAGGTTGAAGGTTCTGTTGGAAATTTCCAGGTTAAAATAGCCCAACACCCACGTTATGTTGATGCTGATAAGTGCAAGGGCTGCGTGGAACTATGTGGCGATGTTTGTCCTGTGGAGATCCCTTCAAGATTTGATTTCGGTCTGGGTAAGACAAAAGCCATCAACCTTCCTATCCCCCAGGCTGTACCCCAGTCAGTTTACATAGACAACGATTTCTGTGTGGGCTGTGGATTGTGCAAACAAGCATGTCCGGCAGATGCTGTAAATTACGAGCAGAAAGAAGAGATATTGGATATCAAGGTCGGAGCCATAATTGTTACAACAGGCTACAGTCATTTTGATGCAACCCGTAAGACCGAGTATGGTTATGGTGTATGCCCCGATGTGATCACAAACATGGAAGTTGAGCGTCTGATAAATGCTTCAGGACCTACCAAGGGTAGAATACTTGTGCCTTCCACAAAGGCAGTCCCGAAGAAGATAGCCTTCATTCAGTGTGTAGGTTCAAGGGATGAGAAAGTGGATAATCCCTATTGTTCAAAGGTCTGCTGCATGTCGAGTATGAAGAATGCACAGCTTATTCTGGAACGTTATCCTGACGTTGAGATCACCATTCATTATATCGATATTCGCGCATCCGGTGAGATGTACGAGGAGTATTACATACGCAGCCAGTCCATGGGTATCAATTTCATTCGCGGAAAAGTTGCAGAAGCTGTTTTCGATGACAAGAATCTCTCTCTGCGTTATGAGGATACCCTTAACGGTGAGATATGCGAGGAAGCATACGATCTTGTGGTTCTGGCAACAGGTATGGAAGCAGTTCCTGATGCAGATCGCTTGTCAAGATTGCTGAATCTAAGCAGAAGGTCTGACCGCTTCTTTGCCATAGCTCATCCCAAGATGCGTCCAGTAGATTCTCACATTTCAGGTGTTTATATAGCAGGCTGTGCCTCCGGTCCAAAGGAGATCCAGGTTTCTATTGCACAAGGTAGTGCAACAGCCGCCAAGGCAATACAGCTTCTTTCAAAGGGAGAGCTTGAGACCGATCCTCTCAGTGCTCATGTAAAAACAGATGAGTGCATTGGCTGTGGAATTTGTGTTGATGTCTGCAAGTTCAAGAAAATAACTATGGTGGACAAGAAGGCAGAGGTTGATGAACTTTCATGTATGGCATGTGGAGCTTGCAGTGCTTCGTGTCCGGTAGATGCTATTACTATGCGTAACAGTACCGATGAACAGATAATAGCTCAGATACATGCAGCCACTGAGCAGAAATCGCAATATCCGCTTATCATAGCTTTCCTCTGTAACTGGTGCAGCTACACATGTGCTGACCTTGCAGGAACTTCAAGGATACAGTATCCTACAAATTCCAGAGTTATCAAGGTCATGTGTGCCGGCAGGGTGGATCCCTCATTTGTGCTTGAAGCATTTGAAAGAGGAGCTGATGGTGTCCTTGTAGCAGGATGTCGTCTTGGTGAATGTCACTACATCTTCGCCAATTACAATGCCAAGCAGAGAATGGATGCTTTGCACGAGGTTCTTGAAGATATAGGAATTGATCCGGGAAGGCTCAGGACCGAATGGATATCTGCTGCAGAAGGTGAGAGATTTGCCAATTCCATGGAAAGTTTTGTTGAATACCTTGAAGAGATCGGGCCTATAGGTTCAGAGATCAGGGAGGATTCAGAATGAACGAAGATGAACAGGATGAATCCCTGACCGTCACAAAAGATATGGACATAGATGGCTCCCATTTCATTTACAGGCAGATAACCGAGAAATCAGTAAAGTTCCTTGATTATGATTACAAACGGTGTGTGGGTTGTGACATATGCGTAGCTGTCTGTCCCACAAAGGCGCTTGAACTTGGACCCATGCAGGAGATATCCACTGGTCTGGATGCTCCTCCCATTACAATGGACCTTGAGAAGTGTACCTTCTGCTCAATGTGTGCCAGCTTCTGCCCTGTACATGCATTTGTAATGACAGAAGAGGGCGATTTCCCGGAAGATGAGAAATTCCCGGAATTCGATTCTTATGTGAAGATGAACGAGAAGTGCTTGCCATGTTCTATTTGCAAGGCATCATGTCCAGAGGAAGCTATCGAGGTAGAATTCACTTTCAAGAAAAAAGAGGATATAGCGCCATTTGATGAGAACCAAAAGGGTGAGATTGAAATAGACACTGAAAAATGTAATTTCTGTGGTCTATGTGCTGAGTTCTGTGATGCTTTCCTCTTAATTGAAAAGGATAAAACTCCCACTGACCCTGCTCCGTTCGACCTTTTGCTTGTCGATGAAGACAAATGTGATTATTGTGTGCTCTGCCAGGATCTCTGTCCTGAGGAGGCCATTAAAGTTCAGGGTGAAAGAAGAGGTGAAGCTCCTGAAATTGAAGGCAACCTGACTATCGATGAAAGCAAATGTACTCGCTGTACATGGTGTCAGGTGGTCTGCCCATATGATGCAGTAGATATAAAGAAACCATTTGAAGGTGAGATAGTCCTAATTGATGCCAATGTGGATCAGTGTGATCCGCAAGGGTGTCATGGATGTTTTAATGTTTGTCCTTCTCACCTGTGGTATGTTCCGGAAGATCGCAAGATCGCAATTAAAGAGGATTACTGTACTTATTGCGGTGCGTGTGTCAATGCCTGTCCCAAGGATGTCATGCGTGTTGTGAGGACTCAGGTAAATCATACCAAGATCCCGGACTCGCCATGGGCGTCACAATGGAGGGATGCCATTGATGCGATGGTGACATCCCAGAGAAAATTCCCGAATATCTCAAGGGCCATTGAAGCTGAACCCGAACCTGCAAAAGAGCATGTTGAGGTGGAGGTCCCGGAGATCGATCCGGCATATCTTGAAGCTGCAAGGAAGCGTCTTGATAAAGCAAAACCATTGCTTTTGAATGCAAAATTTAGAAAAGTTATTGAAAGTGAAGGACAGGAAAAGGTCAGTAAAGAGATCAAAAAAAGATTGGCATAGTTTTTCTTATCTGACTTCACTTTACTTTACTTTTTATATTTCTGTTTTTCCATCTACGTTCTTTTTCCTGAATGAACAAACAATAACTTTATACCTCCAAAGGCTGTTTGTTGAGTAAACCGACGACTATGTGAAAATTATTTGGTGAGATCCTTCATGAGCGAAAAATTTGATTATAGAGAACTTGGCCTGAAATGCGGACTTGAAATTCACCAGCAGCTTGACTCCAAGCAAAAACTATTCTGTCATTGTCCTACTCTGATCAGGGACATTAGTGAATCCAGTTATGAATTCTTCCGATATTTGCGTCCAACTGCAAGCGAGATGGGTGAAACGGACAGTGCTGCACTGGAGCAGTCTAAATTAAAACGCAAATACATTTACAAAGGTTATGACAGCAATTGCCTTGTGGAAAATGATGATGAGCCACCTACAAAGGTAAATCAGGAGGCACTGGACATTTCCATGAGCATTACAAAATTGCTTAACATGAAACCTGTTGACCTGATCCATGTAATGCGTAAGATAGTGGTTGACGGTTCCAATACATCCGGTTTCCAGAGAACTATCTTCTTGGGAAAGGATGGTTATCTTGATACTTCCGAGGGTCCTGTGGGTGTAGGTGTGCTCTGCCTTGAAGAGGATGCATGTCAGAAGATAGAGGACAAAGGCGATTCTGTTATTTATTCACTGGACAGACTTGGAATTCCACTTGTGGAGATAGGTACTGATCCTGATATAATTTCACCGGCTCATGCAAGAGAGACCGCACAACAGATCGGTATGCTACTCCGTTCAACTGGAAAAGTAAAACGTGGTCTTGGTACAATTCGCCAGGATGTCAATATTTCCATTGCAAAAGGTGCCCGTGTTGAACTAAAAGGTGTACAGGCCCTTGATATGATAGAGACCATGGTAGAGCGTGAAGTGGAAAGACAGGTGAACCTTCTTGCCATGAGAAATGAACTGCTTGAGCGCAATGCTTCAGTTTGCGAAACTATTTTTGATATAACAGAACTTTTCAAAGACACTAAATCCAAGGTAATATTAAAGTCTTTGAAGAAGGGTAAGGTACTTGCAGTACTACTTCCGGGCTTCGCTGGTTTTGTTGGCAGGGAGGTGCAACCTGGAAGGCGCCTTGGTACTGAATTCTCAGATCGTGCAAAAACATCTGGTGTAGGTGGTATCTTCCATACTGATGAACTTCCTAATTATGGTATAACCGAAGATGAAGTTCAATCTCTTCGCCAGACTGTCGGTGCTGGTGAAAATGATGCTGTCATTATGGTAGCTGACAGGGAGAAACGTGCAAGAGGTGCAATGGAAAGTGTGATAATCCGGGCAAGAGAAACCCTTAACAGGGTGCCGGAAGAAACACGCCGCGCATTACCTGATGGAAACAGCTCTTATCTTAGGCCACTTCCAGGCGCAGCGAGGATGTATCCTGAAACTGATGTGCCTCAGGTGGCAATATCTGATGAATATTTAGGATCAATAGAGGTTCCCGAACTTCTCACAGATCGTGCAAAGCGTTTTGAGTCTGAGTATTCGCTACACCAGGAACTTGCAGAAAAGATCGCTTATTCAAATTACCTTCCTTTATTTGAAGAATTCATGCAGGAATTTGAAGGTAATAAGAATATAAATGCTACATTTATAGTGAGGACCCTCACTGGAACTCTGCTGGAATTGAAGCGCGATGGTGTGGAAATTTATAAACTGGGGGACGCTAATTTTGCTGATATTTTCCGTCTGGTTGCTGCAGGAGATCTAGTAAAAGAGGGTATTGATGATGTTCTTAGGGCACTGGCAAAGGATCCGTCAGCAAGTGCAAAAGACCTTGCAGAAAAGCTAGGTCTTGGAAATGTCGATACCTGTGATATTGAAAGATTCATTGACAATATAATTGCTGAGCGCCAGGATTTCATCAAGGAAAAAGGTCCAGGAGCAGTTGGCCCTCTAATGGGTATTGTCATGGCTGAGTTCAGGGGTAAAGTTGATGGTAAGATCTTAAGTGACCTCTTAAAACAAAAGGTTAATAAATATTTAAGTATATAATATATTTTTAATGTCAACTTGCTTTTTAACCAGGATTGCAGGTTTAGCCTGCAAATTTATTTTCATAGCATTAGCTTTCTCTGTTTTTATATCAACATCTTTTGCTGCAATATCGCTAGAGGATAAATTTCAATTAACGGATACTGTGAACTGTGATCATCCATCCTGGAGTCCCGATGGCAGGAAAATAGCCTATTCATCAGAGCAAGGCATATGGAGCATAAATGCGGATGCTTCCAGATCAAGGAAGCTTTTTGATGCTCTTGCATGGGATGGGGATCCAGAGTACAATTATGATGGTACTATGATCTATTTTGCAAGTGAAAGTAAGAATGCATTTTCTGCACGGTACATAAGTGTCCACTCAATGGGTGCCGAAGGTGGCGATATCGTTAAGCTGACAGAATCAGCTGATTCAAGGTCACCTGTAGAAAGTCCTGACGGGAAAAAAATAGCCTATTTATCTAAACTGTCTGGTAACTATGATATATGGATAATGGACCTAGATGGTACTAACAAAAAACAATTGACCGATGAACCAGGCGATGCATCTTCTCCTTCATGGAGTCCTGATGGAAGCAAAATAATCTATAGCGCCAATGGTGATATTTTCACAATAGGACTTGATTCAGTAAGACCTGTTCAGTTGATAGCAGATTCGTATGATAATATAGATCCTGCATATAGTCCGGATGGTAAATTGGTCATATTCTCATCTGATCGTACAGGAGATTATGATATCTGGATGATGAGTTCTGATGAGAATAGCTTTTTCAGGGCTACTTATGATGAGTCTATACAAAAGTCTCCAACATGGTGTCCGGATGGTAGCTCTTTTGCCTATGTTTCTAATGAAGGCGGAGAGTTTAATATATGGGTAAAGAATGTCTATCTGGAAACAGTTGAATTTGAGATATTGGATAAATATACTGAGCCTGAGAGTATAGAAAGAAATCATTATCTTGAAAGTATTCGGGTATTTGCCTTAGAAAATCCTGAAAAATTCATCCTATCGGTTCTTGTTATATCTTTCATATCAGTGGTTTCCATCATTTATGCATTTTTAAGCAGACTTAAATAATCTGCTTTTCTTTTTTATGAAATAATAAATAAAATATAGCATTCCATCGTAATGCTTATAGCCTATTCTTTACATGTAGACGCAGGTTCAAACGATGAAAGCAGTATTAGGATTAGAAGATGGCACTATTATAAAAGGCACTGGTTTCGGTGCCGAAGGTATCGTTTCCGGGGAGCTTGTTTTTACTACGCAATACACTGGATATGAGGAGGCATTGACCGACCCGTCATACAACGGTCAGATATTGATGTTCACTTATCCTCTTATTGGCAACTATGGTGTAAGTGGAAAATGTTTTGAATCAGATGGCGTAAAAGCTGAAGGTCTGGTTGTCAGGGAAGCATGTCCTGATCCATCAAATCATCTTTCGCAGCGTAATATCTACAAGTTAATGGAGGATGAAGGCAAACCTGGTATTGCAGGTGTTGATACACGTATGCTCACAATTAAGACACGTGAGCATGGAACAATGCGTGCGGCTTTTGTTAATGGCAGTGATGACGGTGAGGAAGCTGTTCAGTTGGCTCGTGAGCAGCCACACATTTCTAATATCGATCTCATTTCAAAGGTCACATGTCCTGAACCTTATACTATCAAGAGTGAGTTCAGGGATGAAAAGAACCCGGTAAATGTGGTACTTGTTGACCTTGGAAGAAAATTAAGTATTGAGAGGAGCTTGCTTGCAAGAGGTATTGACGTAACAGTAGTTCCCGCAACAGCATCACCTTCAATGATTGAATCATATGATCCGGATCTTCTTTTCTTCTCCAATGGTCCTGGAGACCCACAAAAGGCAACAGATGCTGTAAATGCAGTTAATCATTACATGGGTGAAGTTCCAATAATAGGTATTTGTCTGGGGCATCAGGTAATTTCCCGTGCTCTGGGTGCAGAGACATATAAACTGAAATTCGGGCACCGTGGTGCAAATCAGCCTGTAAAGGATTTTGAATCCGGAATTGTACATATCACTTCTCAAAACCATGGTTTTGCAGTGGATGAAACTTCTCTTGATGAAAAAGAGGTAGTTGTAACGCAGATAAATGCAAACGATAAGACTGTAGAGGGAATTGCTCACAAGAACCTGGACATGTTCAGCGTTCAGTATCACCCTGATGCACACCCTGGTCCACTTGATACTGAAGGTATATTCTTCAACAAGGTCTTGAAACTCGCAGGAGGTAAGAAATAATGCCAAAACGTGATGACATAAAGAAAATACTCCTGATAGGCTCTGGTCCTATTATGATCGGACAGGCTGCAGAATTCGATTTCTCCGGAAGTCAGGCATGCCGTTCCCTTAAAGAAGAAGGTTATGAGGTTGTGCTGGTAAACTCCAATCCTGCAACTATAATGACCGATCCGGATACTGCAGATGCAGTATATATAGAGCCGATCGATGCCAAGACTATTGAGAAGATCATAGCAAAAGAAAAGCCAGATGGGCTTATTGCAGGTATTGGCGGTCAGACCGGACTTAACATTACAAGTGAACTCGCCGAAAACGGTGTGTTCGAAAAATATGGTGTGGAACTTCTTGGAACTTCCCTTGAAGCTATCAAGAATACCGAGGATCGTGAGCTTTTCAAACAGGCTATGGAAAAGATCGATGAAAAGGTTCCACGTAGTGTGGCAGTTTCTTCATTGAAGGAAGCTGAAGCACTTATTGATGAACTTGGTCTTCCCCTGATTATCCGTCCTGCATACACACTTGGTGGTGCCGGTGGCGGTATCGCTTATTCCAGAGAAGAACTTCTGGAGATAAGTGAAAGAGGCTTAAGGCGCAGTCGCATTGATCAGGTATTGATCGAGGAAAGTGTACTTGGATGGAAAGAATTCGAATATGAGGTCATGCGTGATTCCAACGATACATGTATTGTTATCTGTAATATGGAAAACCTTGATCCAATGGGTGTTCACACTGGAGAATCCATTGTTGTGACACCATCACAAACACTCAATGATGAGGAGCACCAGACACTAAGAAGTGCTGCCATCAAGATCATCCGCTCACTTGGGATCGAGGGTGGATGTAACATTCAGTTTGCTGCAAAGGACGGTGAGTACCGTATTGTGGAAGTCAACCCACGTGTATCCCGATCATCCGCACTCGCATCAAAAGCAACAGGATATCCGATCGCCAGGGTAACAGCTAAGATCGGCATTGGAATGGCACTTGATGAGATTCTCAATGATATTACTAAGAAGACTCCTGCATCTTTTGAACCAACTATTGATTATATCGTTACAAAGATCCCAAGGTGGCCATTTGACAAGTTCGTAACAGCCGACAATACTCTTACAACTTCAATGAAGAGTACCGGCGAAGTTATGTCCATAGGGCGTACTATCGAGGAATCACTCCTCAAAGCAGTGCGCTCTTTGGATATCAAGATGGATTTTGGTTCCCACGAATGGTCTAACAATGAGGTCAAGACACTGCTCAGGACCCCTACAAGCGAGAGGCTTTTTGTAGTCTACCATGCACTTGCAAACGACTTCACCATTGAAGAGGTTTCAGAGCTTTCCGGTATTGATGTCTTCTACCTCAAAAAGATCAAGAACATCATTGATATGGAGAACTTCATAAAGGACGCTGCAAAATCCGGTGAGCTTTCCGCAGATCAATTGAATGATGCAAAACGCATGGGTCTGACAGATGCAAGGATCGCTGAGATGGCAGGTAAGACTCGTGAGGAGATCAATGACCTCAGGCGTGAGTTAGGAGTAACATCCACTTACAAGATGGTAGATACCTGTGCAGCAGAATTTGCAGCTGCAACACCTTACTATTATTCATGCTATGAACAGATGTGCGAGGTCGAACCTACCGAGAACAAGAAGATCTTGATCCTTGGTGCAGGCCCGATACGCATCGGTCAGGGAATTGAGTTCGATTATTGTACCGTACATGCTGTGACGGCTATCAGGGATGAGGGAATAGAAGCTCACATTATCAATAATAATCCTGAAACCGTTTCAACTGATTACGACACCTCTGACAAGCTCTTCTTCGAGCCTCTTACACTAGAAGATGTAATGAATGTCATTGAACGTGAAAATCCAGATGGTGTACTTGTTCAGTTCGGTGGACAAACCTCAGTAAACCTTGCATTACCACTTGAGAAAGAACTCCAGAGGCGCACTGACCTTAAGACAGTCATTATGGGAACATCTCCTAATGATATCGATGTCGCAGAGGATCGTGAAAGGTTCAATTTCATGATGGAAAAGCTGGAGATCAACCAGCCGGATGCAGGTTATGCAACATCACAGGAAGAAGCAATTGCTATTGCTAACCGTATTGATTATCCGGTACTCGTGAGACCATCATACGTTCTTGGTGGAAGGGCAATGGAAATTGTTTATGACCAGAACGATCTGGAACGCTACATGCGTGAGGCAGTTAGTGTTTCACCTGAGCATCCAATCCTTATTGATGATTTCCTTGAAGGTGCTGTTGAGATCGATGTGGATGCTGTGTGTGACGGTGAAGATGTACTTATCGGTGCTATCATGGAACATATCGAAGAAGCCGGTGTTCACTCCGGTGATTCTGCATGTGTAATTCCACCACAGTCGCTTTCAGAAGAAACACTGCAAATTGTACGTGATTATACTCGCAAGATAGCACTTGCACTCAATGTCAAGGGCCTGCTGAACATTCAGATGGCACTTCAGGACAACACAGTCTATGTGCTTGAAGCAAATCCACGTTCAAGCAGGACAATTCCATTCGTATCCAAAGCAGTAGGTCTTCCAATGGCGAAGATAGCAGCTCTTGTTATCATGGGACAGCGGCTGAAGGACATGGGATTCGCATCACTGGATGAGCCAAAGGTCAAGCATATTTCAGTGAAGGAAGTGCTCTTGCCGTTCGATAAACTCCCTGGTGCTGACCCGATACTCGGTCCTGAAATGAAGAGTACCGGTGAGGTAATGGGGGTTGATTCCGATTACGGACGTGCATTCTTCAAGGCACAGCTTAGTGCTGACAACATTCTTCCATTGAACGGCAGGGTTTTCATGTCCATCAGGGATGAGGACAAGGAGCAGTTGCTGGATATTGCACGCAAGCTCAAGGATGCAGGCATCGAGCTTATTGGAACAAGTGGAACAGCAGAATTCCTTGATGAGAACGGTATCGAAATGGGAATTGTCAAGAAAGTACATGACGGCAGTCCAAATGTCATTGACATGATGCGCAGGGACGAGGTAAATCTTGTTATCAATACCCCGACCAACAAGGTATCACGTAAGGACGGTTCAAGGATACGCCGTGCAGCAGTTGATTTCAAAGTTCCGTACATCACTACGATCCAGTCAGCTATTGCAGCATCACATGCTATAGCATCTATGAAATCCGGTGAATCAACTGTAAAATCCATTAAAGAATATCATAAGGAAATGGCCTGATTCTTTCAGGCCTTTTTTATTTTTACTTTTTTACTATTAATCAAATTCAGGATCAATTATTATGACAAAGAAGGTAGTACTTGCTTATTCAGGTGGACTCGACACCTCTGTATGTATTCCTATTCTTAAGGAAGAATATGAATGTGACGAAGTTATCACTGTAGCTGTGGATGTCGGGCAGCCAAGGGAAGATGTTCAAGAAGCAGAAGATAAGGCACAGAAGATAAGTGACAAACACTTCACTTTAGATGTGCGTGAAGAGTTCGTCAACGACTATATTTTCCCACTTATCAGAGCAAATGGTGACTATGAAGGATATGTAATGGGAACATCCATCGCACGTCCGCTTATCGCCAAAAAGGTTGTGGAAATCGCTGAGCAGGAGGGCGCAAGAGCACTTGCACATGGCTGTACCGGAAAGGGTAATGATCAGCTTCGTTTCGAGGCGGTTTTCCGTCTCACCGATATGGATGTATTTGCACCAATGAGGGATATGAACCTCACCCGTGAATGGGAGATCGAATATGCAAAGAAGCATGGAATTCCTGTAGGTGTTACCACAGAGAAACCATGGAGTGTTGACGAGAACATCTGGAGCCGCAGTATCGAAGGTGGTAAGCTTGAAGACCCCGGATTCATTCCGCCAGAAGAGATCTACCAGTGGACTGTTTCACCGGAAGCTGCACCTGAGGGTCAGATAATGGTTATTGGCTTTGAAAATGGTGTCCCAGTCTCAATCGATGGTGAGAAAATGGGCGGTGTTGAACTTATTGAAAAGCTCAACGAGATCGCAGGTTCTCATGGTGTTGGCAGAACTGACCTGATAGAAGACCGTGTTCTCGGACTCAAAGCACGTGAGAACTACGAGCATCCAGCAGCTACAGTTCTTCTTGAAGCACATAAGGACCTTGAAAAGCTTGTACTCACAAGAGCAGAGCTCAAATTCAAGAGAAATGTGGATGACCAGTGGTCAGAACTTGCATACTACGGTCTTGTGGATGAGCCGCTTTATGCAGCCCTCAATGCATTCATAGACAAGACCCAGGAACGTGTAGAAGGTACAGTTACAGTTAAACTGCACAAAGGCAGTGTCATCATACTTGCACGTACATCTCCATTTGCACTCTACTCCGAGGAACTTGTATCCTTTGATGGTACAACCATCGATCAGAAGGACGCTGAAGGATTCGCAAAGTACCACGGATTCCAGGCAAGAATGTACAAGAGAGTTATTGAAAAGTAATATTGTGTGCCGGGAGGCATGCAATTGTTTTTTGTTTTTTTATTCAGTTGCACTACCAATTATGGTTCTAGTTTTTCTAAATAATTCTTTTACTTTATCTGGAACAGCTTCCTCAGTACATTCTTCTGCAAAAAATCTGCCAAATTTACTGATTTTTAAAATTTATGAGT
>Ga0102926_1001477_pt1 | contig 13872 bp, 11 predicted proteins | sample SalPonR1_A_D2_MG_FD_78173 | JGI IMG/M metagenome (GOLD analysis project Ga0102926, IMG submission 78173) | Salt pond soil microbial communities from South San Francisco under conditions of wetland restoration - Salt Pond MetaG R1_A_D2_MG | ecosystem: Environmental > Aquatic > Marine > Intertidal...
ACAAAGCTTAAGATGGCATTCTCTAAAAAGGGACCTTGTCTAATAGAATGTAAGGTAGATCCAAAATTTCCTACTTTACCGACTAAAATCAAAGAATTGGAAAAGAAGAATATAGGAATAGCCTAAAGAAATTTATATAATGGAGGTAGATTGATGAAAGGTGAACGACACGTATTGGCAATACTTGTAGAAAATTATTCAGGTACCCTTAGTAAGGTAGCAGGATTATTTACACGTAGAGGCTATAACATAGACTCACTTAATGTAGCTGAAACCATGGATCCAAAAACTTCAAGAATAACGGTAACGGTTACAGGAGATGAAAAAATATTAGAACAAATTACAAAGCAGTTAAATAAACTTATTAATGTAATAAAAATAACTGATTTAACTTGCAAAAAATCAATACAGCGAGAGCTAATGTTTGTAAAAATTTCTTCTTCAATTGAAAATAGAAATGAGATTATTCAAATGACTAATGTTTTTAAAGGAAAAACTGTTGATATTTCACTAAAATCTATCACAGTAGAACTAACTGGAGATGAAGACAAGAACAATGCTTTTATAGAGTTAGTAAAACCTTTTGGTATTATAGAATTGGTAAGAACAGGACTAACTGCTATTGAAAGAGGATAAAAAATACCTCCAAATAGATAGTCTGAATTTTAATTAATTAATCAGACTGTCTACTTTGGAAGTATATTATTATCATCAAGCTTTTACCTTTTTATTCTATTGATTTTACTTCTTCCAACCAAGTAGATATTGATGCATCGCTTGGCATTCTCCAATCACCTCTTGGAGATAAGGCTACACTTCCTATCTTTGGGCCATCAGGAATACAGGATCTTTTAAACTGTTGACTTATAAATCTTTTATAAAAATTTTCCAACCATTTTTTTATAGTTTTTTCATCATATGTATCCTTGAAGGCTATCTTACCTAAATAAAAAACTTTTTTTGGAGAAAAACCATTTCTTACTGTATTATAAAGGAAAAAGTCGTGAAGTTCATAAGGTCCAACTACTTCCTCAGTTTTTTGTTTTATTTTCCCTTTACTATCCGGTGGCAATAATTCTGGACTTACAGGAGTATCTAAAATATCCACCAATATCTTTCTAGCTCTTCCAGAAAATTTATATTCTGATGCCCATTTAACTACATATCTAATTAAAGTCTTTGGAATTCCTGAATTCACACCATACATAGACATATGATCTCCATTGTAAGTTGACCAACCTAAGGCAATTTCAGACAAATCCCCTGTACCAACTACAATACCATTCAATTGATTGGCCTTATCCATTAGTATTTGGGTTCTCTCTCTAGCCTGAGTATTTTCATATACTACATTATGCTTATCTACACTGTGATTAATATCTTTAAAATGTTGTAATGATGCATCTTTTATACTTATCTCTTCAAAGTCTACCTCTAATTCTTCCAACAAGCCTAAAGCATTGTTGTATGTTCTATCAGTAGTACCAAAACCTGGCATTGTAATTCCTTTAATAAATTTCCTGTCTTTCCCAAGGATATCAGCAGTAACTACAGAAACTAATAAAGCAAGAGTGGAATCGAGTCCACCGGATATTCCTATAATAAGAGATTTAGTATTTATATGCTCTATCCTTTTTGCTAAAGCCATAGTTTGCAAATTAAATATCTCACTACATCTTTCTTCCTTATCTTCTTCCTTTTGAGGTACGAATGGATAAGGATCAATAGCCCTTTTAAGTTTAACTTCTTTATTATCTAAAGAAAATTCTATTTTTCTATATTCTCTTTTATGGTTTTTACTATCGTTAAACACTGTATTTTTAACCCTATCCTTATTCATTTTTTCTATGTCAATATCATTATAAACAAACTTACCATCTATATTGTAATCTTTATTATTTTCAATAATTTTTCCATTTTCAGCTATAATTATATTTCCACCAAAAACCAAATCCGTAGTGGATTCTCCGTATCCTGCAGATGAATAAACATATCCAGAAATACATTTTGCAGATTGTTGAGAAATCAATTGTTCTCTGTATATACTTTTACCTACTATGTCATTTGATGCTGATAAATTAACTATAAGATTAGCTCCACTAAGTGATTGAAACTGACCAGGGCTTATAGGTGCCCATAAATCTTCACATATTTCAACTCCTACCATCAACTCTCTATCTTCACATTTAAATAACAAGTCCCTTCCAAAATTATATTCTCCTTGTCCTATTTTAATCTGAGATTGTGAAATGTTACTTCCTGAAGCAAACCATCTTTTTTCATAAAATTCATTATAATTTGGTATGAATGTCTTTGGCACAACTCCTAATATTTTTCCCTTGTTTAAAGCTATAGCACAGTTATATAAGCTTCCTTCTTTACTAATAGGAGCTCCTAAAAATATAAGTATTTTTTTATTCTCAGTAAATTTTAATATTTCTAATATTAATTCTTCAGTCCTAGTTTTAATAAGACTTTGGAAAAACAAGTCCCCACAGGTATATCCTGTGATAGATAGCTCAGGAAATACAAGTACATCCACCTTTTTATCTTCAGCTATTTTTATATTTTTAATTATCTCTTTTTTATTATATTCTAAATCTGCTACTTTAATTTTAGGAACAGCAGCACCTACTCTAACGAATCCTTTGCTTTTCATTGTATCACCCTTTTTAAGTTATTGTATAATTAGTATATATTAAAAATAATTATATGTAAAAATAAATTATTTTTTAAAAAATAATAAACTTATGTTATACTATATTATAGTTTTTATGCAAAGGGTGATATTATGGATAATAGGTATATTAAAAACCTAAATGCTTTATCTGAAGAGGATATTCTGAAACTTAATAAGTCTCACGTTTGTGTAGTTGGTTGCGGTGGATTAGGTGGCTATATCTTAGAATTTATAAGCAGAATAGGTATTGAAAAAATAACAGCTGTAGATGGTGATGTTTTCGATGAATCAAACTTGAATAGACAACTGCTATCAACTTCTGAAAATCTTGGTTTTTGGAAGGTAGTAGAAGCTCAAAAAAGAATAAAATTAATAAATCCTAATGTTGATTTTACAGCAATAAAAAATAGAATTACTGAAAAAAATATAAATAAGCTATTGCCTAAAAATGCAAACTGTATAATAGATGCTGTTGATAATGTTAAAACCAGATTTTTATTAGAAGAATTCACAGATAAAAATAATATCCCTTTAGTACACGGTGCCATCGGTGGATGGTATGGTCAAGTTTCTGTAATTATGCCTGGAGATAAAACCATTTCGAAAATCTATCAAAATAAGGAAGAACCTAACAAAGAAGTTAAGTCCATGGGAAATCTTCCCCATATTGCATCTTTAATAGCTTCCTTAGAAGTAAATGAAGTGGTTAAACTCCTGACAGATAAGGGAAACTTACTTACGAATAAGCTGCTTTACATAGATTTAAAGTCAAATTCTTACGATACATTTGAATTATAGGAGGTATTATGAACATAAATGTTAACCCTTCAAAGGGTATGAGAGATTTTACTCCAGAAGAAAAAGAAATAAGAGATTATATAGAGGGAATAATAGTTAATACTTATAAAAAAGATGGGTTTCAACTTATTGAAACTCCTGTTGTTGAAAATATAGAAAGACTCCTAGGAAGTGATGGAGGAGATAATTTAAGATTAATTTACAGGATTTTGAAAAGAGGTAAAAAATTAAAAAAATCTTTAAACCGCGAACCTATAGAAGTCAAGGAATTGGCAGATTTAGGACTGAGATACGATCTTACTGTTCCTTTAAGTAGATTTTATTGTAATAGTCGTGGCGAACTACCAATGGTTTTTAAAGCTATGCAGGTAGGTAATGTTTTCAGGGCTGAAAGAGCTCAAAAAGGGAGATACAGAAGCTTTAAGCAATGTGATATAGATATAATAGGCGATGAAAGTAAAATGGCTGAAATACAGCTAATTTCAACTACTGCTAAAGCCCTAACCAAACTTAATGTTAAAGATTTTGTAGTAAGAATAAATGATAGAAGAATTTTAAAAGATGTAGTGATTCACTGCGGGTTTAAAATCGAGAATTTTGAAAATGTTTGTATAACAATGGACAAATTAGATAAAATTGGTTTAGATGGTGTTGAAAAAGAGTTATATAAAAAAGAGTACAATGATGTTAACATCAAAAACATTCTCAATGCAATTGCTAATATTAATGATAAGGGTATGGATGCTCTTACTAAATACGGAGTAGAAGAAACTGTTATAAAGGAAATAGAAACTGTTATTAATACAATTAATGATATAAGAGAAGAAAATTTTGAAATCATCTTTGATTTCACATTGGTAAGAGGTATGGGATATTACACTGGATCCATTTTCGAAATATCTTATAAAGACCTAGGCTACTCTATTGCAGGTGGAGGAAGATACGATGAAATGATAGGTAAATTTATAGGTGAAAAAATTCCAGCTATAGGTTTTTCTATTGGTTTTGAAAGACTTGCAAACCAGTTGATAAAGGAAAAATTTAAAGTGCCAGGGGATGAAAAATTGGTCTTGCTTTACGATAAAAGGGATAATTTTGCTTCAGTTATTAAAGCAGCTGATAAATTTAGAGAAAAAAATTATATCGTAGGATTATATGAAAGAAGGAATAAAATGGGCAAGCAGTTAAATAGGCTTTTCGAACAAGGTTATGGAAAATTCACTATATTTAGTGAAATAGAGGAAGAAATGGAAATAAGTGATCTTAACGAAGATTAAAAAAACACCCTAGGGTGTTTTTTTAAAACTTTATTATTTTAGCCTTTATTTTGTCATCTATATCTATTATTCCATAAGTTTTGTCTGGAGTATTTCTCGGATTAGTAGGGCTACCTGGATTAAAAAATAAAACATCATCTATATTTTGATTAAAAGGCTTGTGGGTATGACCAAAAAGAACCATATCAGCTTCTAATTCTTCAACTCTGTAATGCAGATTCTCTAAAGTAAACTTGACATTATATTTGTGACCATGGGTCACTAAAATTTTTTTATCTTTAAAGTTTAAGATTATTTCATCCTGTTCATCAACTTCATTAATATCACAGTTTCCTTTTACTTTAACAATTTCAAATCCCAATTCATTTTCTATTATTTCTGCATCCCTTATGTAATCTCCCAAGTGAATAATTAGGTCTGATTTTTTATTTTTCAAATTATCAATTAGTTTATTTACACACCTATGAGTGTCGCTAATTACAACTATTCTCATTTAGGATTTCCTCTAGTTTAAATTTAACTTTTTCAAGAGCTTTTTTTCTATGACTAATCTTATTCTTTTCATCTCTTCCCATTTCTCTGAAAGATTTATCAAAACCTTCAGGTATAAATAATGGATCATACCCGAATCCGCCTTTTCCTTTATATTCTTCAGAAATTCTACCTTTGCAAACTCCATTTAATATATGTTCATTACCTTCTTTATCTATTATCACAGCAACTGTCATAAAATAAGCACTTCTATTAATCCCTTTAATACCATTTAGCTCCTCAAGGAGTTTTTCATTATTTTCTTCATAGGTAGCATTTTCTCCGCTGTATCTTCCGGAATATATGCCGGGCTCGCCATCTAAAGCATCAACAAATAAACCTGTATCGTCTGCTATTACAATATGTCCTTCAATTAAACTCGATATAGCTCTCGCTTTTTTAAGCGCATTTACCTCTAAAGTTTTACCGTTTTCTACCACTCTTATTTTGTCAAGTCCTAAATCTTTTTTAGAAAATATTTTGACATTTACATCTTGTAATATTTCCTTAATTTCTTTGATCTTATCTTTATTATTTGAAGATAAAATTACTTTTTCCATTAGTCCTCCATAATTTCTTTAGTAATTTCTTTACCTAATACATTTTTTTGTATATCAAACAAATCATTGCAGCCTTTCTTAGCTAAATCTAAAAGATTCATCAATTCTCCCATAGAAAAAGGAGATTCTTCCCCAGTACCCTGTATTTCTATAAATTCTTCTCTGTTAGTCATCACAATATTCATATCTACTTTAGCATTTTTGTCTTCTTCATAACATAAATCTAGTAGGTTCTCTTCATTAACTACTCCTACGCTAATTGCTGATACAAAGTTTTTTACAGGTATTTTATCAATTAGATTTTCGTCCTTTAATTTATTAAAAGCCTGCACCATAGCTACAAAGCTTCCAGTTATAGCTGCGGTTCTAGTTCCACCATCAGCCTGAATTACGTCACAATCAATCCATAAAGTACGTTCACCAAATCCATTAAGATCTACTACTGATCTTAATGACCTGCCAATAAGCCTCTGTATTTCTTGTGATCTACCATCCTGCTTTCCTTTTTTGGCTGCCCTCATTTTTCTACTTTCCGTAGACCCTGGCAGCATATCATATTCTGCTGTTACCCATCCCTGTCCACTATTTCTTAGAAAATGAGGTACTTTATCTTCTATGAAGGCAGTACAAATAACTTTTGTTTCACCCATCTGTATCAAAACGGAAGCATCTGGATGAGTCAAATATTCATCTTGTATTTTTGCATCTCTAATATTATCAAAAGTTCTTCCATCGAATCTTGGCATTTTTCCTCCTTATTTTGTAACTACTTTATAAAGCTCATCACTTGATGGCTCTTGTATTTCGGTAATTTCTTGATTTTTCTGAGTTAAGCATTTCTTTTCATCAATAATTTCACCTATAATTTTTAGTGGTATTCCTTCTTCTTTTAATTTCTTAATCATTTTATAGCTATTATCTTTGTTTGCTATAATAAGCATCGCTCCACTTGAAATAAGCCTATATGGATTTATTTTATAGTAATTACATACAGATTTTGTTTCTATTGAAAGAGGTATATTTTCTTCATTAACTAAAATACCTAGTCCATTTGCTTTATATGCTTCCCAAAGGGCACCATAAACACCACCTTCTGTAATATCGTGCATATACTTGGAGCCTAATTTTCCGCATATGACACCCTCTTTTACTACGCTGAGTTTGTTAACATATCCTTTTACTTTTTTTGATGACAATCGACTATCATTAAATAATTCCTTATCTAATTCTTTTGTGTTTTCGGAATATATAATTGATGTACCTTCTATTCCTATTTCCTTACTAATTAAAAGCAAATCTCCAGACTTTATAGGCTCACTATTAATATTTTTGTCTCTTATTCCTAAAGCGGTTAAGGATAATACCATTTTATTTACTGCATCAGTTATTTCTGTATGTCCCCCTACTATCTCAACATTTATCAAATCTGCAGCCTCATTAGCTTCTTTCATTATTTCTTCTATTTCATCTTGGTCAGTCCCCTTTGGAGCCAATATTGTCATTAAAAGTGCATTAGGTTCTGCTCCTGCTGCTCCTATGTCGTTACAAGCAACATTTACTGCAATTTTGCCTATGTTTTTAGTGGCTCCAGTAATAGGGTCTGAAGAAATCACACAGTACTTATTACCATAATCTATAACTGCACAATCTTTCCCTACTCCAGCTCTCTCTATGACTTCGTCTCTTCTTGTTTTTATATTAGATATTATAATTTCTTCTAGTAATTTATTTGGTAATTTTCCAACTTCCATTATACAACTCCTTCTGAAAAGCTTACACTAAATCTTAACATAAAAAAAGACTACCGTAAAGATAGCCTTTTATATATTTAATCTTAATTTTTATTCAATAAAAGCCCACTTAAAATCATAGTTTGCTCCAAGTGGATGTCTTGCAATATCCTTAACATAAGACTTTTGAACAAAATTTCTGCTTGGATGGTACATTGGATATATAGGAAGATCTTCAGCTAATATTAATTCCGCTTCAGCCATAGCTTCATATCTAAGGTCACCCGTTTCTTTTAAAGCTTTTTTTACAGCTTCATCGTAGTCAGGATTACTGTAAAAAGAGGTGTTATTACCATTGTTAGTTACCCAAACATCCATAAATGTTAGAGGATCATTATAATCGCCAATCCATCCTGAATAAGTTATTTTATATTCACCATATTGATATCTCTCAAGCAAAGCTTTATACTTTAAGGACTCAATATTTATTTTTATATCAAAAGCATATTCCCACTGACTCTGGAAGAATTGTGCTATTTTTGACCAAGTATCTCCCTCTCCTACAAGAAAGGTTGCATTTTCTTCAAAGTCTTCTTTTGTTATTTCTAATTCTTCTAATGCTTCTAAAAAAAGCTTCTCTGCTTCTTCTGGGTTATAGTCTGGCAATTCACTATTTCTTGTTTCTCCAAATGTTTTACCATCAACTCCTTTCATTGATGGTGGTGTGTACCCTTCGGCTACTATACCCATTCCACCTTGAATTGCATCAACATAGGTTTGTGCATCTGTGGCAAGAGCAAAAGCTTTTCTTAATTTATAATTATTAAACCAAGAATCTTGATTATTAAATTGCAAATACCAAGTTACTGCCTGAGATAAAGAATGATATTCAGGACTCTCTTTATATATCTTCAAAAATTCAGAGGGTACTTTTGCTATATCTAATTCTCCATCATCATACATTTCAATTATTTTATTGTTATCTCTTAGCATTACACCTTCTATCTTATCCAACTTGACTTTTTCAGAATCCCAATAATTTGGATTCTTTTCTAATATGAGTTTCTTATCATGTACCCATTCTTTTATTATAAATGGTCCACTATATACCATTTTTTCTGCCTCTGTTGCAAAAGAATCACCCCACTCTTCTACAGCTTTTTTCTGCGCTGGAATATAGGTGATAAAGGAAGTTAAACTTAAGAAGAAAGGAGTTTCTCTTATTAGCTTAACCTTCAAAGTCTTTTCATCTATAACTTCTATCCCTACTTTATTTGGATCTTTAATTAATCCATTATTATAAGCTTCTGCATTTTCAATATAATAAAGCTGATAGCTGTATAATGAATATGATTGGGGATTTAATGTTCTTAGCCATGCATAGGAAAAATCTTCGGCTGTAATAGTGGTTCCATCTGACCATTTTGCATCTCTTAGGTGAAAAATATACTCTGTCCCATCTTCACTTATTTCCCAATCTTCTGCTAATCCCTCTCCTATTGATCCATCTGGATTAAGCCTCACTAGACCTTCATATACTGAATTTATAACACTAAAGGATACTTGATCTATAGTAAGTTGTGGATCTAAGTTAGGGGGCTCTTGACGCCAGTTTATGTTTAATACCTGATCTACAACTTCATCTTCTGAATTCTCTATTTCTTCTTCTAATTCACCACTATTAATATTCTCGTGTTGAAGCTCATCCGATTTTTCTATATCTTGAGAACAACCCGTTGATAAAATTAAAAATATTAATATAATAATTAACCTAGCCTTATTTTTCATTGATAATACTCTCCTTTCTATCAACTTTATTGGTATTTCATGTATCTAGTTTTTTTCAACTTTATAGTTATTTAATAATTATATCACATAAGAGTCTTCTCAATTGATTAAACTTTTGAGCTTCTATCAATACTAATTTGATTGTTTAGCTCTTTTTTATCTATTATTCTGATTCCTAATGATTTAGCTTTATCATATTTCGAACCAGGATTTTCTCCCATAACTAAAAAGTCTGTATTACTACTTACGGAACCTGTAACCTGTCCTCCAGACTTCTCTATAAAACTTTTTATTTCTTTTCTTGTTATGCCAAAGCTTCCTGTTATAACAATTTTTTTGTTTGTAAAAATATTTTCTTCTATTTCTTCTTTATCCTCATAATATGGATTAATACCTTTATTCAACAATTTATTGATATTTTCTTTTATATTTTTATCATTAAAAAACTTGTATATTTCTTCAGCTACCACTTCACCAATATCACGAATTTCTATTAATTCTTCTTTTTTTGCATTTCTAAGATTATCCAATGACTCATAATTTTTTACTAAATCCTTTGCTGTTTTAATACCTACATTAGGTATTCCTAAGGCATAAATAAAAGATTCCAGTTTGCAGTCTTTACTTTTTTCTAAAGCATTTATAAGATTCTGGGATTTCTTTTCTTTAAATCCCTCTAATTGAAGGAGTTTTTCTTTTTCTATATCATAAAGCTGAGAAATATCTTTTATGTCTAGTTCGTCATAAAGTTGGTATGCAGTTTTTTCACTAAAACCTTCAATATTCATAGCATCCCTACTTGCAAAATGTACTATAGAAGAAACCAACTGAGGTTTGCATGATAGCTTATTAGGACAAAAATAGTGTACTCCTTCTTTTATAAGCTCCGTTCCACAAGCTGGGCAATTTTCCGGCATATTTATTTCTTCTGTTTCTCTATCTTCTTCTACCACTCCTAGTATTTCAGGTATTACATCATTTGACCTTCTTAGCCAAACTCTACTGTTAATTTTCACTTTTTTTCTTCTAATATCCTCTATATTATTTAGAGTAGCTCTTTGGATTGTTGCTCCTGCTATTTCAACCGGTTCTAAAACCGCACTAGGAGTGACTTTACCGCTTCTTCCCACATTCCATTTTACTTGTTTTAAAATAGTTGTTACTTCTTCAGCTTCAAATTTAAAAGCCACTGCCCATCTCGGAAATTTTTGAGTACTACCTAAAACTTCTCTAGTTTTTATATCATTAATCTTTACAACCATTCCATCCGTGAGTACATCTAATTTATTTCTTAATTCATCTACTTTTTCTATTTCTTTTATTAAATCATCTATATTTTCAAATTCTTTAAGATAGTCAAAAACAGGTATTCTATTATCTTTAATAAAGTTTAGCATTTCTTTATGAGTTTCAAAACTCTTTCCTTTTATATATCCAACGTTATAAAAATATGCTGCTAAGTTTCTTTTTTCAGTTACTTTAGGATCAAGGTTTCTTAGTGCTCCTGCAGCAGCATTTCTAGCATTTTTAAGGGGTTCATCTGCTTGTTTATTATAATTATTCAAAGCAGATATAGGCATCAGCCCTTCTCCCTGAATCTCTACAATTCCTTCGTAATCAATTTTTAACGGTATGGTTTTAATAGTTTTTATCTGCGGTAGTATAGCCTCACCGGTCTCACCATTTCCTCTTGATGCTCCCTGAACTAAATACCCATTTTCATAGGTAAGATTAATAGTTAATCCATCGAATTTATACTCTAAAACATATTTTACCTTAGGTAAATTATCTTTATTACTGCTGTTATGCTCATTTATTAATTTATTGACTCTTTCATCCCAAGTTCTTAACTCTTGATAGTTTTGAGCTTTATCTAAAGACCAAAGCTGAGCTTTATGATTATACTTCTCGAATTTATCTAAAGGTTTTTCACCTATTCTTTGAGTAGGTGATTCTTTTAAAATATATTCTGTTTCTTTTTCTAAATTTAGGAGTTCATCATATAATTCATCATATTCCTTGTCCGATACCTTTGGTTGGTCTAATGTATAGTAATTATATGCGTAGTCATTTAATTTTTTAACAAGTTCTTCTATCCTCTTTTTTTTATCCAATTTAAAAACTCCTGTTATATTTTTTTGATCGGTGCATAAGGCATTATCATTACCTTAGTACCAATATCATTAAATGCTACAGTTATTTCAGATCCTTTTACCTGTACTACAGTTCCTTTGCCCCACTGTTTATGAGCTATTTTGTCACCAGGTTTAAAGTCTTCTTCGCTTTCTGTGTTTTTAAAATCTTTATTATCTTTTTTATTTATACCAGTGTAACCTTTGAAAAATTCTTTTTCCTTATAAAAACCTCTACTAGCCGTTTTTTCTGTTAATTTATTTTGCTTGATATTTTTCTTAATCTCTCTCTGGTCAAATAAGTTCTCCGGTATTTCATCTATAAATCTTGAAACAGATCTATCCATAGTTTTTCCAAAAATTCTTCTAGAAGTAGCATATGATAAGTATATTCTCTTTTTTGCTCTAGTTAAGGCAACATAAAACAACCTTCTTTCTTCTTCAAGCTCTTCTTCTTCATCTCTCAAAATAGGAAATAGATTTTCTTCCATACCTGCAATAAATACCAACTCAAATTCTAGTCCTTTTGCAGCATGAGCGGTCATTATTGTTATGGCTTCATCTTTTTCAGCAGTTTTATCTATATCTGTAAGGAGTGATATATATGCTAAGAATTCTTCTAAATTGCTCTCTTCCTTATTTTCTTCAAAATCCGCTACTGCAGATACAAATTCTTCTATATTTTCAATCCTTGCTTTCCCTTCAACAGTAGACTTATCTTTATCTAAATATTCTTTATATCCTGAATTTTCATATACTTCTAGAACTAATTTATCTAAAGACATTTCTTTTTCTTCTGATATGTTCTGATATTTTCTTATAAAGCTGGTAAATTCTCCAAATGAATCCTTAGCTTTTTGTGAAATCCCTAAATCGACTGATATTTCAGCTTGTTCAAACAGGGATCTTCCCTTTTCTTCTGCTTTTTTTTCTAATGTTTCAAGAGTTTTCTTTCCTATTCCTCTTCTAGGTAAGTTAATGACTCTTTTAAAACTATAGTTCTCATGAGGGTTCTGTATTAATCTGATATATCCTAAAATATCCTTGATTTCTTTTCTACTGTAAAACTCCTGTCCTCCTACTATTTTATAAGGCATTCCTTTAAGTTTTAATTTGTCTTCTATAGCTCTAGTTTGAGCCCTAGTTCTTACTAAAATAGCGATATCGTTGTATGGTGTATCCCTTACAGTTCTTTCATTGTATACCCTTTCAACTATATAATCAGCTTCTTGGCTTTCATCCATTCCTTCATAGAGCTGTATGAGACTTCCTTTATCGTCTTCCGTCCAAAGGTTTTTCCCAATTCTATTTTCATTATTTTCTATTACATAGTTTGCCGCATCTAAAATATTTTTTGTGGACCTGTAGTTTCTTTCCAGTTTTATTACTTGAGCATTTGGAAAATCTTTTTCAAAATCTAAAATATTATTTATGTCAGCGCCTCTCCATCCATATATAGATTGGTCTTCATCACCCACTACAAATACATTGCTTTTTCCTTCTTTTTTTGAACCTAAATTTTTAACTAAAAGATATTGAACTCTATTAGTATCTTGATACTCATCAACTAGTATATGCTCAAACTTATTTTTATAGTAATCTGCTACATCTTCATGATTTTCAATTAATTCTAAGGCTTTTAAAAGTAAATCATCAAAGTCTAAACTATTACTTTTTTTAAGTTTTTCATCATATAATTTGTAAATTTCACCAATCATTCTTTCTCTATACAAGGTATGATTATCTTTAATGTATTCTTCTGGAGATATTCTACTGTTTTTAAGGTTGCTAATATGACTTCTTATAGCATTTGGATTGTAATTAGTTTTGTCTAAACCTAAATCTAAAATACATTCCTTAATTACTATTTTTTGGTCATCTGTATCAAATATTAAAAAATTTCTTTGATATCCTAGTTTTTGTATAAATCTTCTTAGTATTCGCACACTAATAGAGTGGAATGTTCCTACCCACATATAATTAATATCAAAATCAACAAGGCTTGCTATCCTTTCCTTCATTTCTTTTGCTGCCTTATTTGTAAAGGTTATTGCAAGAACCCTATTTGGATCTACATTCCTTTCTTCTATTAAATATGCAATACGTCTTGTCAGCACACGTGTTTTTCCTGAACCTGCTCCAGCTATTACTAATGCAGGTCCGTTTTCGTGAAGCACTGCTTTCTTTTGCATATCATTAAGTCCTTCAGTATAATTCATTTTGATGTCCTCCTAAATTAAATATACTTCTATTATATATCAAAAAACGATTATGTAAAATTACAATTTAAAAAAGCCCAATAATCTGGGCTTTTTTGAAGTCTTTTTTTATTCTTCTTCAGTTTCAGCATCTTTTATTATTTTTTCTTGTAATTCA
>Ga0102926_1001482_pt1 | contig 13832 bp, 11 predicted proteins | sample SalPonR1_A_D2_MG_FD_78173 | JGI IMG/M metagenome (GOLD analysis project Ga0102926, IMG submission 78173) | Salt pond soil microbial communities from South San Francisco under conditions of wetland restoration - Salt Pond MetaG R1_A_D2_MG | ecosystem: Environmental > Aquatic > Marine > Intertidal...
CTCCTATAGTAGTATTATTCATTGCTTATTATTAGGAGGCAATTTATTGCCTGTCCAACAGGCAATTTATTGCCTGTCCGCCTTTATTAAGCTTCTGCCTGATCCCCTTCGTCAGACTTCTCTACTCCTTTTTTCTTTTCAGTTGTTTTTAATTCTTCAATAGCACTAACAGTCTGTGCAATAGTTTTATTATTTTGTCCCATTTTTCTAAGTTTTCCAAGAACTCCAGCACCTAATACACCACCAGCAGTAGCACCAGCTACAGTTGCTGATTGAACTAAATCTTTATTTGTTGATTTGATTACTGTATCATAAGTTATATTTCCAGCAATTCTTGTTCCAGCTTTTCCAACTATATCAGCAACTCCATCACTACTTGTAGTTTGTGTTGTTTTCGCTAAATTCATTTTACCTGCTCTTGCTTGAAGGTTTGTTCCAGCATTTTCAAGGGTTCCTTGTCCGAGAGAAGAAAGTCCAAATATACCAGCTGCTAATATTCCAACAACAAGAGCCAATCCACCAGCAGCAATTAATGCTTTTTTAGTTGAATCTTTTTTTGCAATATCGATGAGTTTTTTAAATTCTTTTTCAAGTTGTGCATATTCAGATTTAATTGCTTTTTTATTTTCTTTGCCTTTTGCTGCTTTAAATTTTTCTTCTACTTGTTTAAACTTTTTAGATACTTTATCTATTTCAGATATGAGTGCAGACAAAGCTTTTGCATTTTCCATGTCACTCTTGTTAACAAGCTTTTCATGTTTTTTTGAAAGCTTTTTTGCTAATTTATCCATTTTAGTAGAATTCTTAAAAAATCGAATTCCTTCTTCTAAGTATTCTATATCAGCATCTATTCCAGAATTACTTAATATTTGTTCTTGTAATGTCATTTCATTTCTCCAAAGTGGTTTATATTTATCTTTACTGCTTTGTAAAGATAATAAAGAGGTTATTATGAAGCTTAATGAATTTCTTAAAAAGAAAATAAAAACAGGACAAGACGGAGAATTTTCATCAGCAGAAGGCAAGAATGGTAAGGTCATGATAGTTACTGTTGGTGATAAAAGATATGTTATTCAAGCTTCCATAGAAAACTTTAACAGATTTGAAAAATGGATTGGAAAGAAAGCTCTTGTAGATATAAAAAAAACTGGAAAATATCATAAAACAAAAAACTATGGAACTATTCCTTCTGTTAAAATAAGAACTAATGTAGAAATAGAAGATAAACAATCGACAACTAACCCAGAAGAAGATGAAGAAAAGATGACATTTTAAAGATGTTAGTTAAGTAAAGATATAATTATAATTACATTGGAGATATAATATGAATTTAGAAAAAGAAATGTTAAGACGTTCAGCGGGACTTCCTATTAATGAAAGTTCATCCGCTTCAAGAATAAAAACTGTTGATTTTGAAGCAGACTTGCTTCAATCATTTTCTTCGTTTTTTAATAGTTTAGAAAGAATGAAAGAAAGAATGAAAGGTGGTTATTCTGGCTATGGTCCTGGACCTTATGGTGCTATTAGAAAAGAATCAGAGAAACCAGATTGTCAAAAACTAAAAATAATGGCAAAAGAAAAACTCACGTTGGCAAATAATTTAGTAGATGAAATTTTTGGTAAAGATGATGATGAAGAAGAATACGACGAAGATTAAATTATATAATAGGAAATGTAAATGAAATTACAAGACATTTTACAAGAAGAATCCTTACTCTTAGAATCAGGTGTAAGGATACCAAAAGGAACGACCTCAGCAAAAATATTACATCATGATGATTTTGATGGTATAATGTCTGCTGTAGCAATTGGTCTTCAATTAAAAAAACAAGGAATAAGTCCAAATAAAATAACAACTGACATTCTTCATGATAGAGATGAAGCTGAAGATCAAATTAAGAAACTATCGAAAAGAGATAATCAAATGTTGGTTGTTGTTGATTTTGATAGATTCAAAGGTGCAGCTAAGGACAAAGCAAAAGAAAATGTAGATGTTCAATCAGATCATCATCAGAAAAATGATCCAGATGAAAAAAATAGTTCAAAAAAATCAGTTAAATCTGAATATGGTTCTGATGTTTTACATATTTCATCTACGAAAGCTCAGGGTTTTTTTACTGGAACTGATCTCGAAATTATGACTGGAATTGATTCTGCTAAATTTGGAAAAAATGTTTCTACTAATGTATATCTCCAAAAAGAATTAAAGAAACTTGATAGTCCAAAAGATAAGAAAATGAGATTAGCTATTATTACTTCTTCTATTGTAGGACAATTAGTAAGAGGAAAGAAAACAGTTAATCCTGGTGCTGTTCAATCAATTATCCGTGATGTAATGAAATCACCTGGCGTTATTGGTTTTTATAATTCTGTTAAGAAACACGTCGATCTTCAAAAGCAACAATCTAAATTACTTAAAGCTTATGAAGGTAAAAAAAATGGTGAAATAGATTGGAAAGCAATTGAAGATTATAATGAAAATGCTCCTAAAGAAATGAAAATTAGTAAAGATAGAATGGGACAAGTTAAGAAATCAAGTAAAACAGGTAGAGGAGAAGCTGCATCAGAAGAAGAACTTGGTAAAAGAAATAAAGAAGGACAAGCTGGTAGAGATCTTAATACAGATGAAAAAGGAAGTTCATCCTTAAAATCACAAGATACTGGAGATGCTGACCTTCCACCTTGGGAGTTTAAAGATAAATTTAAACCAATACCTCAAAAAGATAAATCAGCTGCTTGGAAGGATGCAGAAGCAGAAGCTAAGAAAAAAGCTAAGGATAAATGGCCTTCTGATAAAGAATCTCAAAAGAAACTTATTGTTCCTATTTGGAAAAAGAAGATGAATGATCTTCAAAAGGGTGCTCCTGGCGTTGCAAGAAAAACAGAAAATATTTCTAAACAAACCGATATGAAAGGAAATAGATATCTTGCATATGAAGATCCAAAAATTGCAGCTAATATAAGAGATTTCTGGAAATTCTGGCAAATGGCGATGAGACCTGATTATTATGATAAGTTTAAAAATGCAGCAAAAGCTAAAGGAAAAGAGTTCAATCCAGAAGAGATAAATCTTGTTGAACTTGGCAAAGAAGCAATGAAAAAAGCTAAAGATAAACTTTTTACTAAAGAAGAACTTCAAAAGAGAGGATTTGAAAATCCAGAAAAAATTCTTTCAGTTTTAAATAAAGCTTTTGATGAGTCATATGCAAAATCTGGTGGGCATAAAGCAATTACTAATATTTCACTTCAACCTATTTATGGTGAAACATATGATAAATATCAGCAAGCAGCGAAAAAAGCAAAAGAACTTAGTAAAGGAAAATCTGGAGAAAAATCAGATAAGTTAAAAAGAATTGAAAAGACAATGCAAGATAAAGCAAAAAAATTCTCTACTCTTTTAAGAAATTTTAAAGAAGAAACTCAGAATGAATTAACTAATGCTGTTCAATCAAAAATTTCAAGCACTAAACAAGATTTAGCAAAGAAGTTAAAAGAATCAGTAATGAAAAATGCTGGAGTTAAATAAAAATATTCTAAGATAATCTTAGAACTAACCATAAAAAAAACCCACTCGAAAGAGTGGGTATTTTTTTTACATTATACTTTATGAAATATATTATACGATACTTTCAATAAGTGTCATTTCTTTGTTGATGTATGATTTTACAAGACCAGGAGCTTCATTGATTTTCTTAGTAGAAATATTTTTTTCTTCTGAAATCATTTTTAGACCATGTTTAAGTGCAGCAATTGTTTTACCAATAGCTTCTTGATTAGATTCTCTAAGAACCTTTTTGTTCGATTCAAGTTCTGTAATAGCAGAATTAATATCTTCAGTAATTGAATCAATTTTCATTCTTGCATAAATCTGAGAAACAGGTTTTGCTTCAAGAATCTTATTTTCATAGTCTTTATAATTTCTAGCAGCTCTGCCAATCTTTTTAATAAAAGATTTTGTGTTGTCGCATTCTTTCAATAGTTGATCGGCTCTCTTACTTACTAAGAGAATATTATAGTCCTCGTCGAGTAAATTATTTAGGTCATCAACTGTTGATTTGGCTTCAACAAATTCCTTACCATGTTTTATTTCTTCCAGAAGAATTCCAAGTGTCATTAATCTACTCCTTACAAATAGTTCAATTATTATCTTTACACCTACTAAAGCAACACTATTGATAAAATATAGATGTATATCCGTCGTTTATGTTATCTTTACAGCTAATAGTTCATTAATAAAGTCATGAAAAATAATTTCTTCATTCATCCATTTTTTTGCTTTAGATGTTAAAGGTGCATTTAAAAAAGCATTAACTTTTTTTGTTCCTTTTTGATATTCACTCATGTCATTAATTTCTATAAAATTATTTCCAAACATATTTTTATAATCAGGAACATTCTTTTTTACAGATTCTTTTGCTTTAAGTAGATAATCTTTATCAACAGCTCGCTCCCTACTCTTTGCTCTTTTCATGATTTGAACTATTGATGTATTTATATAAACCATCATAGTAGAATATCCAAGATCTTCAAGTTTGTTTTTTAGTTTAATTATTAATGATTTATCTCTTCCTGTTCCATCAATAACTAAACCAAGCCTTCCATTTAAATATCCTTTAGTTTGTCCTTCAAGAGTTTTTTTTATCTTGCTTTGATACTTATTATAATTAGATGTATCTTTTAAAGAACCTTTATTTTTTTTAACATAAAAAGATAATATCTTATCTGGATCTAAATGTTTAAGACCTTGCCCAGCTAAAGCTGCATTGTGAAATTCTGTCTTACCAGCTCCTGGCGAGCCAATTATAAAAACAGCTTTAAATATGTTTTTACTATTTTTTCCTTCGGCTAACACTATATCCTCTTAATCACTAATAGGCGCTAATTCATTTATTATATTATCTTTACTATATAGATTTCTAAAAACTTTATATATATCATAACTCACTTTATCATTTAATGCTTCTTCTTCTATTATGCCAAAAGCTTTTTCTGGTGACATTTTTTCTCTATATGTTCTTTTATGAATCAAACTATCATATATATCTACTATAGTAACAATTCTTACAGTAACAGATAAATCCTTAGCCTCTAATCCTCTTGGGTATCCACTTCCATCAAGCTTTTCATGATGATTTAAAACTATATCTAATACAGTTTCGTCATGAACACCTAAACTCATTTCAAATCCCATTCGTGGATGTTTCTTTAATTCAGTGAATTCAGGGCCATCTTTGTCAAAAACTTCAGTTGATTTTAATATATTATCTGGAACACCAACTTTACCAATGTCATGCAATAAACATCCAATATATAATTTATATCTTTCTTCATGATCTTTATATCCAAGTGCATCATAAACTAATAAAGAAGTTTCAGCAACTCTTTTTGCATGACCTTTTGTTAGATTATCTTTATAATCTAATGATTTACTCAAAGCTTCTATTATTCCTTCTGATGCTTTTAAGTGTGCTTGTTCTCTTTGAAGGTTTAATAGATTAGAAGCTATTAATAATAATTCACCTTCATTTATTGGATTTATCAAAACGTGAACAGCTCCATCTACTAAAGCTTGTGTTTTAAGATGAGCATCTACTTCATCAAGAATAACTATTACTGGAATAAATAAATTGTTTTTTTTCAATTCTTGAAATAGTGTTGTTGCATTAGCATCCTTAAAGACATAATTAGTTATAATCATATCAATTTCATTACCTGAATTGAGTAATTCTATACCTTCATATAAAGAATTAGTTTTGATTACATTTATATCTTTTATTTTAAGAATATCTGATGATTGTAGAATTTTATTCTTTTTTGTTTTGTTAGAGATAACTAATAAAAAGTTTTTCACGATGACTCCCGTTTGAACTTATCTTTACCGTAAAGTTATATTTAGAGGTGTGAATATGGAATTAAAAGAATTATGTGAAGCTCTTAAACGAAGAAAAGTTATCAGAAAGGGTAAGATGAAAATAAAATACCAAACTGATAGAGATGGATATAAAGTAAAATATGATCCAAAGACTGGACAAGCTAAAGAAGTAAGAATGTCTCCTGCTGAAATAAGAAAAAGAATGATTGCTTCAAGAAAGAGTAGAGCAAAAAGAAAAGCAAAATCAGGTCAAACTTCAAGAAGACGTGCTATCTCTATGAGAAGAAGAAAAAGTTGGTAATGAATGGGTGCTATTGGTTGGTTGTTTGCCAAATTAAGAAATAGAAGATATGCAATTCAGAACAGAACTGGAAAATCTCTTATTTTTGGAACTATATATAAAATGGCTCTTTATCAAAACTGGAAGCACGATCCAGCACCTATGATTTTTGTTATGTATTCTGGACCTATGAGATTTAAACATACTTCTGGTCATTATACTGATGGAATAAATTTAAATTATCTAACTTCTGCAGATAAGATGTGGTTTGCTCGTTCTATATATTTAATGAAAAAGGGAAATCAAGTTATGAATGGTAGATTGTTCTATCGTTTCTTAAAATTAAATAGACCTAATATAATTAAATTAGCATATAGAAGATATCACACATCTATGGTAAATAGGCCAAAGCTTATTTCTGCTGGAGTAACTAATTTATCTAAATTAGTATATCCATATAATGATCCTTTTATACAAAGATTGAATGAAACAATTAGTCCAACAGAACTAAGAGCGACGGGTGTTCAAGTAGCATACTCACCAACTGAACTAAGAGATAGAATAATTCAAGCTCAACAATCAAAACCAGTTCAGAATATGAGATTAAATAAGCCACAACAACAAGCTCCTTGGGTAAGACAAACTTAACCTAACTTCTTTTTTATTAATTCTATTATAACATTAGAATCTTCATCATCATTTTTCATTTGCTTTTTAAAATTACTTGGTTTTATTTTAGAGATAGCTTTCTTTATTTCTTTTACAGAGTATTTATTTCCAAGCTTTTCTTTTATTTCACTGAATTTCATATATAGACTGCCTTTTCATTATCTTTACTTTTTGAAAAGATAATATAAACAAGTTTGGAGATAACAATGCCAGCAACAAAAATAGAATATGTTACAGAGAAAGATTTTTTTAAAATAACGGGAAATCCAACTGGACCAAATAATGCTAGAAGTGTTCCTATGGTTCCTTGGGTTTTAGTTCAATTTAGAACTGCTGTTGTTGGTGAAGATCAATCACATGAAGATTTTTTAAATACATTTCAAAAAGAAGGATCTACTTATAATATAGCTGAACATTCTGAATGGACTACTGTTTCTTTTAGAAAAAGAACTGACGGATATACTCCAAATAGTGACTTAAAAAAAGAATTAAGAAATGGTGGTTCTTTACAATTTAATAATTTTTTTGAAAATGTTGATCTTGAAGATAATGGTGGTTTAATAAATTGCACTTTAAAATTATATGATGCTGATTTTGGAAATCTTGAAGGAATTATATTAAGAAGTATTCTTTCGATGAAAGCTGCTAATCAATATTATGAGAATAATGTCAATTCTCATGATAGTTATATGTTACAATTTCATTCAGGAGCACCACAGAATATAAATTTTAGATTAAGATTTGGATATGCAGATGCAACAACTTCAACAGAAGATATAATAGATGAAGCAAGCAACTCACAAGGGGAATTTTCAGCAAGAGCTAATAATAAAAATAATAAAGACAAAATGACTATTCGTTCCACTTGGAAATATTTCCAAATGATGGATTGTAAATTCTCCGTAGCTAATTCTGGAATGTTTGCAGAAATAAAAGGAATTTCTATTGGAACTTCTGTTTTTGATAGATTGAAAATAGTTCAAAGATTTTCAATGTTAAGAGGAACACCCCAGAATTTAATAAGAGAACTTGGAAAAAAATTATTTATTGCATCAAATGGAATGATACAATTTGCACAATTTGATGACTTTAAAGGAAGAGACAAACACGTAATTCATCCATTAAAAGATGAAGGAATAACAGATGGTTTAAGTAAAGAATCAATAAATGCATTACAAGATCTTGCAAATATAGGAGTTGATGAAGAAGGCTATAATTTTTATTCTAATCCTGGAATTACTTGGAATATTCACGGAGAAGGAGAAGAATTTGAAGAGTGGTTAGATGAACAATATAGCACTGAAGGTTTAACTGGAGAAGAAGCTGAAAGAGTTAGAGAATTAAGAAGAATTCAAAAAGAATCAGAGGCTAATATGTATCGTATAGAAGTAATGTATGGAGCAGAACCTACACCACAAACTGATGGAAATGGTAGAGTGATACCTGGAACAACGACTCGAACATATCAAAGTATTAAACAATTATTATATAAAATATGTTCTAAAGTTCCACCAATTTATAGATATGAAGTTAATGGAGAAGAGAGATATATTGAAGATGGAGAAAGTGTTCAAAGAATATTTACTGGTGATGAAGATCCTGTAGAAATAAATGGGGAAAAATGGGATAGAGGAACCTTTCAACCAATAAAATATTCATTTACTGTTAAAGAAATATCTGAAGGTGAAGGTAAAACATCAATAATCAGAATAGCATTTGATTATGCAAAACCAAAAATAACTGAACAAGCTTTTATTAGAAAATATACTTGGAGAAATAATGAGAATAATTTAATAAATAATTTTAGTATTGCAAGTGAATTTGATTTTGCTCAAATGAGCACAAGTATTGCTATAGTTAATAATGAAGAAATTGGTTACTATATGACACCACCAAATTCAAATGGAAAAGAAGATTCAAATACATCAGGTGCATTTTCTGGAACAGCTTATGATCCTACAGGTAATGATTCATTAAGACTTGTTCATTCTATAATAGAAAATACTGAAAGTTCTGAAGGCGAAGAAGGTGATATAGAAAAAAGAACTATGGTTCAACAACTTATTGATAATATGAATTCTCAAGTGTTTAGGGGAAATATAGAAATACCTGGAGATCCATTTTTTCAATTTGATTCAGCTATGGAACCTTATAAGTATGGAATTTATATAGAAGTTTTAAGAGATTATAATTATTATAATCAAAAACCAACTGATCCTAATGAAAAAAGTTATATGAGTGGACTATATTTAATAAAAAAAATAAAACATTCAATTAGTGCTTCTGGATTTAAAACGGTTTTAGAAGTTGATAAATGGCCAACAACAACTGTTAAACTTATAGGTGATAATTAAATTTTACTTATGAGATCCTATTGAAAAGATAATATAAAATAGGTAGATGGAGAAAATATGGCATCATCACAAGAAACCTTTTTAAATCTTTCTCAAGGATTAGAAGGAAACATAAAGAAAGCTACTGATGAGATGAAATCATTTAATGATGTAAGCTCAAAAGTAAACAAATCATTTAATGATACTAATGAAAACCTCAATTCAATGAATGATTTATCTCAAAAGGTAAATGATTCTTTTGATGATATATCTGAATCTACTGATGAAAATATAGATGGAACAAAGAAATGGGGAAGTGCTCTTAGTGGTGTTGCTGGCATAGCTAGAAGACTTAGTGGTATTTTTGCTGGTTTATTTGCAGCTGGTAGCATATTTGATGCCGTTCAAGATACTTTCGCTCTTCATCAAGCTATGACTGATCTATCTTATCGTATGGGTGATGCCGGTGAATCCGCTGCAGGACTAAATCAAGCCATTATAAATACTCAATTAGCAACTGGTCAAGCTTCAGAAGAAATTACAAAGATGTTCGTAGCTCTTGGTGAAGCAAGAGTAGCATCAGAAGATATGCAACAACTTGCAACTGATGGATTAAATTTTGCTAAAATTACTGGTGCAACAAATGATCAAGTTTCTTCACTTATTGGTGGATTAAGTAGAATGGGTGGTCTTGGTGCTGATAGTATTTCTAATATCATGGGAAGTATGGTTGCAGTTCAAAGAGAATTTGGAATGTCTACTGCATCAGTAAATGCTCTTTCAAGTTCTATAGTTGAAACTACAAAAGTTCTTAATACTCTCGGAAAATCTTCAGAAGATATAGAAGATTTTCAAGCAGGTGCAATAAAACTTGCAGGCGCTTTTGAATCTGTTGGTATTGAAGCACAACAAGCTACAGAAATCCTTGATAGATTATTAGATCCAAGTAAAATAGAAGATAATGCACTTCTTTATAGTAAATTAGGTATTTCAATGGGAGATGCTATATCTGGTAATATAGATCCAGAACAAGTTATGTCTGGATTACAAGGTATAGGTGCTGAACTTTCAAATATGGCAGGACCGCAAGCAGCTGCACTTGCTCAATCTATGGGCATGTCACTTACTCAATTACGTCAAATGTCTGAAATGGATGTTTCTCAAATTTCAGAACAATTTGGTGCAGCCGCAGGTGCCTCTGGAATGATGGCAAATGCACAAGATGAACAAACAACAGCAGCTAAAGATTTACAAGAAACTTGGGAAAAAATCAAAGCAAGTCTTGGAAGCATAGTTAATCAGTTTATGCCAGTCTTTGATCATTTAGCAACATTAGTTGCTGATAATATGGAAAATGTGTTACATTTTGTTAATAATATAGCTTCTGGTGGAGCTATGGATACTATAAAAGAGAAACTTTCTGAATGGATTGATAAAGCAGTAAACTTTGGAAAATCTATCTTTGAATTTTTTAAGAAGATTGATCCTAAAATATTACTTGCTGGCGTAGCTGCTCTTATTGGTGGCATACTTTTAATTAGAAAGAAGTTTGCTTCTGTATCAACTGATTCGAGTAATCAAATGAGACAAGAGTTTTCAGAAGTTGCTGATGATATTAGTTCTTCATTACAAGAAGGTGTAATTGGTGGAATGGAAATGGCAGCTGAAAAATCAGCTGATATTATGACAAAAAAAATGTCAATCACTGCAAAACTTACTGGTGAAGAATATAAAAGAAGAGTTGCTGAAGGTCATCAATATGGAGCAATTGAAGCAAAACAAAGTTATCAAGAATTACTTTCTGAACAGGATACTTTTAGCTGGGCTCAGAAATTAAATAAATCAACAGGTGAATGGTTATCTAAAGTGAAAGAAGGTGGAAAGCCTGTTTCTTTACTTGATGAAATGTATGCAAATATTCAAGGAAGATTAATAGATAATTTCAATAAATCAAGACAGCAATGGTCAGTTGAATTAAACTTCTTAGAACAAAGAAAACAATCAGCACAATCAGAACTTGATGCTAATAACAGAAGAATGGAACAACTTCAAGAAATGGATCGTGAATTGAGCGCTGAAGAAAATAGAGAGCTTGAATTTTTATCTAAGAGACAAAAAGTAATAGATAAAACTCTTACTGATACTTTAAATAAACAAGAAGATGTAGCTGCAAATAGACAGAAACAACTCGAAAGACAATTAAAACTTCTTGGTCCTAATGAAAGAGCAGAGATGGCAAAAAATGCTCAACAAAGAGAACAAGATATACAAACTCAAATAGAACAACAAGAAGATAAGAATGCTTCTATAAGAGCTGAAAAAGAACTTATGGAAACAGTTAATGTACAAAATAGAAAACAAATAGAACATTTATCTGGATTAAAAAATCCTACTGCTGATCAACAAGTACGACTTAATGAATTAATAAATTTAAACAAAGAAAATGTAAAAGTTCAAGAAAGTCTTACTCAAGAAATAGAACAAAGCGATCAAGAATTAAGAGAATTAAACGCAGAAGCTGAAACCGCAAAGGGTGAGCTTGAAATGATGGAAAAAGCTTCTAAAGGAATGGACTTTAATGAATCAGGAAATAGATTCAAAAATATATTCTCAAAAGCTGCTTCAGTAGTTGGTGCAAAATTAAATGAATCAGTAGTTGGTTCAGTTATAGATTTTGGAAGCAAACTTGGAAAATCAATTCAAAATTCAAAAGCAGCATTTAAAGATGCATTCAGCGCAGATGGTATAAAAGGTGCCTTTAGACTTGGAAGAAGAGCAATGGCTGAAGGAGCAGGGAATCTAATAAAAGGTGCTGCAAAAGCAGGAGTTAATCTTTCAAAAAAAGTTGGTGGAGCAGCGTTAAATCTTGCTAAAGGAGCTGCAGAAGCTGGTAAAAAACTTGCTGGTAAGATGGGCAATGCTATGAAAGGAATGGCAAAAGGTGCTGGTAAGCTGTTGGCTGTAGGTGGATCTGCACTTATAGGTGGAGCTTTGATGAAATCAGAAGCTGGTAAAAAAATGGTTGAGAAACTTCAAGGAGTTATGTCTGATTTGTTTGAGAAACTATCTCCAGCCATTGATAAATTAATACCTATAGTTGATGAAGTTGTAAATGCACTTGGACCTGTTATAGAAAATGTTGCTGGATTTATTACTAAATTAATCGAAAAACTCGTTCCAATATTTATGAATCTTGTTGAAAAAGTAATGCCAATAATTATAAATGTAATGAATGCAATCATGCCAGTATTATCAAAGCTAATGACATCATTGATGCCAATATTTGAGGTTATAGCTGGTGTATTTATGGATTTAGTAAATTCATTACTTCCAGCATTAATGCCACTATTTGAAATATTAATTGATTTGATGGTTCCTTTGATTGATGCATTACTTCCTCCTTTACTTAAAGTTCTTGGATTTTTACTAAAAATAATAGGAGTAGTAATAGAAGTAATTGGAAAAATGATTTCTGCTCTTGGTAACATTCCTGGCCTTGGTGGATTAAAAGAAGTAGGAAACAAAATACAAGAAACTGGAGCTGGATTCAAAGAAGCTGGCGATGGTATGATAACTGCTGCTGATAGAATGACAGGGGCTCTTCTCGAACTAAAAGGTCCAATTGAAGACATGGAAGGAGCCCTTAAAGATATTAAGTTTGATGATTTAACTCGAAGCTTAGAAGACACAACTAATATGTTAGGAATCACAACAGAAGAGGCTTCAGAAATGACCTATGAACAATTAACACAAGCCGTAGAAGACTCTGGTGTTCGATCAGAATTAGTAGAACAAATGAGAAAAAATACTGATGAACTTGCAAAACAATATACAAGAATGCAAGCTCAAGATCTATCAGAAAGATTGATAAGTGGAATTGATGAAGCAAGAGAATTATTGACTGATTCAGTTTTAAACGATGCAGATAGACTTGTTGGTGGCTTTAATTGGACTGGAACAGGAGAAAAAGAACGTTTTGCAGATTCATTAGTTAATTCTGGAGAGATGGCTGATTTCTTTAGAGATTTAAGAGAAAACAATGGACAATTCACAACAGCAATGGCTGAAGAATATAGGGATGTGTTGCGTAATCAAGATTTTACTGATCAATTATATGATTCGGCTGGAAATGTTATAGCTGAAGAGATTGGAACATTGAACTCTAATGAAAGTAATTATTTTGAAAACTTATTAGGACAGCTCGAAGGACTTGTTGCAGGAATAGATTTAACCGGATCTCAACTTGGAAGTTTACAAACAGATCTAGCAAGACAAATTGGTGGAGATAGAGGACGAGCAATTTCAGATCTCGATCAAGAAGAATTCGCTAGAATAGTAAGACAATCTGGCGGAGATAATGAAAGACTAAATAGATTATTAACAGAAGCACTATCTAAAGAAGGTGGAGCTTTAAGTCAAAGTAATTATATGAGAGCTTTTGAAGAACGTTCTGAAGAATTATGGACTGGATTGATTGGAGCAAAAGGAGAATTAAGAGAATCTGGTGGAGATACATCAGAAGTTCAATCATTAATTGATCAATTAGCAAATCTTAGAGAAAACGAAAGTGGATTAAATGGTCAACAATTAATGGATTCATTTTATGATATCCTTGATTCATCATCTGGAGCAATGGCTGCAATGACTCAAGGACAAATAGCATCACTTGAAACATTAA
>Ga0102926_1001483_pt1 | contig 13821 bp, 15 predicted proteins | sample SalPonR1_A_D2_MG_FD_78173 | JGI IMG/M metagenome (GOLD analysis project Ga0102926, IMG submission 78173) | Salt pond soil microbial communities from South San Francisco under conditions of wetland restoration - Salt Pond MetaG R1_A_D2_MG | ecosystem: Environmental > Aquatic > Marine > Intertidal...
CCGAACTGTCAGGCGGGATGCAAAAGCGCGTGGGCCTTGCCCGCGCCATCGCCGCCGAGCCCGAGATCATCTTTTTCGACGAGCCGACCACCGGGCTTGATCCGATCATGTCGGGCGTCATCAACGACCTGATCCGCGAAATTGTCGAGGAAATGGGCGCTACGGCCATGACCATCACCCATGACATGACATCGGTGCGCGCGATTGCCGACAATGTGGCGATGCTGCATGACGGCGTGATCCAGTGGACGGGGCCAGTGGCCGAGATGGACAATTCCGGCGATCCCTACCTTGACCAGTTCATCCATGGCCGCGCTGAGGGCCCGATCGAGGCGGTGCGATAGCTGCGGTGCAAGCCGTTTCGAAACGGCTTGGCAAAAATCTTCGAAGATTTTTGCGCGATGCCCAAAGGTTTGCGAACCTCAAAAAACCCGATAAACCAAGCTGATGTTGAAATACGTAAACCTTGGTTTGTTGATCCTTTACCCCGTCGCCTGGTTCGCGCCGCTGATGCGCGCGGGGATCGACCTGCCGCTTTTTGGCCTAAGCGAGATCAGCGTGATTTCCGGGCTGCAAAGCCTGTGGGGCACCGATGTGGTGCTGGCGCTGATCGTTACGGCCTTCGCGCTTTTCGCACCCTACCTGAAAACCATTGGCCTTGCGCTGATCCATTTCGGCCTGATGCGCCGCAAGGTTCTGCCGGTGCTTCATGTGCTTGGGAAACTGGCCATGGCCGATATATTCCTGATCGCGGTTTATATCACCGTGATCAAAGGCATCGGCTTGGGCCGGATTGAGGTGGCATGGGGCCTGTATCTGTTCACCGGCTGCATCCTTGCCTCGATGGGAATCGGCTATTTGACAGAGAAGCGCCGTCAAAACGCGGCGATTGTCGACGGATCAGCAACAAAAGCACCAGATTCTTTCGGTAAACCCTGACTTGACGCAAAGTTTACGGCGCAACCCTTAGTTAACACTCCCCAATCGGCAATAAACTGCCTATAGTGGTTTGTATCAACTTTCTGGGGGAAGTCGTGCAAAGCCAATTGAAACCTTTTTTCGAACTGCTCGCGCAGCTTGCACAGCGCCTTGCGGTTCTTGTTTTTTTCGTTGCCGCAGTAACTCTTGTCGGGCTGACGCTGATGGCCGCCGTCGGCGCAGCCCCTTGGCTTGAATTGCGCGCCTCGTTCAATGGCGTGCCATATGATAATGCCGGACAGATCGCGCAGATCGGTGTGACGGTGCTGGCTGTTTTGCTGTGCTTTTACCTGCCAAGCAACGCGCGGATCATGCGGCTGGAAACCTCGCATCGGCGGTTCGAAATCAGCATGCATGATGTGGCCCGCGCCTATGCCCTGGCCCATTCCAGCGACCGTGACGGGGTGTTTCGGATGTCGTCCGAATTCGACGCCGTGCGCGAGAGGCTTAGTTATCTCCGCGATCATCCCGACCTGCAAAGCCTGGAACCCGCCCTTTTGGATGTGGCCGCCCAGATGTCGCATATCAGCCGCGAGTTGGCCGAGGTCTATTCCGATGAACGGGTCGAGCGGGCCCGCGCCTTCCTGACCCAACGCCAGCAAGAAGTCGCCGGATTCAACGCCCGACTGGATCAAGCCAAACGTGTCTGCCAAGAGCTCAAGCATTGGGCGCATGAGGTTGATCTGGAAGAAAGCGTTGCTGTCAGCCAACTGAATCGCCTGCGCGACGATCTGCGGGATATCCTGCCGGAGCTTGGCCATGAAGACGTGGTCGATGCCAAGCCAAAGGTTGTCGATCTGCCCAAGAAGGCCGCTGAATAGAGGTTTGACGGCCCGCCTCCCTTCGGGCAAGAGCAGTTTATGGCGAAACTCAACACCTTTACCTGCTCGGCCTGCGGCGCCTCGTTCTCGAAATGGTCGGGGCGTTGCGATGCGTGCGGCGAATGGAACACCATAGTTGAAGAGGCGCCGCTTTCGGCGGGGCCCGCGTCGAAATCTTTGGGCGCGAAACGCGGCACGCCGATCACGCTGACCGATTTGTCCGCCAAGGAAACCCCGCCGCCACGCACCTGCTCAGGGATGGACGAATTGGACAGGGTGCTGGGCGGTGGCCTTGTCCCAGCCAGCGCGATCCTTGTGGGCGGCGACCCGGGCATCGGCAAATCCACCTTGCTGTTGCAGGCTGCCGCGCGGTTCGCGCAGACCGGGCTGAAGACCTTCTATATTTCGGGCGAAGAGGCCAGCGCGCAGGTGCGTATGCGCGCCGAGCGCCTTGGCCTTGCCAACGCGCCAGTAAAATTGGCCACCGCCACCAGCCTGCGCGACATCCTGACCACGCTTGAGACCGAAGCCCCCGATCTGGTGATCATCGATTCGATTCAAACCGTCTGGGCCGATAACGTGGACAGTGTGCCCGGCAGCGTCAGCCAAGTGCGCGCCGCCGCGCATGAACTGACCACCTTTGCCAAGCGCAAGGGCGCCAGCGTTGTGATGGTCGGCCATGTCACCAAGGATGGGCAGATCGCAGGCCCCCGCGTGGTCGAACATATGGTCGATACCGTTCTCTATTTCGAAGGCGAGCGCGGCCACCAGTTTCGTATCCTGCGCAGCGTAAAGAACCGCTTTGGTCCAGCCGATGAAATCGGTGTGTTCGAAATGACCGGCGCCGGGCTGGCCGAGGTGGCCAACCCTTCGGAGTTGTTTTTGTCGGGGCGCGGCACGCCTGCCCCCGGATCAGTTGTGTTTGCCGGGATTGAGGGCACAAGGCCCGTTCTGGTGGAAATGCAGGCGCTTGTCGCCCCGACCCCGCACAGCCAACCGCGCCGCGCGGTCGTGGGCTGGGACAGCGCACGCCTGTCGATGATCTTGGCCGTGCTTGAGGCCCGGTGCGGCATCCCCTTTGCGGGGATGGACGTGTATCTGAATGTCGCGGGTGGCATCAAGATATCCGAACCCGCCGCCGATCTGGCCGTCGCCGCCGCGCTGCTCAGTGCGCGCGAGGACAGCGGCCTGCCCTCGGAAACCGTGGTTTTCGGTGAAATAAGCCTGTCGGGCGCGCTCAGGCCGGTGGGCCAGACCGAAAACAGGTTGAAAGAGGCGCGAAAACTTGGTTTCACATCAGCCATTGTGCCGACGGGCGGAAAACCCGGCGGCGACGGTGGGCTGACACTGACGCGCATGGGCGATCTGACAGCTTTCGTGGGTGACGTATTCGGCGCAGGGTAAACAAAGCGCCACAAGGGACAGGACGGGACATATGGAAGGTTTCACCATTATCGACGGCGTTGTTGCGCTGGTCATCGTCTTGTCGGCGCTGCTGGCCTATTCGCGCGGTCTAGTGCGCGAGGCGCTGGCGATTGCGGGCTGGGTCGTGGCCGGTATTCTGGCCTTCATCTTTGCCCCGCAGGTCGAGCCACTGGTCAAGGAAGTGCCGGTGATCGGCGATTTCATCGCCGATAGCTGCGAATTGTCGATGATCGGGGCCTTCGCCGCCGTCTTTGCCGTGGCCTTGATCGTGGCGTCTCTGATCACCCCGCTGTTCTCGTCGCTTGTGCAACGCTCGGCATTGGGCGGTCTGGATCAGGGCTTGGGCTTTTTGTTCGGGGTGGCGCGTGGCATCCTTTTGGTCGCGATCGCCTATTTCGTCTATGAAACCGTGGTCAGCAGCCAAAACATCGCAGTGATTGACGACAGCCGCTCGGCCCGCGTCTTTAGTCAGATGACCGAAAAGGTGCAGGACGGGAACCCCGAACAGGCGTTGGGCTGGATTACCTTGCAATACGAAGAACTGGTCAGCGCCTGTGATGCACCCGCCGCGCCGGTCCCTGACGAAAACGGCACAACCGGAACAACCGGCAACTAAATGCTGCTTATATCGCCGGAGGTCTGATGCAAACGTCCCCCCTGTTGGCCGTGGTGCTGGCGATCACCGCCGGTGCCGCCATTGCTCTCCAGTCGCCCTTGAACGCCGCGCTTGGCCGCCATATCGGCAGCAGCATTGGGGCTGCGACGGTGTCATTTGGCGTGGGCTTTGCCCTGCTTCTGGTGGTCAGCATTGCGTATGGCCATGGCGACAGGATGTTGGATTCGGTCCACGCCCCGCGCATTTTTCTGACTGGCGGCATTCTGGGGGCGTTTCTTGTCTGGGCAAGCTTATCAAGCGTGACCGTGCTGGGCGTTCTGACGATGAGCGCCGTTCTGATCCTTGGCCAGATCGCAGCGGCGCTTGTGATCGACCATCTGGGGCTGTTTGGCGTGGCCGCGCGTGAGGTCTCCCTGACGCGGTTGATAGCGGCAGGGTTGGTTGTCGCCGGGGTTGTGCTGTCACGCTATTAACGTGTCGATGGTCAACGCACTGAACCCAACTGCTGACTTTCGTGTGATAGTTTCGTGACATACGCTGTCTCAGCCACTAAGTAGGGGACGAAGAGACATACCGGGATTCGGAGCCACCCTTTGTCCAAGCATATGCCCCCCGCCCATCCTTTCGATGATGACAAACTGAAAGAGGAATGCGGCGTCTTTGGCGTGATCGGCCTGACCGACGCGGCAAATTTCGTAGCCCTTGGGCTGCATGCCCTGCAACATCGCGGACAAGAGGCTGGCGGCATCGTCAGCCATGACCCCGATCAGGGCTTCAACAGCGCCCGCCGCTTTGGCTATGTGCGCGATAACTTTACCCGTCAAAGCCTGATGGAAACCCTGCCCGGGCCGCTGGCCATCGGGCATGTGCGCTATTCCACCGCCGGATCGAAAGGTCCGGCGCAAATCCGCGATGTGCAGCCCTTCTTTGGCGAATTTGCCATGGGTGGCGCGGCGATTGCCCACAACGGCAACATCACCAACGCCGAGGCCCTGCGCCGCGAGCTGATCGAGCGCGGGTCGATCTTTCAATCCAGTTCGGACAGTGAATGCATCATTCACCTGATGGCCCGGTCGTTGCAGCGCACCATCCCCGAACGCATGGAAGACGCGCTGCGCCGTGTCGAAGGCGCGTTTTCAATCGTTGCCATGACCCGCACCAAGCTGATCGGTGTGCGTGATCCGTTGGGCGTGCGGCCTTTGGTGCTGGGCCAAGTTGGTGACGGCTGGGTGCTGAGTTCGGAAACCTGCGCGCTGGATATCATCGGCGCGCGCTTTGTGCGCGAGGTCGAACCCGGCGAGATGGTGGTGATCACCGACAAGGGCGTCGAAAGCCATTTCCCGTTCCGCAAACAATCGTCGCGCTTTTGCATCTTCGAACATGTCTATTTCTCGCGGCCCGATTCGATCATCGGCGGCCGCTCGGTCTATGAAACGCGGCGCCAGATTGGCGTGGAGTTAGCCAAAGAAGCCCCAGTTGATGCCGATCTGGTCTGTCCCGTGCCCGACAGCGGCACGCCTGCGGCCATCGGATACAGTCAGGAATCGGGCATTCCCTACGCCATGGGGATCATTCGCAACCAGTATATGGGCCGCACCTTTATCGAGCCGACGGAACAGATCCGGAATATGGGCGTGCGCCTGAAACTGAACGTCAACCGCGCGCTGATCCAAGGCAAACGGGTGATCTTGGTGGATGACAGCGTGGTGCGCGGCACCACCAGCCGCAAGATCAAGGAAATGATCCTAGATGCCGGCGCGAAAGAGGTCCATTTCCGCATCGCAAGCCCGCCCACGGCGTGGCCTTGTTTCTACGGGGTGGACACGCCGCAGCGCGAAAAGTTGCTGGCCGCGACCATGACCGAAGAAGAAATGCGTGAGCACCTCAATGTGGACAGCCTGAAATTCATCACGCTTGACGGGCTATACCGCGCTGTGGGCGAGACCTCGGGCCGCAACGCCAAATGCCCGCAATATTGCGATGCATGTTTCTCGGGCGAATATCCGGTGACGCCGTCGGACATGATCGAAAAAGGGTTTGAGATGAAAGCAGCCGAATAACGTCGGCTTTCGCTTGCTCCTGCGCGGCCGCCCGTCAGGGCGGGTCAGCGGCCAACCGCCTGTATTATTGCAATGCGGCACTATCCTGCCGACACCGGATAGAGCCTTTTGCATCGGCACCGCGCCCCCTGTAAAGCGCCCGAAACCGCAGAAAACACAGGCGCTTTCGCACCATGACGCAATCCACCACAGCGACAACACCCGCAACCAAAGCCGCAGCCACGCAGAAAAACGCCCTGCCCCGGCGCGGCATTGTATTGCTGGGCACCTTCGTCAAGCCTGACGGGCCTTATGCGCTGATCCGCGCGGGCAATGGCCACATCGCACGTGTCAGCCCCGGCGACAGTGTCGGCGGGTTGCGCATCACCGCGATTGAGCCCGGCCTTGTGCATATCAACCGCAACAACCGCCCCGGCCGTTTGCGCATTGCTGGCGAATAAGCCGCATCCTTTGGCCTTGACCTTGGCCTGTTTTCTGCCAAACCAACGGACATGACTGACCGTATCGCCCTCATCACCGGCGCGTCGCGCGGCCTTGGCTTTGCCATGGCCGAGGCGCTGGCCGACACTCATCATATCGTTGCCGTGGGCCGCACCACCGGCGCTCTTGAGGAACTGGATGACCGCATTCAGTCCAAGGGCGGACAGGCCACGCTTGCGCCGATGGATATCACAAATGTCGATGCTATGCGCCAGCTGTGCCGCTCGATCCATGATCGTTGGGGCGCGGTCGATATGTGGGTGCATACCGCCGTGCATGCGCCGCCGTTGGCCCCCGCTGGTCAAATGGACGAAAACGACTGGCAAAAATCGGTTGATGTGAATGTCACGGCGCCGGGGCGACTGATTCCTTTCCTGACACCTCTTTTAGGCGAAACCGGCCAGATTCTTTTTTTCGATGATCCGCATGCCGGTGAAAAGTTTTTCGGCGCCTATGGGGCGACCAAGGCCGCGCAAATCGCGTTGGCGCATTCATGGCGCGCGGAAACAGCCCGAACCGGCCCGCATGTGCATGTTCTGGCCCCGAAACCGATGTCGACCAACACGCGCGCGCGGTTTTTCCCCGGTGAAGATCGCGCCGCACTGGTCAGCGCGACCGACGAGGCCCGGCGCCTGTTGGCCACACTCGACTAACCACGCCCCCAAACGCTTGCTGCATCTGCCTTGCCCGGATAGACAGGCACACAAAGCAGGCAACAACAGGGGCATGGGGCATTGCGCATTCTGATTACCAATGACGACGGCATCAACGCGCCGGGGCTGCAAGTTCTTGAAGAGATTGCAAACGATCTGGCCGGATCCGATGGCGAGGTGTGGGTCGTGGCCCCCGCCTTTGAGCAATCGGGCGTCGGCCACTGCATTTCCTATACCCGGCCGATGATGCTTAGCCAGATGGGCGACAGACGGTTTGCCGCCGAAGGCAGCCCCGCCGATTGCGTTCTGGCCGCCATTCATGACGTGATGAAAGAGGCCCGGCCCGATCTGGTGCTGTCGGGTGTGAACCGGGGCAACAACTCGGCGGAAAACGCGCTTTATTCAGGCACGCTTGGTGGCGCGATGGAGGCCGCGCTGCAAGGCGTGCGCGCCGTGGCGTTAAGCCAGTATTACGGCCCCGCCGTGGCCGACGCCCCCGACCCGTTCGAAGCCGCGCGCGTGCATGGCCTGCCCACTCTGCAAGCTCTGTTGGATCGCGGGGTCTGGACAGCTGACGATTACGGCATTTTCTACAACATCAACTTCCCGCCGGTGCCAGCCTCGGATGTAAAGGGGATCAAGGCCGCGCGGCAGGGGTTTCGCCGCGACATGGGCTTTGGTGTGCAGCCCATCCATTCGCCCTCGGGGCGGCGCTTTTTGTGGGTCACTGGCGCGCCGCAACAGCAACCCACCTCGCCCGGATCGGATGCGGATATGAACCTCAAAGGCTATATCTCGGTCACGCCGATGCGCGCCGATCTGACAGCCCATGACGCGCTGGAGGCGCTCAAGGCAATCGAATGACCGGGGACGATATCGATATCGCCGAACGCAAGATGCAGTTCCTTTTCGCCCTGCGCTCAAAGGGGGTGACGGACAACCGTGTTCTGACGGCGATGGAAAAGATCGACCGCGGCCCGTTCATTCGCGGCTATTTCGCCGCCCGCGCCTACGACGACATGCCCCTGCCGATTGCCTGCGGCCAGACGATCAGCCAGCCCTCGGTCGTCGGGCTGATGAGTCAGGCGCTCCGCGTCAGCCCCCGCGACAAGGTGCTGGAGGTGGGCACCGGCTCGGGCTATCAGGCGGCTATTCTCAGCCATCTTGCCCGCCGGGTCTACACCGTGGACCGCCACAAGCGTCTGGTGACCGAGGCCAGCGCGATCTTTCGCGATCTTGATCTGACCAACATCACGGCCGTCACCGCCGATGGCAGTTTCGGCCTGCCCGATCAGGCTCCGTTTGATCGTATCCTCGTCACCGCCGCCGCCGAAGACCCGCCTGGCCCTCTCTTGGCGCAGTTGAAAATCGGCGGTATCATGGTTTTGCCGGTGGGCCAATCGGACGCGGTGCAAAGCCTGATCCGGGTGAGCCGCACCGAAACCGGCTTTGAGTATGACGAACTCCGCCCGGTCCGGTTTGTCCCGCTGGTCGAAGGGTTGGGGCGCGACGGATAAGAGTGTGATACAAGGCAAGCAGCCCCCACTGAGCGGGAGGCCAAGCCGGCCAAATGGTATCGAGTGAGAACAGGCCGCCCCGGTCAACAAGGGGCGCAGGAGCATGAGGATAAGATCGAGATGACATTCCCCCTACGGACTGCCCCGCTATTGGCAAGTGTCGCCTGTTTGGCGCTAACGGCCTGTAACCAACCCATGGACTTCGACCTGCGCGGCGCATTCGGCAACGCCCATAGCACCGCGCAAGCCGCACAAAACGCTACCGCCGAGCGCCCGGCCCCCGACAGCCGTGGGATCATATCCTATCCGGGCTATCAAGTCGCGGTGGCCCGGCGCGGCGACACGCTGGCCAGCCTTGCGGCACGGATCGGGGCTGATGTGGAAACGCTGGCGCGCTACAACGGAATGCAAACCGGCGATCCGCTGCGCAAAGGTGAAATCATCGCCCTGCCCGGTCGCGTGGCCGAACCCACAGGCGGCCCGATCCAACCGCCCGGCGAAGTCGATATCTCCACGCTGGCCGGAGACGCGATCAACCGCGCGCCTGACCCCGCCAACGTCCAAAGCAGCGCCTTGCCGCCGGCGCAAACCGGGGTTGAGCCGGTGCGCCACAAGGTAGAACGCGGCGAAACCGCCTATACCATTGCGCGGCTTTACGATGTGTCCGTCCGCAGTTTGACCGAATGGAACGGGCTTGGCCCGGATTTTGCCGTGCGCGAGGGCCAATTCCTGTTGATACCCGTGGCCCTTCCCGGCGAAACCACAGAACCCTTCGACAGCGCCGCCGCGCCGGTGACGACCGCCCCCGGCGCAGGTTCGCCCACACCGGAACCACCGTCAGCCTCTAAACCGCTGCCGGAAAAAGACACCAAACCCGCCGCGCAAGTGCCAAGCACCACCAGCGCCCCCGATCTTGGCCGCAGCCAATCCGCGACAAGCAGCGGCGCACGCATGGCCTTTCCAGTGCGCGGCGACATCGTGCGTGATTACGCCAAGGGCAAAAATGACGGCATCGATATCGCCGCCACCCCCGGCGCACCTGTCCGGGCCGCCGCCGATGGCATTGTCGCCGCGATCACCGAAGATACCAATGGGATCCCGATCATTGTGATCAAGCACCCCGACAACCTTCTGACGGTCTATTCCAACGTCGCCAACGTGAGCGTGAAAAAAGGCGACGCCATCAAGCGCGGAGGCAAGCTGGCCGAGATCCGTCGCGACGGCGCGGCCGCCCTCCATTTCGAGGTGCGCGACGGATTCGACAGTGTCGATCCCAATGATTTTCTGGGCTGATTTTGCTGGGCTGAGATAGTTCGCCAAGGGGCTGAGGAACGGAGCGCGCGTGCCGCGCGCACGGGTGTTGTGATTGGGGGCGCTGCCCCCAAACCCCCGGGATATTTTTAAACAAAAGAAGGGCTGGTCATTGTGTGCCGGTTAAACGGCCGTGCCACGGCGCCCGGCCAGATCGGTGAAATACTGCCACGCAACCCGGCCCGACCGCCCGCCGCGCGTGGCCTGCCATTCAATCGCCTCAGCGCGCAGGGTCTCATCGTCGATCTCGATACCGTAGGCATCGCAATAGCCGCGAATCATCGACAGATATTGATCCTGATCACAGGGGTGAAAGCCCAACCACAGGCCGAACCGATCACTGAGAGATACCTTTTCCTCGGTCGCCTCGCCCGGATTGATCGCACTGGAGCGCTCGTTCTCGATCATGTCGCGCGGCATCAGATGACGCCGGTTCGATGTGGCGTAAAACACCACATTGTCGGGTCGGCCTTCGATCCCCCCATCCAGAACCGCCTTTAGCGATTTGTAGTGCTGGTCATCATGGCTGAACGACAGGTCATCGCAAAACAGAATGAACCGAGCCTCGCTGCCACGGAGGTGATGCAGCAGGCGCGACACGCTGGACAGATCTTCGCGCTGAAGTTCAACGATCTTAAGCGGCGTGCCCTCTGCCAGCACAGCAGCATGCACCGCTTTGACAAGGCTGGATTTTCCCATACCCCGCGCACCCCACAAAAGCGCGTTATTGGCGGGCAGACCACGGGCGAACTGACGAGTGTTTTCAAGCAATGTGTCGCGTGAGCGATCTACACCGACCAGCAGGTGCATGTCCACACGGCTGACATGCGGCACCGGATCGAGCCTGTCGGGATCAACATGCCAGACAAACGCATCCGCCGTGTCGAAATCGGGCACCGTCAGCGGCGCGGGCGACATCCGTTCCAACGCCTCGGCAATACGCTCTAGCGGATCACTCACTTGGGCTTGTCCTTGTCGTCATCCGCGCCATCATCGAATTCGTCGAATTCATCAAGCAAGGGATCATCAAACTCGGATTCGCCATAAGGGTCTTCTGTACCGTCCGGAGCATCCGCTTCAGGCTTTTCCGTGCCCTGCACATCCTCGGGATCGTCATCATCCTCATCGAACCAAAGCCCTTCTGCCCGCAGCTGCGCCTCGCGCTTGGCCTCGACACGGCGCACCAGCCAGATCGACACTTCATAAAGCCCGTAGACCACGACAAACAAAATGCCTTGGGTGATCACATCCGGCGGCGTTACCAGCGCGGCCAGCACCAAGATGCCAACCATTGCATATTTGCGGACATTGCCCAAACCTTCGGCGCTGACCAGACCGGCCTTGCCCATCAGGGTCAAAAGCACGGGCAACTGGAAACACAGGCCAAACGCCACGATGAATTTGATCGTCAGGTTCAGGTATTCCTGCGCCGACCCTTGGAACACCACGCTTAGCGGGGCGGCGGCTTGCGGATCGCCGGTCGGCATAGCCTCCCCACCGGTGCCGAACTGCTGGAACCCCAAGAAGAAGTCATAGGCCAACGGCGTGACCACGTAGAACGCGAATGCAGCACCCAGGATGAACATGAAAGGCGAGGCCACAAGAAACGGCAGGAATGCGCCCTTCTCGGTTTTGTAAAGCCCCGGGGCCACGAACCGCCACATCTGATTTGCAATGAAAGGGAAAGACAGGAAAAATCCGCCCAAAAGCGAAACCTTGATCGCCACGAAGAACCCTTCTTGCGGCGAGATGAAGATCAGGTCGCAATCCTGGCCGCGATTGGCCAGCACTTGACACAGTGGATCGGTCAGAAAGTTAAAGATCGGCGTTGCGACGGTGAAACAGATCACCATACCGATCAAAAAGGCCACAACCGCTTTGATCAACCGCGTGCGCAACTCGGTCAGATGCTCGATCAACGGCGCTGAACTGTCTTCAATCTCGTCTGTAGGGCTCATGCCTTGCTGTCCTCGGGAGGCTCGGCGTCCGGTGTGTCGACCACATCATCGGCCTGTGCCGGCTTTGCCGCTTCTGCCTCGGCGCGGGCGGCCTCTTCGGCGGCCAGCCGGCTCTTTGCGGCCTCCGCTGATTTCTGGCGGATTTTTTCGGCCTTTTCCCGGCGTTCGTCGCTCAGGTCGGATTTAAGCTCGGTCTTCTTTTTCGGGCCCGACATTGTGTCTTGAGTGAAGCTTGACGAGGCTTTCTTGACTTCGTCCATCGCGCTGCCCATCGGGTTAGACGCTTTGCGCAAACTGTCAGACACGTCTTTGACGCCGGCGTCATCGGCGGCGTCGTTCATCGCTTGGCTGAAATCGCGGGCCATACGCTTGGCCTTGCCCACAAAGTTTCCCACTGCCCGGAACATGCCCGGCAGATCCTTGGGGCCGACGACGATCAGCGCGACAATGCCGATCACCAGCAGCTCGGTCCAGCCCAGGTCGAACATCTGCCGTTCAGACCTTGTCTTTGTCGTCTTCGGGCGTCACGTCCTTGGCCGTATCTGCGGCTGCGGTCTCGGTCCCTTCGCCCGCGTCCTCGACCTCTTTGTTGCCATCGGCAACGCCTTTCTTGAACGAGGTGATGCCTTTGCCCACTTCGCCCATCAGCGACGAGATTTTTCCGCGGCCAAATAGAACCAGGACCACAACGGCAATCAAAAGAAGGCCCGGAAGGCCAATGTTGTTCAGCATGATGTCTCTCCCTTTGTCGGGTGACGTTTGTGCGACGCCCCGGCATTTTCGTCAACCGTATCTAAGCCCTCACCGCCCAGGTTGGAAGAACCAATAGCGCCTGACAGCCGATAAATTCGCAAATTACCGCCCAAGACGGCTGGCAAATTGATCAAAACCCTCGCCAAAAGTCACAATATCCACGCACCAACCGTTTCATTGTTCCCGAAATACTCCGGGGGAGTCGCCGCTTGCGGCGACGGGGGCAGCGCCCCCCAAAATACCGCCAGTCACACTTTGACCGGAAAGGTAAAGCACTTGTCACGCCGGATCATAAGCCACAAAGGCTTGCCGGGACTGGGCAAAAACACATTTGGCACGGTCGCCCGCATGATCGAGCCGTCGTGATCCATGCGGAACTCAACAAGGCTTTCACTGCCCATGAACCGCGCACGACGCACGACGCCACGCGCCGCTGTGCCCATTTCGATTGTCGGCTCGGGGCCACGCCCGTTGCGATCAAAATCAATCTTGATGTGCTGCGGCCGGATAACGATATCCACTTCAGTGCCTTCATGAACACCGGGCGCCAGGAACTGGCCAAATGGTGTTTGCACCAAAGACCCTTGAACTTTACCGCGCAAAACATTGATATCGCTGAAAAAGGCGACCGCGTCGCGATCCACGGGCGCGTTGTAAATATTGTATGGCGCGCCTTGCTGGACGATGCGCCCGGCGCGCATCAGGGCAATTTCATCGGCCATGCGCATGGCCTCTTCGGGTTCATGTGTGACCAGCAAAACGGCGGTGTCCTGTTCGCGCAGAATATCCAGCGTTTCGTCCCGGATGCCGTCGCGCAACCGGTTGTCGAGGCCCGAAAACGGCTCGTCCATCAGCATGATCGACGGGCGCGGCGCCAAGGCGCGGGCCAGCGCCACGCGCTGTTGCTCGCCGCCTGACAATTCATGGGGGTATTTCTTACCATAGCTGCCAAGCCCCACACGTTGGAGCAATTCATCCACACGGCGGCCCATCTCGGTCTTGTCGCCCGACAGGCCAAAGGCCACGTTGGCCCCCACCGTCAGATGCGGAAACAAGGCAAAATCCTGAAACATCAACCCGATATGGCGTCGTTCCGGGGGAATGCGAAAATGAGTATCGCAGACCAGATCCCCATCGACCCAAATTTCGCCCTCGTCCTGCATTTCAACGCCGGCGATCATCCGCAGCGTGGTCGATTTGCCGCAACCAGAGGGCCCAAGAAGGCAGGTCACCTGCCCCGGCATGACCC
>Ga0102926_1001494_pt1 | contig 13783 bp, 10 predicted proteins | sample SalPonR1_A_D2_MG_FD_78173 | JGI IMG/M metagenome (GOLD analysis project Ga0102926, IMG submission 78173) | Salt pond soil microbial communities from South San Francisco under conditions of wetland restoration - Salt Pond MetaG R1_A_D2_MG | ecosystem: Environmental > Aquatic > Marine > Intertidal...
CTCGGTCACGCAGGCCGAGCAGGTGAGGCGATTCGAGGCCAGAGCTGCAGACCCCCTCAAGCGCTGGAAACTGTCGCCCATCGACAAGGCCAGCCTGGGCAAATGGGACGAATACACCGAAGCCAAGGAGGCGATGTTCTTTTACACCGACACCGCCGACGCCCCGTGGACGATCATCAAGTCCAACGACAAGAAGCGCGCCAGGCTGAACTGCATGCGGCATTTCCTTTCATCGCTGGACTATCCCGGCAAGGATGAAACCGTGGTTCAGAAGCCCGACCCGCTGATCGTCGGCCACGCGTCACACGTGGTACGCAAGAGCGAGCATATTCTGGGCGCCGCGCTGCATCCACAGCAAAGGCGAAGCGCCAAGGGCGATCCGTAAGGAAACCGCTCACTGCATACGCGTGGGCTGAATGCGATGAGGCCGCTTGCGGGCGGCCTCATCGGGAACGGCGTTGGAGAGCCGTGTCGCAGCTTCCGACTGCGCTCCTTGCTACGCGTTCGTCGAAATATCCTTCAACAGCCCGGCCATGTCGTCGGCATGCTCCTCTTCCTGCGCCAGGATATCTTCCATGATGCGCCGCGATGTCGGATCCTTGTCGCCAAGATAGCGGGCGACCTCGCGATAGCTGTCGATGGCGACTCTTTCGGCAATCAGGTCTTCCTCGACCATTTCCTTCAGAGTTTCGCCCTCGACGAACTCGGCGTGCGAACGGCTGACCAGGCCTTCAGGCGAGAAGTTTGGCTTCCCGCCGAGCTGGACGATCCGTTCGGCCAACAAGTCGGCGTGCTCTTGCTCCTGTTGGGCATGCTCGAGAAATTCCTCGGCAGCAACCTTGGCCTTGATGCCGTCGGCCCGAAAATAATGGCTCTTGTAGCGCAACGTGCAGACGATCTCGGTCGCCAGCGCTTCGTTCAGGATGTTGATCACGTTCTCGCGGTTGGCGGTATAGCCTTCGGTGACGGCACCGTCCTCGATATGCTTTCGGGCGCGCTCGCGAAGCGTCTTGACGTCGGTGAGAAACGGTTGATCTGTCATGGTAGTGCCTCCGTGGTTCAGGTTCGAAGTTCAATGCCGTGTGGAAATCTTGAGCAGGCCCGGTCAATCCGACGACCGGGGCCACCCGGAAGACATGGTGTCTGTCGCCGGGTTTTTCGAGTCGCCTATCATGCTCGTTGAACGGGCGCAGGCCTCCTCGAAGCTCCAGGGCGAACGCGGCGGTCAATGACTCGCGGCGGCAGGCACCGCAACGAAATTCACGCAAATTCCCGAATTCTCGCTGATCGCAGCCCAGCGTTTCAGCCGATCGCCCCGTTGTCGCGATGCGGCACTCCTCGCCGTGAAATTTCCCGGGCCGGAAAATGCGCGCTCGTCCAGCGCCCCGCAGCAGGCTTTAGATCCGGGCTACCATGAAATGCCCTTGGCAATCCCTGGAAACGAACCAGATGTCTTCCGAAACGAAGGACAACGATTCAAAATCCGCTACCGAGCGCCGCAATCCCGACAAGGCGATGAAAAAGAGCATGCAGCAGGGCGCATGGTTCGTCTGGCTTGCCCTGGCCGTGGTGTCTTTCTTTTATCTAACGAGCGACTTCGGCGAGCCGCCGACGAATCGGCTGGCATATTCGAAATTCCTGTCCGCGGTCGATCAGGGACGGGTCAAGCAAGTAACTTTGCGCGGCCAGGAGATCGAAGGGCGTCTGACCGACGAGGCAGTGGAAAACGACGAGAACCTCGACATTGCGCGGTTCGAGACCCTGAGGCCGGAACTCGAGGATCAGCGGCTGCTCGAGCGGCTCGAACAGAATGGCGTGGAGGTCGATGCCGAGCCGACCGAGGCGCCGTGGTGGGCCCGGATACTGATGCGGGCGCTGCCATGGATCCTGGTGCTGGGCCTGCTGTTGTGGTTCTGGAACCGGATGGCGCAACGGGCGATGTCCGGCGGGGCCGGGCCGTTCGGCTTCGGCCAGTCCAAGGCGAAAAGAATCGAGAAAAAGCACAGCGAGATTCGCCTCAAGCATGTCGCCGGCGCCGAAAATGCGAAGAAGGAGGTCAAGGAAGTCATCGATTATCTGAAGGACCCGGAACGCTTCCGAAAACTGGGTGCCAAGATTCCGCACGGGCTTCTCCTGATGGGCCCGCCGGGTACCGGAAAGACCTTGATGGCGCGAGCGGTGGCCGGTGAAGCCGACGTGCCGTTCTACAGCGTGACAGGCTCGGAGTTCATTGAAATGTTCGTCGGCGTCGGCGCGTCACGGGTCCGCGACATGTTCGACAACGCGCGAAAAAGCGCACCCTCGCTCATCTTCATCGACGAACTCGACGCGATCGGCCGAAGCCGCGGCACCGGCATGGGTGGAGGCCACGACGAGCGCGAACAGACGCTTAACCAGATCCTCTCGCAGATGGACGGTTTCGAGCCGCACGAAGCGGTGGTGGTACTGGCCGCGACCAACCGGCCGGATGTGCTCGACAAGGCGCTGCTCAGGCCCGGCCGATTCGATCGCAAGATCACCATGGACCGCCCCGACCTCAAGGCGCGCAAGGCCATTCTCGAGGTGCACACCGAAAAGCTTCCGCTGGCCGACGATGTCGACATGGGCCGCCTGGCGAAAATAACGATTGGCTTTTCCGGCGCCGATCTCGCCAACCTGGCCAACGAGGCCGCGCTGCTGGCCGGACGCAAGGAAAAGGAAAAAGTCGACTGGGCCTGCTTCACCGAGGCGCGCGACCGGGTGATGCTGGGCCAGGCGCGCGATTCCGCGCTCAGCGATCGCGAACGTCGCGTGGTCGCCTACCACGAGTCCGGCCATGCACTGCTGGCCGAGCTGCTGCCCAACGCCGACCCGGTCGACAAGATCACCGTTCTCCCGCGGGCGCAGACGCTGGGCGCGACGTCGCAGCGGCCCGAGGAGGAACGCTACAACTACGGCGAGCGCTATCTGCGTGACCGTATCGGCGTGATGTTCGGCGGACGGCTTGCCGAATCCATCGCGTTCGGCGAAGTCAGCAACGGCGCCGAGAACGATCTGGAGCAGGCCACCCGGCTGGCCCGCAGGATGGTCGGACGCTGGGGCATGAGCGAGCGTCTCGGCCCGGCCGCGTTCAGCGAAAGCGACGAGCACGTCTTCCTCGGCAAGGAAATGGCCCAGGGCAGAAACCACAGCGAAGCCACCGCCGCGGCGATAGACGAGGAGATCCAGAAGCTGCTCAAGGATATCGAGTCCGGCGCGCGGGAGCTGCTGGAACAAAATCGCGACAGCCTTGACGCGCTGGCCGAAGCGCTGGCCGAGAACGAAACGCTGGAAAGCGACGAGGTGCGAAAAATCATCGGCAGCGATGACGGCGATACGGGATCGGAACCAAAGGCCGCGTCCGGATCCGGAGAGACTCCCGATTCCGGAGATTGAACGGGTCTCGAAGTGCAATCAGGGCCGCTGCCGGCCCTGATTGTTGGGCCAGCGCGACCGCACATCTTCCAGCGCGCAATAAAGCGCCGGCACCATCACCAGCGCAATGGCGGTCACGAACAATATCCCGAAACCCAGGCTCAGCGCCATCGGAATCAGGAAGCGTGCCTGCAACGAGGTTTCGAAGATCATCGGCGCCAGGCCGAAGAAGGTGGTCAGTGACGTCAGCAATACCGGGCGAAATCGCCGCATGGTGCCGTCGATCACGGCCTGTTCGATGCGCCCGCCGTCGTGGCGGCGATTGTTGATCGTCACGATCAGCACCAGAGAGTCGTTGACCACCACACCGGCAAGCGCGACCAGCCCGAACATGCTGATCAGGCTGAGGTCGAACCCCATGATCAGATGCCCCAGAAGCGCGCCGATGAAGCCGAACGGAATTGCGAGCAGGATGAGCATGGGCTGTACATAGCTGCCGAATACCACGGCAAGCAGTCCGTACATGACGATCACTGCGATGATCATGCCGTATCCCAGCGCCACCACGGATTCGCGCTGGTCCTGCTGGACGCCCGTGACGTCGAATGTCAGTCCGCGATACCGCTGCTGCAACTCGGGTATTGCATCGGCGCGAAGACCGGCATTGACCTTGCCGGCCGAGGTTACGGCACGGTCTACCCGCGCGGTGACCTTGACGACGCGCTGGCCCTGCTCGCGCTCGATCATGGTGCGCGACCGGCTGTATTCGACCCGGGCGGCTTCCCGGAGGGGAATTTCGCCACCTGCCGGGGTCAGTATGATCTTGTCGAGCAGTTCGCCGACCTGGCGGCGATCGGCCTCGGCCCGACGGACGTAAACGCGAACTTCGTCCTTGCCGCGCTGGGTCCTGAGCGCTTCCTGGCCGAAAAACGCCCCGCGGATCTGTCGCGCGAGATCCAGCTCGGTAATGCCCAGCGCCCGAGCCGCCGGCTTCAGCCTCAACTCAATCTGCGGCTTTCCCGGATCGAATCCGTCGTCGACCTGGAAGACCCCCGAATAGCCGGCCACCGCGCCTGCAAATTCCACTGCCGCTTCACGCAGAATCGCCTGGTCCTCGTGCGCCAGCCTGAAGGCGATATCCGGGCCCCGACCGGGACCTGCGCGGTAGGTGAACGAAATCTTGTCGATACCGGCAACGTCACCGATACGCTCGCGCCAGCGCTGCACGATCTCACTGGCCGATATCGTGCGCGCGCCGGCCGGAATCAGCGATACCGACACCGCGGCCAGGTGCCTGGCTGTTTCGGCACCGGCCCTCAACGGCGTTTCGCGCGCAGCCGCCTGCGATCCGATGCTCGCCAGGGTGCCGTTTATCACCTCTTCGTCGAATTCGTCCTTCTGGAGTCCGCGTATCGCCTCGACGACCGCGTCGGCGACCCGTCGGGTCTCGCCGATCGGCGCCCCGACCGGCAGTTCTATATTCGCCGTAATGATGTCGGACTCGATCTCGGGCAGGAAGCGAAACGCGATCCGGCCGCTCGCAACAAAGCCGATCGCGATCATCAGCACGGCAAAACCAACGGTGATGGTGAAGTAGCGCCAATTCAGAACCCGTCCGATGAAGGGTCTGAAATGGCGCTCGACGCCGGCCTCGAAACGATCGGAAAACGACTGCTGCCATCGGGAAGCCCGCCTCAGCCAGCCGTAACGCTCCTCGGTTCGCATATGCGCCATGTGGGCCGGCAGCACCCAGAACGATTCCATCAGGGAAAGCAGCAGGATCGGAATCACGATCAGCGGGATGACCCGGAAGAATTCGCCCAGAACGCCGGGCAGAAACAGCAGTGGAACGAACGCAACGATGGTCGTGAGCACCGCGAACACGACCGGCGTAAGCACCTCGCGCGCCCCCTTCAGGGCGGCGTCTCGGGGCAGGTGGCCGCTTTGCATGTGATGAAAGGACGCCTCGCCTACGACAATCGCATCGTCGACCACGATACCCAGGACCAGGATGAACGCGAACAGCGACAGCATGTTGATCGAGACGCCGAGCATCGGCATGAACAGAAAAACGCCGAGGATCGAAACGGCGAGGCCAATCGTGACCCAGAAAGAAAGTCTCGGCCGCAAGAACAGGGTCAGGATCAGCAGCACCAGCAATAGCCCGATCAGGCCGTTCTCGATCAGCAGGTCGATGCGATCCTTGAAAATGACGGAGGCGTCGTCCCATACCTGCAGCTTCAGCGTCGACGGCCACTGGCGTTGGGCGCGGTCCATATACTCGTGCACGGCGCGCGAGCCTTCCAGCGGCGAGTGTTCGCTGCTTCGAAACACATTGAGCCGCACGGCCTGCCTGCCGTTGAACAGCGTCGCCCTATCGGTTTCGCGGAAGCCGTCGACCACGGTCGCGATATCGCCCAGCGTCAATCGGCTGCCGTCGGGACGGGTGATGATCGCGATTTCTTCGAATTCCTCGCCCCGCTCGCGCCGCTCCATGATGCGCAGCAGATAATCGCCGGTCGGCGTTTCGATGTCGCCGGCCGGAAGCTCGACCGAGGCCTGATCGATCCGTCGGGCCAGTTCCGCGCGGGTCAGGCCGAACTTGCGCAAGACTGCCTGCTCGACCTCGATACTGATTTCCGGCGGTGGCAACCCGGAAAGCTCGACCTGCGCGATGCGCGGATCGCGCAGCAGATCGCGCCTGGCCTGCTCGCCGATTCGTCTCAGCATGTGACGGCCGACGTCGCCGTACAGGATCAGCGACAGCACCTGACGCCTGTTGGTCGGAGTGCTGACGATCGGCTCCTCGGCGTTTTCCGGAAACGAGGTGATGCGGTTGACCGCGCTTTCGATATCGTTGCGTGCAACGTTGATCGAAACACCGCGCGCCAGCTCCGCGGTCACCTGCCCCCGGCCTTCGCTGGCGACCGACCGGATCTCGTCGATACCGTCTATGCCGCGCATGGCCTCTTCCACGGCGAGCACGATGCCTTCCTCGACTTCTTCCGGCGTGGCGCCCGGGTAGGGCACGGTCACGCGGACCACGTCGAGGATCGCCTCGGGAAAGACCTCTTGCTGGATGCGCGTCAGCGATAGTGCACCGCCGATCAGAAACACCAGCATCAGCAGGTTGGCCGCGACCGGGTGGGCGACGAACCAGCCGATCGGGCCGCCGCGGCGCTCGCCGTTGACTACGGCGGAATCGCTCACCGCTCGCTACGCTGACGTCCGGATGCGCCGGCGCCACTGTCCGGCGCGGCGGTCCGAAGCTTCATGCCCTCGACAGGATTTGCGATCAGGCTGGTGATCACCCGGTCGCCCGGCGCCAATCCGTCGGAAAGATAGACCCGTTCGCCGCTGCGCAGAAAAACGGTGGGCTCGCGTATGGACAACGTGCCGTCCGACGTCATGACGAACAAGCGATCTCGATTCCGCATCGCGCCGGCCGGGACTTCGAACAGGTCTCGCTCGCGGGCCATTTCCAGCTCGACGTCGACGAAGGCACCGAACAACATCGATCGCATCGTATCGGCGTCAGCGTCGGCATCGGCAATCTCGTCGCTTGGCCGATCCAGTCCGAGTGGATCATCCAGTTCGCATAGCAGGCGTGCCATGCGCCCGGTCTCGCCGAGACTGCCGGCCAGATGCCGGATCCGGATCGGTCGACTGACCTCGGCCTCGCCGAGTCGATAGCGCACCGTTCCGGCCGACCCGGTCTCGGCATTCCAGCCCGGAATTTCGAGGTGGGGCAGATGCCGGGCTTCGACCCTGACCACCACCCGGGCGCTTTGCGTACCCAGAAGTTCGGCCACCGGTGTGCCTGGCTGCAGGACCTGGCCGATCTCGATGTCTTCGGCCTCGATTATGCTGTCGAAAGGCGCCACAATCGTGGCGCGCTCGAGATTCAGCCGCGCCAGATCCAGGTCGGCCTGGGCGCGCTCTATCGTCGCACGTATCCGGCGCAGCTGCGGCTCGCGCAGGATCAGGCCCAGCTTGTCCGGTGCCTCCACCGGGGCTTCGAAATTCTCGAACGATTCAAGCTCCTGCCGGGCGAAAGCCTGCCGGCCCTGCTCCAGCTCCAGTTCCGCACGCGCTTCCTGCAACCGCGATAAAGCCTGCCGGGCCGCCAGCTCGAAATCGGCCTTCTCGATCTGTACCAGGGTTTCCCCGGCTGCAACCATGCCGCCAAGTTCCAGCGCCGGATTGACAGTGACGACCCGGCCGCCAACCTGGGCCGGCAGCTGCAGCCGGCGCGCCGGCTGCAGCGAACCATGGGCATCGATCGAGGGCCGGACAGCGCGCGCCTCGACGTCGATGACATCCACCAGCACCGCTCGCAGCGCCGGTTCGCCGCGCGGCGCCGGCTGCCCGGTAAGCATGAAATAGGCGACTACTGCAATCGCCAGCGCAAGAACGCCAAGCGACGAAAGGAGTTGCAGGGGAAACCGCCTGTTCGAGCCCGACCTGCCGGTCTTCTGCGCGGACGGGTCGCTTTCATTGCCACCACTATTCTCGTCGCCGTTGTCCTGACCGTTGTCCTGACGACTATCGTGACTATTATCGTGACAGTCGTGTTCCGAGCGGGCATTCACCTGCTGTCTCCTGGTCGTTGGCGATCACGCTTTCATGGTACGACGAGCGGCCGTCGCTTTTCACGCACACTCGTTTGGACTTTCCTGCGCACATCAAGCGGGAGAAAGTCCAGACTGGCATCGACAACGCCGATTCGGAGCACGGTGTGCAGGCAGCAAATCGACCGGCTCTCGCATTCTTGATTTTCATCGAACGCTGTCGGTCCGCCGCACGCTTGTCAATCCGGGAGCCTGCGACCGGCTGGCTCATTTGGCGCAGCCGCTGCGCCAGGCTGGGACTTGTGCCGCACGACTGCTACACTCAAGGCGAGCATCATCGCCATGTGGGATTTTCAATGTCTTACCGAATCGCTTCCGTAACCTTGCTTGTCGTCGCTGTCGCGATGTGCAGTTCGTGTGGGCGTACAGAGCCTGCGACGGAAGTGCCTTCGTCAAGTGGTGCAAGCAACATCTCCGACCCGGAAACAGTCAAGCTCGATCCGAGCAAAGACTGGAAGCCGTGTGCGGCTATGCCGGCCGAAGTGGCGGGCAATGCAATCGGAGTGCCCGCAAACCAGATGGAGACCCATGAGTTCGGCAGGATCTGCATACAAGAACGCGCGGGTGGAAGCGAGTCGACCGAGGCCTATGCCCAACTCGGCGCGTTCAATGTCTTCGAGACGGCGCAAAGGGCGCGCGCAAGATTCGAAGCATCGACAAAAGATACGTCGGCCACCGAGATGGACAAGATTAACAATGAGATTCGGGCCAAGGCGAAGAAACAGCTCGGCACGGAAGCCGACCCTCAGATCAAGCAAGACGCCGCCGACCAGATCATGGACGCGCTCGCGGGAGAGGTCTCCTACAAGTCTGTCGACAACGTTGGCGACGCCGCGGCCATGAACGTGCAGAGCGGCCAACTGCACGTGCTCGCCGGCAACGTCTACTTTTACTTGCTGGCATGGTCCGGGCCGACGATCGGTGATCGGTCGGCGCCGTCCACCGAAGCGATCGAAGAAGCCCGCAAGAAACACCTCAGCGCGAATTGGGACAAGCAGAAAAAGCTCCAGGCCGAACTCGCATCTAGCATCATCGACCACCTCAGGTCGCAGTGACCGTTCCGGCACCGTGAAGGGAAGCAGTGGAGTTTCTGTTATCCGCCTTCTTTCGTGCCCGAGCGTGCAATGTCCATGTCTCTGAGTAAACGCGGCCAAGCCGCCCTGAATCAACCCCTCCGAGCCGATCTCGATCTATTCTTCTCGGCGATGGAGGACCAGTACCATCCCACCGATAATCCCGACGGGAAGCTGCCTCTCTGCGTAGCCGAGAATCTCCACCAGTCGGAACGAATGCGAGAGAAATTGCGCCAGATTGCCGCCGGCCCCATCCCCGACTGGGTGCCGGGTTATACGGCAATCCTCGGGGCACCGGAACTTCGGCAGGCTACCTGCCAGATGCTGGAGAGGCTTCTGGACGTCCCGGGTTTGGACCCGGAAAATCTCGCCGCAGCCGCTGGTGCCGCGGCCGTTATCGAGCTGAGCGCCCTACTCCTTGGTAACCCCGGAGATTACGTGGTCATCCCCGGACCGGCTTACATGGCATACACGCCGGACCTCGGAAACAAGGCCGGGCTCAAGCGCCATGACCTCCACGCCAGAAAACCCGGGATGCACGAACACTACGACCTTGACACCGGGGACCTGGACCGCGCCTACGCTGAACTCGGTGATCGCTTTCGCATCCTGCTACTCACCCAACCGAACAATCCGACCGGCCAGGTCTTTACCGCCGATCAGCTGGAGATCTTTGCCGATTGGTGCATAGAACGTAGCATTCACCTCGTGGTCAACGAAATCTATCTTTTTTCGCGCTTCGACCAATCCCATCCGGTACTGCGTCAGTACCTTTTTCGGGAAGCGGCGATTCCCTTTCAGTCTTTCCTGCCAATTCTGAATCGCCGCCAAAGCCCGTTTCTCCATTGGTGGTATGCCATCTCCAAGGACTTCGGGCTTTCTGGTTTGCGCCTCGGCTTTGCCTACACCTGCAACGAGGATTTACTCAAGGCCTGGGGGAATTACGGCGCGCCCTCCATGGCCTCCAACCACACCCAGTGGATGCTTGCAGAGGTATTTCGAGATACTGAATGGACGATGGATTTCCTGTCTCGTAGCCAGGTTTCGCTGACGGAGAGTTACGCGACGGTCATTCAGGCCCTGGAGGGAAAGGTCCGCTATTCCTCGGCCGTTGGCAGTCTCTTTGTCTGGTTCGATCTCAGCGCCTATTTGGCGGAGGATACGCTGGCGGCCGAACAGGCCCTCTGGCGGCGTATCTACGACGAAACCGGTATCCTCTTCACCGCCCCGGATGGGATGGGAAGTCCTGAGCGAGGATGGTTCCGCCTGGTTCATTCCTGTGTGCCGCTTGATTCGCTGCGGGTCGCGATGCAGCGGTTTTCGGAGTGGTTGAGGAAGAATGCCTAAGTGCCTGCGTCGAGCTCATCAGGCCGGCATCGACCGGATGTAACCGGCCCACAAGATGACGAACTCACGCCGACCCAAAGCCCGCTCGGAGGCCTGCGCGCTGAACTCGATCCTCCGGCAGCAGCGTACCAAGCCGGCCTTCACCAGCTCCCGGTATTTTCCATCGATGTCCAGGGTTCCTTCGGCGGCAGGCTTTCGCCTTCCTGCAGTAGCTCGATCGAATGTCCGTCCGGCGAGCGCACGAAGGCCATATGGCCGTCACGCGGCGGGCGATTGATCGTGACGCCGTCATCCATCAGCTTCTGGCACGTGTTGTATATGTTTTCGACGCGGTAGGCCAGGTGGCCGAAGGTCCGCCCCCCGCTCAATTCCTCGGGATCCCAGTTCCAGGTCAATTCCACCATCGGCGATTTTTCCTCGCGGGCGCGCTCCACGTCGCTGGGCGCAGCGAGGAAAATCAGCGTGAAGCGGCCTTTCTCCGATTCCTTGCGGCTGATCTCGACCAGCCCGAGCTGGCCGCAGAAAAAATCAAGCGACGCGTCGATATCGGTGATCCTAAGCATGGTGTGCAGGTAGCGCATGGTTCAATCTTCCTCCGGTTGCACTGGCAGGTTCGTCGAAAAGTCATGACCGATTGTCGCCTTCTACCGCCGCCAAAGCCAGACTGCCAGACCAAAGAGCAGGATCAGCGGAAGAAACACCCTGCCGACGACGCCCCAGTTCAACCAGCCCTCTTCCAGCGACGGGGCCACGGTCGACCAGGCCTCCACCGACAGCCAGACGACGCCCGCCAGGACCACCAATGCAAGGCCGCGAGATCGATTCATGCGCGCGAGCTTAGCCGATCATCGAGCGGGGCATGACAATCATCACACCGGATTCCTGACGGCCGGCACTGTTGTCGGTTGGTCCGCCACCGCAGACTGCACATTCAGTCAACGGGAGTATCTCCCATGAATTCAAGCGTCATTGCACGGCTGAGTGGTATCGGATATCGGTATGGAGCGCACCAGGCGCTTGAAGGCGTCGACTTCTCGCTGGCCCGCGGCAAGGTGACCGCACTGCTGGGACCGAACGGGGCCGGCAAGTCGACGCTGATCCACCTGCTGCTCGGCCTGCTGCCGGTTCAGACGGGCAGCATCGAGCTGTTCGGCGGCTCGCCGCAGGCGCGCTCGGCTCGCGAGCGCGTAGGCGCGATGCTGCAGATCAGCGGGGTTCAGGACAACCTGACGGTGCTCGAGCTGATCCGGCTGTTTGCCAGCCTGTACCCGCGGACAGCCGTACCGGAACAACTCATCGACGAGGCCGGGCTGCACGGGCTGGAACAGCGCCGCTTCGCCCGGCTTTCGGGCGGACAGAAGCAGCGCCTGCTGTTCGCGCTGTCGCTGGTCGGCAATCCGGAACTCCTGATCCTCGACGAGCCCACCGCCGGCCTCGATCCGGCCGCGCGTCAGCGGTTGTGGCGGGTGATCGAGGGGCGTCGGGCAAGCGGCGCCTCCATCCTGCTGTGTACCCACTACCTGGAGGAGGCGGCCCGGCTGGCAGACCAGGTCATGGTGCTGCATCGCGGCAGAAAACTGATCGCGGGCAGCCCGGACGACATTCGCAGTCATGTGCCCAGCAGCCTGATCCGGGCGCGGTCGTCGATGACCGTGGCGGCGATCCGGTCGCTGGCGGCGGTCGGCAGGGCTGACCGACGGGAAGACCACGTCCGAGTCATGAGCGGCAACCCGACGGCAACGCTCAAGGCCTGGCTGGCAGCCGATGCCGACCTCGAAGTGCTGGAGGTCACCGGCGCAGACCTGGAAACCGCCTTCATGGCGTTGATCGAAAGCGACGACAACAAACTCCCGGAGGCCGCATGATGAACTCCTCGATTTCCTTTTCCGGCGTTCGCCCGGCCGCCTGGTGGCAGTTCGTCCAGTGCCAGTGGCTGAACCTCTTACGAATCCCCGCCTACAGCCTGCCGACGCTGCTGTTTCCGGTCATGTTCTACGCGTTTTTCGGCCTGGTGATGATTCGCGGGCAGGCGCACTACCTGCTGGCCACCTTCGCCACCTTCGGCATCATGGGCGCGGCGCTGTTCTCGTTCGGCGTCGGTATTGCCACCGAGCGCGCGCAGGGCTGGTTCACGCTGCTGCGCGCCACGCCGGCACCGCTGGCCGGCGTGGTGGCCGGCAAGTGGTTCGGCGCCGCGCTTTTCGCCGCTGTCATCGTGGTGATGATGGAAGTGCTGGCCGCGGTATTCGGCGGCGTGCGGATGCATCCCGGCCAATGGTTGGGGCTTGTCGGCGTGCTGGTGGCGGGCACCCTGCCGTTCTGCCTGCTGGGTCTCGGTCTCGGGCTGCTGATGTCACCGAACGCCGCGCCGGCAGTGATCAACATCGTCTACCTGCCGCTGGCCTTCCTGTCCGGACTGTGGGTGCCGGTCTCGCAGTTCCCGGCCTGGCTACAGGGTTTCGCCGAGTGGCTGCCGCCCTATCACCTCGCGCAACTGGCGCTGCACGTGGCGGGCGTCCAGACGGCCGACCTGCTGGTTCACCTGCTGGTGCTGGCCGGTTTCAGCCTGGCGTTTTCGCTGCTGGTCGTCGTCGGCTGGCGACGCGTCAGGCAGTCGCCGTGAGCCCGGCGGCCCCGAGAGTACTCGGCAGTATCGAAAACGCCTCGATGCTGCCGTATGCTGGGCCGATGTCGATTTTCATTCGCCTGCCGTGAGTCCCGGCGCACGCCTCGCCCAACTGCATCGCCAGCTCGTTCCGGCCGAGTCCGGCCAGGGCTGGGTGGTCTACCTGTGGCTGATCTATCTGGCGTTCTTTTTCGTCGAATGGCTGTTCCGACCGGTATCGGCGCTCGAGGCTGGATTGGCAGCGGCCACGCTCGCGAGCTTTTTGGTGCTGTACTTCAGCGCCTGGCGCCGCAAGGGCGCGGCCGCACTCGCGCACATCGCAGCCATCGCGGCGCTGGGCGCGGCCTGGACGCCGTTCAATGCCGGCGCAAGCGTGCTGTTCATTTACGCGGCTAGCTTCGCTTTCCGGGTCGGTCCGCCGCGCCGGGCGCTTGTCGTCGTTTTCGCCGTGGCCGCCGCGGCCGGGCTGGTCGCCTGGTGGAGCCAACCGGTGCTTCAATACTGGCTGCCGGGCGTGTTCATAAGCCTGATGATTGGTGTTGCGAACATCTATTTCGGCGAGCGCGAGCGCCAGAATGCCGAACTGCGCTTGACCCAGGCCGAGGTGCGGCGGCTGGCGCGCGTGGCCGAGCGCGAGCGCATCGCGCGCGACCTCCACGACGTGCTGGGTCACACGCTGTCGCTGATCACGGTCAAGAGCGAGCTGGCCGGGC
>Ga0102926_1001498_pt1 | contig 13766 bp, 3 predicted proteins | sample SalPonR1_A_D2_MG_FD_78173 | JGI IMG/M metagenome (GOLD analysis project Ga0102926, IMG submission 78173) | Salt pond soil microbial communities from South San Francisco under conditions of wetland restoration - Salt Pond MetaG R1_A_D2_MG | ecosystem: Environmental > Aquatic > Marine > Intertidal...
TAATCAGTCGACTCGTCCGATGCAACATCTATTCCGTATGCTTCAAAGAGTGGAAGCAGCAGTTCTATATGGGTCTCCTCCGCTTCCAGGATGTTCGAGAAGGGCCTCTGCTCTCCGAACTCTTCCATTATCTTCTCATATTCGGCCTTGGCAAGATACTCGTCCTCTATGGCATATGTCAGCATCTCTTCCAGCGTGTAGCTGTCAGCGGATGATGCCCCAGCCGCCCCGTAGTCGGCCTCTCCGGCAAAAGCGGTAACGCCCGATGTTCCAAGCGCTCCTACAACCATCAATAAACCGAGTCCCAATACCATTGTCTTTTTTGCTCTATCTTTTAAATTTGTTTTCATTTTTATCCACCTTTCAATGCGTTTTTTGTTTTGTTTTTCTTGCTTGAATACATATTACCCCGCTATTGTGATGGATTTGTGACGGTTGAATTGAACCCATTAATTTTTTGGAGACAAAAATGTCTGTCCCTTTTTAGTTTTGAGCAAACAGAAATTTTTAAATATAGGAAGCAATAATTGGGTATAATTATTCAAATGAATTTAGATTTTATAATTCCTGTTTAAAGCAGGTCCGAAAGGTGTGAAAAAATGAAAACCATATGGAAAAAACCCCTTGTCCTTTTCCTGTCCCTTACTATGTTCCTGTCATCAGGAACGGGAGTATTAACATACGGTGAAACCCAATCCCAAGGTCCTACATACGACGGAACCCAAAGCGGATGGGCGGAACCTGAAATCGACGAAGCCTACGCATACGGACTTACATACCCTGGCGTCATGGAAAACTTCACCCGCCTGATAACCAGGGAGGAGTTCTGCACCCTTGCCGTAAAACTGCACGAGAGCCTCACCGGGCAATCCGTTTCTCCCGGGAGCGATCCCTTCGACGATACGGACAATCCCGAAATACTCAAAGCCTACAAGCTAGGCATAGTCAACGGAATAAGCGACACGGCATTCGCTCCCCAAAACAACATAACACGGCAGGAGATCTGCGTCATGATATACCGCGCCCTTGACACCAGCCTGCCTTCACTCGACAAGAGCGCAGGCGGCGATTTTCCCTTCGACGACCAGGCTTTAGTAGCCGCATGGGCCGACGACGCCGTTCGTTTCGCATACAAAAACGGAATCATGAAGGGCATGGGAAACAATCTCATGGCTCCCCTCGCAAACACCACCCGGGAGCAGGCGATGGTCCTCCTCAAGCGGACCTTCGTCTCCAACAGCGGCGTGGAGCCCCAAACGGAAGCTACAATTCCCATCTTCAAACCGACCCTTAAAATATTGGATGAGCACACCAAGTTCCAAATTGCAAAAGAGGAAGGCAACGACCTGGTCTTTCCCAAGTTGGACGAAAGGCTCTCGCTCTATGTGTCAACCACTTCGGAAAAACCCTCTGTCAAGCCAAGCAATATCGGGATATTTCAGTTTAAGCCCCTTGTAACAGGACTCGCCTATGACATAGGTCCCAAGGCCGTATATACAAAGTCCGGCTTTTCATCCTTTGTCGACAAAAGCGATTCCAGCCGATGGTTCGCGTTCACCCTTTCAAACGCCTCGGGAGCCCAAAAAATACTGTGGCAGGTATCCGAATCGCCATTTAACGGATACGAAGATTCATGGCGTTCCCCCCTCGGTCTCATAGGCAGCGGAGAAGTCCCCGTATCTGCTCGAGAATTCGAAATAGATTTCAACAACCTGAAAACAAGCAGGACATTCAGCTTCATAAGGCCCATTTCCTTTTCGGCATCATATGAACCGATTCCCCAGGAGAGGACCATTTACTATGTACGCGCGGTTCCAGTCGATTCCTCCGGCAATCCCGTTGGAGACCCCGGAAAGGGCATCGCGATTCTCTATGGAGAACCCGTGGCCGAAGCCCCTGCTGCTGAATCCGTAAAAAGCTCCTTCGAGCTTTGGACTCCGATTTCGAGCGCCGGCTCCTACACAGGCGAAAATCAGGACCGCCCCACATACAGGAGCGTAATACGAATCGATTCCCGCTACAATCAAAACAGGCTTTTCCATTTCAACGGATTCGACGCGGAAAGCCCAAAATTAGCGATTCAGGTGTCAACGGAACCCTTCCCCTCAAATGGGGGCGGCTGGCCCGAGACCCCGAATCTGATCTATGAAAAAATTCACGAAAGGCCAATCACAGCCTACACCCCGGATTATCCCGACAGCGTTTTCGTAGATTTCACAAGTTTTGCAAAACCCGCCGCCGAAATGGCTGAAGGCTACTATGTGAAATACTATCTGCGCGGCTTAGCTCTAAAAAGCGGACAAAGCCCCGGCACCTGGGAAGTCGAATATTCGAAACCAGTCACCATCGAATACGGTTACTCGGCCCCGCTGAAATGGTACAGCGACTCGCCCTACAAGAGAACCCAGACCCTCGGGGTTTCAAAGCCGAGCATCAGCATAAAAAATTATGTTCCCGCGGACTGGCCAGAAAAAGATTATCTGCATCACTACATCGTTTTTCAAAAGCCTGCGGCTTCGGATATCACATGCAATTGGAAAAACAGCAGCACCGGAGAGGTTCTCTATCCCTTCTACAGCCACTATCAATACTATGTTCAAAAGGGCATAACCACCCCGGAAGAATACGAAAACGAAATGATTCCGAGAGTTCTTCCGGTGGGAACCAAGGTATACTTCCCGACGCCAGACGAGGGCGACAAGCCCTGGTACCAGCAGCTATACGACGGAATCGTGGACTTTTTCAACACCCTTAACGATGTAGTCGAATCCATAACCAATCAAGTAAAACAAGCCTACGACGACCTGCAGGACGATTTGATTGCCTATGTTGTGGACCTATGCCCCGTAGACTCGCTCAAGGGGCCCTTCAAGACCGCCCTCGAGGGCATGGTGGCAACCGGCCTCATGTCGATTGGAATACCCCCGACGCTTCCCAACTTCGACCAGCTTTCCGAAATGAGCGTCGACTACCTGACCGAGGTGGCACTGACAGAAGCCGGGATTCCTCAAAATGAATACACAGAAAAGATGCTTCAGGATATTGCGGGAGAAGTGCAAACCCAGTTGAACGAAGCCGCCTCCCATGCCGACAAGAACCCGGTGGATGCAGCTTTCCTAAAGCTTGACCCCGAATTCCTATACAGGCCGGCATATCTCGAAATAGAAATTTCCAACGACACAGACAAACCGTCAATTTCCGGAAGCTTCGATGTGAATGTTACCTTTGAAATGGGCTACTACGACATAGTAAGCGGAACAAACGGCCTTAACTTGAGCGCACCGTCCAACTATTCCTACAGCTCCGATGCAAGCTTCACAACGGCCCTTGAATACCGGAACCATTTCCTTTATGGATTAAACGGCGATTCCGTCGATTATGCGCACAAGGCGGAAACCGCCATATACGATGTCTTCAATCCAAAGGTCGGAATCAAGGTTCCGGCTATGAAACCCAATACCAGCCGCAACGTAAGGGTCTACCTCGAGCCTTACCAGAGCTCGACATTTACGCGCTACCCAGAAGGCGAAAATGTGCTTGCCACAGACTGGGACAACATGTATTTCAACAACGGAAACAGAAGCTTCACATTCTTCATGCTATCGGGACGATTCCCTTCGGCCAGAGAATATCTGATAGAAAGCGGCAACGCAACATATCTTGATCCCGAGACAGAATATGTATTCACCGACGAACACAAAACTGGAACCTACGAGAGGATGCAAAAATCCGTAAGCTCCAAGTGGTCCGATTAAAAAAACAAAATCCCCGCGAAAGCCAATCTTGTGGCAGTCGCGGGGATTTTCAGTTTTGGACACAAAAATGTCTGTCCCTTTTTGGTTTTACAGCAATTCTTTGAGCAGATTGTAGAGCATTGTGGCCACCTCGGCCCTTGTTGTGTATGCCAGGGGCTCGATCATGTTTCCGTTTCTTCCGTGGATTATGCCGGTTTTTATCATGTAGTCCACGCTGACCCTTGCGTACGGGGAAACCGCATCGCTGTCGTTGAAGCTGGCATAGGTCAAATCGGACAGTTCGAGCCTGTCGCAGTATCCCGTAATCTTAAGGGCTTTTTCAAGAATGACCATCATGTCCTGCCTTGTAATCTCCATGCGTGTCCCGAACCTGTCCTCCGAAACGCCGTTCAATATGCCGAGAGACTTGGCGGTTGAAATCGGTCTTTCATAGTACATCCCCTCTTCCACATCTGTAAAAGTGTTTTCAGCATCCGCCTCGAGTTCGAAGCATCTGGCTATCAGCGTGACGTAATCGGCCCTTGTGATATTGTTTGACGGCGAATAGGTGGTGCTTGAGGTTCCCTTTATCACGCCGCGGGAAGCGAAGGCCTCTATTCCCTCCTCTGCCCAATCGTAACCGTCCAAGTCGGCAAAGGTCGTGTCAAAGAGGATCATTGCAAAACCGTCCAGCTCCTTGGTCAGCAGTCTCATGTCCTCCCCGTCGAAGAGGCTGAATACGATTACTTTTGAATTTCCTTCCCTGTCCACATGAATCGCCGTCAATTTATGCTTGTCCGACACTTTCCCGTGGGGCAGTGACAGCAAGAAGTCCTTATTGTTGTCTGTCAAATCGACAAATTCGTCGCTGCCTGCAAAATCGGCGATTTCATCGTTTTCCTTCATTTGAACCTGGTATGCCCCGCTTATTGTGCTTGTTGGAGACCCTTGGTCTATAGACAGGTCTTCTTCATCAATCTCGGTAATCTTCAGATACATTTTCTTTTCATCCCTTGCCAATGAAGAGTTTGACATCTCAATCAGGAAATCATCGGCTTCTATTGTGAGCTCCACATCCACCTCGCCTTTAAAGTTTGGCGGAATTGGAATGGGGCATTTCCGGAACATGTCGTAGTCTATGTCAACCCATACATTTTTTCTCCCATCTTCGTCAAGGCTTGCCTCATCTATGGCATCGGATATGATTTCAATCAGCGGGGTGTCGCTGCATTCGCTTTCTTCTGCAACTTCTGTAATCGGATCGCCGAGGCCTCCGCCTCCGCCTCCGCCATTAGTTGGCGGAGTGTATGTGTATTCCACAGCTATTCCCAGGTCTTCATTAACGCTTTCCATCACGACGGTCCAGGAATCGTCGCCGTTCCTTATTGATTCATAGCACGATGAGTCCAGCGCACCGCTCCCGTCCGTAAAGCAAACTTGGTCCAAGGAAGTGTAGTCCGCAGGCGTCACCGTCGCTTGGAAGCAGGTATTTTTTGACACTTCAATTGCATCCGCAGACGGGTCGATGGCCTGTGCGGGATATACATCGAAATCGTAGCTGTACTTTGAATCTCTGCTCGGGGTTACATTGTAAACCTCAATCGCGGTGAAATATACCATCACTTCCGAATCTTCCGTAAGGGCATAGATTATGTATTGGTCGCCAAGCAGATCATGTCCGACCACCTTGACCCTTTGGCCGTTCAATTCCCAATGGTCGACCATGTATCCACTATCAGGATGGGCGTTGAACTCAAGTATCGAATACGCTTCAATTTCAAGGTCGGTGTCCTTAGCCAGTACAAGCTCAACATTGAGCCTTCCGCTTATGTAGCCGCCCTCGCCGTCTCCGAAGGAAACGCCGTATTCAAGCAGATTGACAAATTCTACGCCCAGATCGTGTCCTCCATCCAAATCGGGTATGCTCATTTCCTTGATGGATGTGTTGACGCTTGTCCCGTCGTAGGACCATTGGCTGACTTGCTTGCCCGCATCCGGCACTGCCCTTATTTCAACATCGTCTCCCTCGTAGAGGGTCGCGACGCCGTCCGCTTGGAATATTTCCCTGGTTCCTTCGTCCTCGTTAACTACAAGCTCCAGGCTGCCGTCGCCTGTGATTGAAAGATTCAAATCGAATTGTTCCTTGTCTTCATAGCCTGTGCTGACAACCACATCGCTTCCAATGTAGGCTATGGTTATTTGATTCCCCTCTTTGGTGTATGCATCTCCGCTTATGCTGAAGCTTGATACTTTTTTGGTCCTTGTGTCGTTGGCAGTAAGAATTATGGTGTTCCCGCCGTCAAAGGTCCCCGCGTAGGGGGCTCCAACGGTAATTTCGCTTTCCCCGTCGTCTATTGTTATGGTACCCTCACCCGAAGGGTAGCTTATTTCGAAACTGCCCTGGTCAATCAGTGCGGAAACCGAAGTGTCGCCCAGCATGGTGAATGAATACTTCTGCCCATCTGCGGCAACCTCGCCCAATGCGTCGGAGGTCCAGTCATAGATGCCCCCGGTTTCCGTTACGGTAAATCCAGGCTTGGGGAATACAAGGATTCCGCTGTCTCCCGCAATTTCATCCCAGGAAAACACCTCCGTGTCTTCTGCCAAATCCAAGTCTCCGTTGTCGTTTTCGTCAATGTAGGCCACCAGATTGTCCGAAAGCGTCAAGCAATATGAAAAGCGCTCGAAGACAGCCTCCAGTTCTTCCGCCGAATCGCCCATCACCAAAGCATAGTTTGAATATCCGTCGTCATCAATCGTTCCGTTACTTGTGATGATGCCTCCGCCCTTGCTGTGTTTCCATTCAACGAATCCGTATCCATCGTCTGCAACCGCCTTGAATGTCATTTCTGAGCCCTCCCTGGTCATTACCGGGGATGTCAGGCCAGGCGGAATCACCGAAACCACGCTTCCGTTTTCCGCGGTGAAGGAAAGCTCGCTCTCCAGGTCCTCGAAGTAGACATATGCATGGGTATCAGCCAAAACCATCAAGTCCAGTTTGTCCGGATCCGCCATTTCTTCTGCGTAATAAGTGTTTTCCACACCATTGTCGACGACCCATCTTTCTACCTTGAATCCCGTATATGGAAGGGCCTCCAGAACCACTTGGGCCGAATGGGAATATTGGCTCGGGAAGACATCGTTGTAATACGGACTTACAACCATGACCGTCCCTGCCGTATTCATTCCGACCGGCATGGCTTCCGCACACAGTTCGCATAGTTCCTGTATATACAGATAGTCACCGCTCATAACGCTTACATCGTAGTTTTCGTTTGGACAAGTGTAGGTCACTTCATAGTTTGAGAAGGGCATTTCCTTATACAGTTCAGTCTCGCTTCCCGAAGAGTCGAATGCCAGAAGCTGCAGATCCAAATCCGCCATGCCTTCTGCGCCTGCGTAGCCTCCTGAAACAAGCTCCACATCGTCTCTGGTCGGCAATATGAAATCATCATACTCCACCATGACATCGTTTACCTTTAAGCCTATGTCCCTTTTTTCTATGTTTATTGTCTTTTGTATGTCGTTTCCTCCTGCACTTGCTTTTATAACGCATTGTCCGGCATCAAAGAAACCGGTTTGGACCGTGTTTCCATCAGCCTCGTAGTATTCTATCGCTGCCGACTCGTCTATTTCCGCCGTGTATGCTCCTTCAACAAAGCTGTGCTTGCATACCTTGGCCTCCATAGTGTCGCCATAGATTATGTCGTCATCCGCGGTTTTGCCCTCGGTGGTGTTCTCAACTTCTATGCTGTACTCGCATTCTGAGGATTCCTTAAGCAGCAGGTACTCGCTCGAAGTAAGCGAATAGAAATTCACATCTCCCGAATATATCATTTCAAGCTCATAGAGGCCTGCTTGCGGAGCCTCAAAGAAGAGCTCTGCGCTTGCCGTTCGATTTGCATAGTCCGGAACCAGTTCTGCTTTCTGTACATAAATATATCTGGATACTATATCTACTCCATCGTCATCTACTCCATCGCATCTATCGACTGCAATACTGAAAATCACATCCCCCTGAGGTATGACAGGGTCGCTGTCGTCTTCATTTTTCAGAGTCAGTATGATTTTGTCCGCTTCAAGAGACCCCTCGCTGGTCCCGTCATCAAATCCCGCAATCTCGGCCGTCCTCTTGATCAGCTCAAGCTCTAACCGGTTTGAGTATGATGAAATGTATTTTCCTTCGACCTCGTCATGGACGACAAGTCGATAAATTCCCTCGTCGTAACCGTCGGGATCCGGTATTAAAAGATTTGAGCCTGTTTGTGTTGAAAGATTTTTCCATATGCAGCAAACCAATTTTTGCCAGTTGCAATATGTGTTTACCGGACCGTATCCCCTTCCCGATACGCTTGAATAAGCCGTCAGCTCCTTGTTTGGATACATGAGCAGATAGTCGTCAATTGCAACATCGGCTCCGCCCAGCAAATCTCTTGTGTAGCCCGTAACAATCGCGCTTGTCGCGCTTGCGCCTGGGTAGCTGTCTTTGAGTGAGCGTATTGCGTATCTGTATTCCGAAGACGGTTCAAGGCCTGTGTTCGTGAAACGGTATTTGCCCCTCAAGCCGTCTCTTTCAAAATAGTCGCCTGATGGCACCTCCCCGATTGAAATGTACTGGTCCACTCCCTGCACCTCTATGACATTGAATATCTCAAAGCTCCTTATGTCCCTGTCAAGGTCGCTCTCGAAATAGCATGTGATGGAATCCGTGGTAGCTCTGTCGGCCTCTACCATGAAGGGGTCGGGAAGAGGCGGCGGAGCCGTTACATTGGAAACTATGAAGTTTATTACCGGGAATGCAATGTTCTCGTCGTCATACTTTCCGTTGTCATACATGTACTGGAATAATTTTGCGCTGTAGGCATATCCAAGATTCCTCGCGTCCTCGGGCATGTTTACAAGTGTGCCTCCGAAGCTGCTGCCCTCAAGGTCCGTTGTCACAGTCCCGTATTCATAACTTCCTCCAACGGAGAAACCCATTACACACGGATCGGCTCCAACTCCAATTGACATGCTGAAGTTGTCGGAATGCATGACTCCGCTCGTATGCGCCTCAGTTATGGTAAGTTCTTGGGTAATGGAGGCGCCAGCGCCATAAGATACGACTATGAAAGGCGCGTCAATCACATTGGCCCCAACCGGTGCGTTTATAGGATATGTGTCGGGGTCGCCGACGGTATGGGTAAGTATGTCCCCTCCGACCTTTGGCAGAAAGTCCGGATACTGGGCCGCTATCTCGTCGTATTCGTCAACAGGCAAGGCCTGAACCGATGCATTGTAGGGCAAGGTCACGGTAACATCTTTCGTTTCCGTCTCACTTGTCGAATATACGCCCGGTGATATCTCTTTCGGCACGATTGCTTCATACTTGAATATCTCTATGGGAACCGAGTACAGCACCACTGTGTCCTGGCCTCCGAATGTGGTGTATGTTATTGCCTGCTCGACGGATGACGCCTGTTCGCTGACCCAAGTAAATTCGTGTGAATACTCAAGATCCAATGTCCATTTAAATATACCCAAGAAATTGTGTTCACCCGACAAAAACGTTCCCACTGACAATGTGCCATTAGACGTCGTATTAGACTCGCTTCCCTCTATGCCTGTGAAGCTGGTCTCGCTGTTTCCAATATAGTCGTCCCCTCCGTCAAGCTCCACCAAGTCCGTGAATACCGGCGGGGACGCTATTACGGCAAAAACCTTGGGGTCAGTGTAGTGGATGCTTCTTTCCCCCGTGTATCTTAGGATCATGGTGTCAACATCCGTATCCGGTGTTGCAAAGAAATACAAAAGGCCCCCGAGCCACTCTCCGACATAACTATTGGAATCGTCACTGGTGTTTATGTGCGACTTGAATATCTGCCGGCTGATGACTGCGTATTCGGCATTTCTCAGCCTGGAAGTCGTCCAGTCTTCGTGAACCCAGTTCTCTTGTTCCGTGACATTTATGAGGCCGCGTCCGCCTGTTTCCGAATCCACCTCGACCTCTCCAACCTGAATGTAGTTGAAAAATGCTTCATTGTCACCCCTCATTATTATCCTGAATCTTATATCTTCGCCGTCGTCGTCTTTGATGGTGTCCCCATCATAGTTCTTGTCCGGGAACCACCACCAGTAGGCGTTGTGGTATTTGTCGTAGGTATCATAGCCGCAGTCTCTCCATTCCTTGTCCACTTCCCTCGGATAGTACTGCATGAGCGATACGGATTCGTGCGTGTCTCCGTTGAAATCGGCCGCCACGGCCCCATACTCCACATATTGGAAAAGATCGTCACTGTCATAGCCTGCATCAGAGACAAAATCAACATCGCCGTAGAATGGATGGCCTTCTTTCAACAATCCCCCGTCCTTGTCAGTCTCAACCTTCATGCCCATGTCGTAGTATCTGTCCTTTATGCTGAAGCCGTATGAAGAATGTTGATATATGACGCTGTCCAGATATATGTATTCCGCGGTTCCCACTCCGCCGGTCTTGACAAGAGCCAGATTTGTGTTGCAGCCCGGAACGCTGAAATATGTGTTGTAATAGCTCCAATCCTCATCCAGAGTTATTCCGCCCATCACATCTATGTTGCTGGCTTCACTTATGTAGAATCTGTCGTCTATACCGTCATAGACATAGCGGGCCAAATATCTGCTTGTGGCATTCTTGTTTTTGAGGAAGGTGTCTATATTGGGGTCCGTTGCTATTATGTCGTCCTTCACCTGCCCAGAAACAACCAGCTCCGCCTGTCCGTCTCCGGTGATGTCTCCATAGTCGAGCGAAACCCTGACAAGATCCAGGTCGTAGCCGCCGTTTAACATGTCCCCGGCGTCTGCGTCTACTGGTATGTTTATGATGTTCGAGCCAAGAGCCTCGGCCCTGCTTCCGGATATGACCTTGAGCCTGGACGGGGTGTACTCGACGGATCCTTCGTATTTAAGCTTGTCGCCGTCCTCGGTGTCCTTGTAGACCTGCTGGCCATAGAAGTAGCCATAGGCAATGCTGAGGTCGTCGACGCCATTTTGCGTGATGTCCTTGCCCAGCAGCTTGACCATGTTAGGTATTCGGCCGTCGACAACTTCCATTCCGTACTGGTAAATTTCGCTCCAGCTTGACGGGTCTTGCCAGTCTAAAAGCGCACCGCCAGTCTCCCTGCCCAGTTTGTAAACTTCTACCCTGGGATTGCTTGTTTTAGGTATATACACGGCAATCTCGTCGACTCCGTCTCCGTCGAAGTCGCCCGTTGTCATTTGAAGATAGTTTTGGAATTGGTATGAGAAATTTGTGAAATCTTCGGAACCATACGGATTCCCAAATTCTGAGCTTTGGAAAATAAGCATTTGGTTTTCAGCACTTGCATAATTTGTCCCCTTGGGATCAATAAACGAAAGGCAAAGACCTTTATTTATGGGGCTTTGATAATTGTATATCCCCCCGAGCACGACCATCTGGCCTTTCCTGCCGTCCCCGCTGAAGTCCCCCTCTACAGCATTGTATGCATAGAAAGGCTCTCCGCCATAATGAAGGGCGGATGCGGGATAAAACCTGTTGATTCCGGTCGTTCCTGTGTCATATGGAATGAATTCATCGTTGGTGCTGTCCCCCTGCAAATTACCGAACATCTCTCTGTAATTAAAGACCTGCCCGTCATCGGAAACACCGTAGAACTCCGATACAACGCTCGTAGACTTGTTTTCCCTTCCAAAGGGGTTTTCGTCTTCTCCTATCTCCTCGCTTCCCGACGGAATTTCGCTGTTGTCAATTCCAAGCGCGTCGAAGATGGTCCACGAGGTGTCCTCCGCATGGGCCTCGGTAAAAGTCCCGCCCAATGCCAGCATGAAAGACAGGCAAATTGCGGTCATAAAAAGTACCGGTTTCTTTCTCATTATTCATCCTACTCCTTTTAATGGTTTTTGATTTTCCCAGTTTCCTGAAACAATGCTTTTATCCTTCTCTCGCATCCACGTTTGGATTTGTCTTTATTTTCCATTATATCAATGTGGTTCATCAAACATTAAAAGAGTCCGAAATCAACTGCCGAGATGCCGAAACTGGCTTGATTGAAACAATAATTGCCAAATGATATACTTAAAACAGCCCATGTGAAAATAATAACCATTAATGGTTTCAGGAGGCAATTATGTTTAGGATAGCCATTTGCGACGACAATATTACAGATTGCAACAATATAAAAAATGATATTGAGCGGATATGCCTGAAGCATATTGAAGACTATTGCACGCACGTCTACCAAAACCCCAAGCTTTTGGTTTCTCGCCTTGAAAACGGAATGGACAAGTATGATGTGCTTCTGCTGGACATATGCATGGATGAGCAAAACGGTATGGAAACCGCCAAAGACATAAGGAAAACAGATGAGGATCTTGGCATAATTTTCATAACATCCTCCCCCGACTATGTGTATGAGGGTTACGATGTGGATGCCGCAGGCTATCTTTTGAAACCTTTTGATTATTGCAAGCTGGAAAAACTGCTCCTTAGGATATGGGACAAAAATAACAGACTCAAGCACATAAAAATCGAAAATCGTGGAAAAATCCACAATATAGCCTTTAAGGACATACTGTTTCTTGAGTCAAACGACAAAAAAATTAAAGTGGTGACTTCCAACAAGGAAATCACCACTTACGGAAAACTGTCCGATTATCATAAAATATTGCCTGGAGACCATTTCATATTTTGCCACAAAAGCTTCATTGTAAATTTAAAGCATGTAAAAAACATGTCGTGCAATTCTTTTACTCTTGCATCCTCAATAACAATACCCATAAGCCGTTCAAGATATAAAAGCGCCAAAAATGATTTTTTGAGATATCTCAGCCTGTAAGCTGGATTGCTATTTCCACGGCAAATAAATGTTGGTCATTGTGTATGCTCACTATGCCTTTATTTTTTTTTGCCACCTTGTTGATGATTTTAATGCCGTATCCGTGTTCTTTTTCGTTGCCTTTGCTGGTCTTGTATTTACCATCTTTTTTATTAACCCTTCCATCGACACTGTTCTTGCAGGATATATATAAAAAATTATTCTTGATATGACAATCGAATTTTATCCACGAACCGCTGACACCGCCGCATGCTTCAATTGCATTGTCCAAAATATTTGTGAGCAAACTGCAAAGGTCCATGTCGTCAATCTCTATCCTCTCATTAATATTGACCGAATAATCAAATGCAATGTCCTTTTCTTTGGATTCATTTATAGCCTTGTTTGTTATGGCGTCAATCACCGGCACACAGCATATTTCAACCGGTGCCCTCAGCACTTCCCGCTCTCCCATGCCTGCTATATATTTCTTTGCCTTGACAACATTCCCGTCTTCCAACAAGCTGCTTATTGAATTGATGTGGGAATTCATATCGTGCTTGAGAAGTCTTATTTCCTCTATATGCTCGCTTGTTTTTTCAAAATTGTCCATCAATATTTTTGCCTTGTAATCTGCAGTTGTCAGCCTTGCCTTCATATCCGAAGTATGTTTGATGAACTGTATGCTTCTGTCGATGCACTGAATTGCAATAAATATTACCAGGGATGTTTTGAAAAAATGCGCATCGATCTCTTTGTTTACATTTGAATTTAAAATATCCAACAAAAAACCTGCCCCAAGCAGCAGAAATCCAAAACCCATTCGTTTCAATTCCGCATTTTTACTTTTAAATTCGATGATTACGGCTGCAAAAGAAAGAATATAATATATCAAATGCAAATACTGGAATACCATCAACAGATATATATTGGCATGGGCATTTAACATTTGATTGAGAGAGATTACCGGATAACATATGCAATGCAAAATCAATGCTGATTTTATGACAACCCTTGCTTTTTTGCTTATGGACAAAGCAAAGGCCAGAATCGAGACAGGCAACAAAAATTGTAGGATCATGAATGTTATCATTATTTGATTTGAAGACAGCAGATGATAAATGAAAAATGTTCTTCCCGGCAAATACAAGCCTACAACAATTGCAAAAATGCCCAGAAACATATTTGATTTTCTGTTGGCTGACTTGTAATCATCCAAATA
>Ga0102926_1001510_pt1 | contig 13689 bp, 11 predicted proteins | sample SalPonR1_A_D2_MG_FD_78173 | JGI IMG/M metagenome (GOLD analysis project Ga0102926, IMG submission 78173) | Salt pond soil microbial communities from South San Francisco under conditions of wetland restoration - Salt Pond MetaG R1_A_D2_MG | ecosystem: Environmental > Aquatic > Marine > Intertidal...
AAATTATACGCCTAAAGGTTTATTCTCTGTTATTTTTATTCTATAACTTGATGATCGAGTATAATTGACAAACAGGCAGGCAAGCAAATCCATCACATCTCGTGGACACTTCAATCGTAAGGAGAAATAAATATGAACCCGGCTGGTTTGCTTTATCCGGAGGACCCTTCCATTAAAAAACTTCATGCAAAATTAACCAAAGCAGCACAAAAGTTTGACGCGCCGGATCACCATTTACGGCAGCTTTTAGACCGGTCCGGACGGTTTTTTGATTTCAGTCTCGGCATGGACGGTTTTTTTATGGATTTTTCACGTCAGCGGCTTGATGAAAATGCGTTATCTTTGCTGCATGAATCTCAAACCTTGTCCAATGCACTTGAAAAATTTAGTGACATGACCCAGGGGGAAATTGTAAATCCCACTGAAAACCGCGCAGCGCTGCATACTGCGGCCCGGGGCACAGGCCCCTCCCCGCTTTTATTCAAGGAGATGGACGTTAAAGCGCAGATGCAACAAGTCAATGAGAAAATAGAAGCGTTCTGCGCATCCGTCCATGAAGGCAAAATCTGCTCGGCATGCGGGAAACCCTTTACCCAGGCGGTTGTCATTGGTATTGGCGGATCATATCTTGGGTGTGAATTTGTTTACCAGGCCCTGGCCGGGACTCCCGGAAAAATGGATCTTTTATTTCTGCCCAACGTGGATATTGACAATTTTGCCCGGGTCATTGAATCCATTGACAAAGAGACCACCCTTTGGATCGTAATTTCCAAATCCTATACCACCACCGAAACCATGGCCAACCTTAACCAAGTCAGCACATGGCTCAAAGCCCAGGGCGTCTCCCCTTTAGATCACATGGTCACCATCACGGCCAAGGGTAGTCCGGGGGACGACCCCGATACACCCGTGCTTGATTCCTTTCATATGTTTGATTTTATCGGCGGCAGGTATTCGGTATCCTCAGCTGTGGGCGGGCTGCCTTTAAGCCTTGCATTTGGATATGATGTTTTCAAACGCTTTTTGGACGGCTGCCGTCTTATGGATACCCATGTACTGGAAAGTCCGGCAGAAAAAAACATCGCCTTGACCGCAGCCCTGATCTCCATTTGGAACACCCTGTATATGGGATATCCGGCCCAGGCCATTATTCCCTATGCGTCAAGGTTGGCCCGGCTCAGCCCACATGTCCAGCAGCTTTATATGGAAAGCCTCGGCAAATCGGTTTCCCCGGACGGCCGGCGTTTAACCCAGGCAGCCGGCACCATTATCTTCGGGGAACCCGGCACCAATGCCCAGCACTCATTTTTCCAGCTGGCCCACCAGGGAAAAGCCTTTCCCATTGATTTCATCGGCATAAAAACGCCGGGATACACCGGTGTTCAGGCAATGTCCAAAGGGGTGACCAACCACCAGGAACTTTGGGCCAATCTTTTGGCCCAGGCCGGTGCACTTGCCCTTGGCCGCAGTTCCGATGACCCGGCCAGAAATTTTGACGGTAACCGGCCTTCAACAATAATAAGCATTGATAATTTGGAACCGGAAAGTGTTGGTATGCTGCTCTCTTTCTATGAGGCCAGAACTGTTCTGGAAGGATTCATTCTCGGTGTAAATCCCTTTGACCAGTTTGGTGTTGAGCTAGGCAAAGTCATGGCCGGAGATATCCGCAAAGAAATGGCCGCAAGAAATCTTGACCCGTCATATACGTTTGCCTGTGCATCAAAAACGGATAATTTTTACCTGGATCTTTTGTTTGGGAAATGAATTGAGGACATTGTCGTGCTCTTAATCTTGCTCCTGCTCTTGCTCCAGACTATGATTTCGACGGGCTGGCGAGCAGGATTAAAAGTTCCATGGTCCTAAGATTAAGAGCACGAGCAAGAAAAATAGAAATCAAGGGAACCTATAAAGAGACGCCCCCCAGGTCAAACCGGCACCAAGACCTGCAAAGAGTACAACATCCCCGGATTTGCCGATACGGCCGGTTTCAATGGCTTCATGAAGTGCCAAAGGAATGCTGGCAGCCGTAGTGTTGCCGTATTTTTCAATATTATGGAACATTTTATCTTCGGGCAGCTTGAGGAATTGGCCAAAGGCCTGGTTAATACGTTTATTGGCCTGGTGCGGCACCACAAGATCAATATCAGACAATTCCATGCCTGCTTTTTTTAGAACTTCCATGGTCACCTGTGGAAGCATGCGTACTGCTTTTTTAAATATGGCAGGACCATCCATGACCGGAAAATATCGGGGGTCGTCATTGGAAAGACCATCAGGCAGGCGCTTTATAAGATTGGAGGCAGGCAGTTCGGTTTTTAAGGTCTCTGCAAAATGCCCATCTGCATGCAATGCCGAGGCAATCAAGCCCACGTTTTCATCCGTATCAACGGCTTCGATACATAGGGCGGCGGCCCCATCACCAAAAATTACCGTCACATCCCTGCCCCGGGTAGTTTTATCAAGCCCTGTGGAATGGACTTCAGCACCGACCAGAAGAACCTTTGAGGCAAGCCCGGATTTAATGTAAGAATCTGCTGTGGCAAATCCATATAAAAATCCGGTGCATTGCTGACGGATGTCCAGGGCTGGTGTGGAAACAAGTTCAAGATTTCGCGCCAAAAGACATCCGCCCCCCGGGAACATAATATCCGGACTTAAGGTGGCAAAAATGATAAAATCCAGATCGTTGGGATGCCAACCGGCCTTGTCCAGTGCCATGCGGGCTGCCTGGGTGCCCAAATCCGATGCACCGCAGACATCTTCCTCGGTGACCCAGTGTCGCTGGTGGATGCCGGTGCGCTGGCGGATCCATTCATCAGACGTATCCATAAATTCGGCCAGGTCCTGATTGGTGACAATATGGGGCGGCACAAAGAAACCTGAGCCCCTGATAATTGATTTTTTCATTAAATTTCCTTATTACTATATAGATCCAACAATTGCAAAACAGCAGAAAAGTTCTGTCTGATACCTGAAATTTTGTCAGGGCTAAGTTACATGGCCCTAAGTGCAGACTCAAATTTATAATATGAATTTTATTTTTAGGCAAGACAGTTAGGGCCTGTTTAAAATTGTCCATTTTTTGTTTTCTGCTTTGTTTGATGAATTGGATAATTTTTTTCACACTCATGTTTTTTTTCCTTGCATATACTAAGAAAATTAAGATATGGACATAGGGAATTATTCATTTTTATTGACAAAGAGGCTGATATGGCAAATGCGGCTCGACTTTTGATCGTAGACGATAACGAAGATATTCTGTCTACTTTTTATGAATTTTTTAACTCTCTTGGGTATGAGGTTAAGACTGCGGTGGACGGATTTGCCGCTTTAAAAATTCTGCGGAATAAACCTGATTATTTCCATTGCCTGATCACAGACCTTGTTATGCCTAACATCAGTGGTGTTGGGCTGATTTCCATTGTAAAAAAGGAATACCCTGATATTAAAACCATTGCCATGACCGGATATGGGGGTCACCCCGGGGCCCTTGCGTCCGAAGCCCGGGCGGATATTGTTATTTTTAAACCTGTTGACCTGTTTAAAATTGAACATAAAGTTGCCGAACTCGTAGGCCGTACAGAAGATTAGGAAAAAGAGGGTGTTATAAAATATGACTTCATCGACCCCGCTGATAGGCGTCTCCATCCCTATGCTGAAAATCAAGGAACTGATCAACCATGTGGCCCAAACCTGTCTTAACATCCTGATTACAGGAGAGACCGGTGTTGGCAAAGAAGTGGTTGCCCAGAGCCTGCATGCTGAATCAAATCGGTCTAAAAATAATTTCATCAAAATAAATTGTGCCGCCCTGCCTGAAACCCTCCTGGAATCAGAGCTTTATGGTTATGAAAAAGGCGCTTTTACAGGGGCGCACAAAAAACGTCCCGGTAAATTTTTAACTGCAGACAAGGGCGTCCTTTTTCTTGATGAAATCGGTGATATGCCCCTTGCCCTTCAATCCAAAATGCTCCACGTCCTCCAAAGCGGTGAGTTCTCTCCTCTGGGATCGGACCAGGATTTTAAAACAGATGCTTGGGTCATTGCGGCAACCAACCAATGTCTTGAAGAAAAGATAAAAAACAAAACCTTTAGAGAAGATCTTTTTTACCGGCTTAATATTATTAAAATAGATATTCCGCCCCTTCGCCAACGTCCCGAGGATATCCCGGCCCTGGTTGAATATTACTTTAAAAAATACCTGTCAGAATACCCGAAATCCAATGCAGTAAAGCCTGACAGTCAGATAATGGAGCGCCTTTGCAGTTATCACTGGCCCGGCAATGTGCGCCAGTTGCAAAACTGCATAAAAAAACTGATGGTGCTCAATTCCTGGGATAAAGTTTTTGAAGAGTTACCTATCGATGCAGACACCCCTGAAACATCGGCTTCAGATATATCCCAGGCGCAATTAGCCGGTTCTGCCATGCATTCGCCTGATTATCCATTTGATAGTGAAGCTGGAAAGCGGCGCATGAGAATCATTTCAGAATTTGTAGACATGTCCACAAGTTCGGAAAAACTGTTTGAAGATATTTCTTTGAAAAAAATAAAGAAGCTGGCCTCTGACAAAGTTGAAAAGGAGGTGATTATTTTTGTGCTTGAAAAAGTGGGGTGGAACCGGTCCAAAGCCGCAAAAATTTTAAAAGTGTCCTATAAAACCCTGTTGTATAAAATGAGCGAATTCAATGTGAATCCGCCCGTCAGCTAAACTTTTTTACATTATCCATGCAGCGGGGTTCCCAATATTTTCAAAGAGGCTTCTCCCATGATTTCAGCCAGGGTGGGATGGGCATGAATGGTGTGTGCCAGATCCGCGGCAGTCAGCCCCTTGGTGATGGCCAGGGTCGCTTCGGCAATCAGATCCGTGGCATGGGGGCCTGTTATATGAACCCCGATCACTTTGCCTGACGCCTTTTCCACGATCATCTTTGCCTCTCCTGCAATCTGATCAATGGTGTGGGCTTTTCCCAGGGCCCTGAAATTTACAACTGTCGTTTCAATGTCTTTGTCCAGTTCCCGGGCCTGTTTTTCCGTTAATCCAACCGTGCCGATTTCAGGCATGGTAAAAATAACCCCGGGCACGGTATCATAAGACATGGCGGTTTTGGGCGCCTCATTTTCACCGCAGGCATTATCTGCCGCCACAAGGCCTTCGTGGTACGCCACATGGGCCATCATCACATGGGCAGGGCCGAGAATATCACCAATGGCATAAACATTGTCAACATGGGTCTGCATATATTCATTCACGGCAATCCATCCGCCCTTGTCCGTTTCAAGGCCGATATTTTCAAGTCCCAACGCTTTTGCCAAGGAACTTCTGCCGATACACACGGCCATGACATCGGATTCAATTGATTTCGTTTTCAATTTTTTGGCCGGCTTAGTGAATGGACTGACATCCAGAAAAATATCAAGGCCGTCGCTCTTATTTTCAGTCCGTGTCACAATTGTGTCCGTAAGCACCTTAATTTTTCGTTTCTTCATTTCACGCAACAACAACTTTGAGCAGGACGCATCCACGCCCGGTAAGGGCAGCACCCTGTCCATGGCCTCAACAATAGTCACCTGACAACCAAGGGCACTGAATATAAAAGCAAATTCACACCCGATCACCCCGCCGCCCACAATGGTTAAAGACGTTGGTATATAATCCAGTGACAGGATATCATTGGAAGACAGAATTTTTTTATGGTCAAAGGGAAAAGCCGGAACATTCATGGGTACCGTACCGGCGGCAATGATCAACTTGTCGTACGCCACTGATATGGGATCTTCCCGGTCAGAGACGATCTCAACGTTTCCCGGAGAAACAATTTTTGCCCGGCCCATGACAACGTTTACGCCCGCCTTTTCAAGAAGTCCTGCAAGCCCTTTTCTCTGACCGTCAAGCACTTTTTCCTTTCGCTGCATCAGAACACGGATATCAGGGCGGATTGAACCTGATATCTTAATTCCCATACTGCCGGCCTTAAGACAACTCAGCAGCAGATCCGCTGAAGTTTTCATTATTTTAGACGGGATACAGCCCCAATTAAGACAGGTTCCCCCCAAATTTTCTTTTTCAATCAAGGTCACCCGGGCCCCAAGCCCGGCGGCTCTCAGCGCGGCAACGTAACCACCGGGGCCTGCCCCGATGATGGTGATATTTTCAGCCATATATATCCTCGTAAATACTGATTATAGATAATTGCAAATTACATTAGAATTTAAATGAAATATATATGCTTTCATAAATTTTTTCCAAATATTTTTTCAAATTCTTAAAAAACAACTTTTTATATTTGACTCTATACCCTAGGTAAGATACGTTTATTAAAAAAACGGCACCTCAATTAATTATTTCAAAAACAATTTGACATAAAAATGACATAAAAATGAAACAATGAAAATTGATGACACCAATATCAACATTATCAGAGAACTCAAAGAAGGTAAAAAACCTTTTAAAAAAATAGCCGACAAGCTAGGCGTTACTGAAAACACTGTAAGGGCAAGGGTCCTCAAACTTCAGGAAGAAGGCGTGCTTGAGTTCTGCGGACTTGTGGACCCGGCCAAGCTGCCGGGCCATAGAAGTGTTATTGTAGGCATTAAACTGTCTGAAACAAATCTGGTGGAAAAAGGAAAAGAGATCAGTCGCCTGCAAGGTGTCGTTTCCGTGTCTGTGGTCACAGGACGTTATGATCTCATGGTGATGGTTTTATTCAAAGAAGGATTTGATCTGCTTGAATTTTACACCAATGAAATTTCAAAAGTTCACGGGATAAATTCAGTTGAAACTTTTGTGGTTTACAAATCATACAACCTGAAAGTACCGTACATTTTTTAAACGCGATCATCAAGTTTTTAGGGAGTTTGTCATGATTAATAATCTAAAAAAAACACCATTAAATGCATGGCACAGAAATGCCGGAGCCAATATGGCTGATTTCGGCGGATTTGACATGCCGCTATGGTATGATACAGGGGTTAAAAATGAGCACCTTGCCGTGCTTAAATCTGCGGGTATGTTTGACACATCCCATATGGACTGTATCCGGGTACAGGGGAAAGACGCCCCTGCCCTGCTTGATTTCTGCTTCACAAGACAGATCAGCGACCTGTCAACCGGCCGGTGTATTTACGGCGCGTTTTTAGATGCCAAGGGACATTGCATTGATGATGCCATTATTTATAAATTTTCTGATTACAGCTTCATGGTCTGTGTCAATGCAGGTATGGGGGCATCAATTACCGGGCATCTGGTCTCACACAGCGACGGAAAATCCGTAGAAATAAAAGATCTGTCAGATCAGCTTGCCAAACTGGATGTCCAGGGCAAAAATGCCTTGAAAATCGTATCAGGCCTGATCAAGGACAAAGAAACCGTTTTTGACAAAATGCCGTACTTTTCCTTCAAAGGCAATCTGGACCCTGCCGCCCCTGATGGGGTAACGCTTGTGGATGGCACCCCTGTCATTGTGTCGCGGACCGGGTATACCGGTGAATTCGGTTTTGAAATTTTCATTGCGCCGGATAAAGTTGAAAAACTGTGGCACAATCTTTTGGATGCCGGTTCCCCCTATGGCCTGATACCCTGCGGCCTTGGTGCCAGGGACTCTTTGAGGGCCGGTGCGTGTCTGCCCCTGTCCCACCAGGACATTGGGCATTTCCCCTTCATCAACCATCCCTGGGAGTTTGCCCTGCCCTTTAAGGCTGGCACCCGGCAGTTTACCAAGACATTTTTAGGGGATAAAAGCCTGATAAACCTGGAACAACCATCCTTTACCTATGCCTTTGCCGGAGACTCTTTAAGAAAGGTGGCGGCCGGTGATGCCGGACGGGTGCTCACCGAGCAGGGCGAAGATATCGGCATGGTCCTGACCTGCGCAACAGACATGGGAATTTTTTGGCATGAAGACCAAATTGTCAGCATCAACACGCCGGACCTGCCCCCGGATGTTAAAATAAAGGGGCTGGCCTGCGGATTTGTCATGGTCAACCAACCCCTTGATATGGGGACCCGGTTAACGCTTGTTGAAGGCAAACGCAAAATCGGGGTCCGGCTTGTTTCCGATATTCGGCCGGACAGGACAGCAAGGCTTGCAATAAAAAAGTTTCAATAGTGTTTGGCCCAAAAGTCACCCATCTGCGGCGTTGCATATGGGCAACTTTTCGACCAAACACAAAATTGATTTATAGTAAAATAATCAAATGAGGAGACGATATGAAATCCATTGAAGAACTTAATTTCCCATCAGATGTCAAATACACCGATGACCATGAATGGGCAAAAGTTGAAGGTGATCTGGTCAGCGTGGGCATTTCCGACTATGCCCAGGACCAGCTTGGCGAAATTGTTTTTGTGGAGATGCCGGAAATTGGTGACACGTTTGGCCAGGGAGACGAATTTGGCAGTGTGGAATCCGTTAAAGCGGTCTCTGAAATTTTTCTTCCCATTGGCGGTGAAATCGTTGAGGTTAACTCAGAACTTGAAGATGCCCCCGAGCTTGTCAACACCAACTGCTATGACAAAGGCTGGCTTGTCAAAATCAAACCCGACGATCTGTCCGAAATGGACAGCCTTAAAGACCAGGCTGCATACCTTGAAATGCTGAAAGGATAAATGCCATGCGTTATTTGCCGCATACCCGACAGGACATCGACCAGATGCTGGCTGTCACCGGCCACGCCGATCTGAATCAGCTATTTGAAACCATTCCCGATTCTGCGAAGACAAAGACCGCATTGAACCTGCCGGAGGCGTTAAGCGAATGGGATCTGAATACCGAAATGGAAGAACTGGCCTCAAAAAATGCGGCATGCGGATCATATACGTGCTTGATGGGCGCCGGTTCCTACGACCACCATATTCCTGCCATTGTACCTTACCTTATTTCCAGGTCGGAATTTATGACGGCCTACACCCCTTACCAGCCCGAGGTCAGTCAGGGGACTTTGCAGGGGATCTATGAATTTCAAACCATGATCACAGCGCTTTTGGATATGGACATTGCCACCGCCTCCCATTACGACGGCGGCACCGCCCTGGCGGAATGTGCGCTGATTGCCCTGAATAAGTCAAAAAAGGCAAATAAAATTGCCGTATCAAGCCTTATTCATCCTGCCCATCGCCAAATCATGAAGACCTATCTTAATCCATCCGAATATGAAATGGTTGAAATCCCGGCAGACGAAAACGGATTGACGGATGTAGGTGCTTTTAACGCCATGGATGATATTGCAGGGGTGGCGGTTCAATCCCCTAACTTTTTTGGAAACATTGAAGATCTCGGCAGTTTTAGAGCCGGGGCCGATGAAAAAAAATGCCTGTTGATTGCCTCATTCACCGAGGCGCTGGCCCATGGGGTGCTCAAAAGTCCGGGACGCTTTGGGGCCGATCTTGTGGCAGGAGAGGGCCAAAGCCTTGGCATGACCAAAAGCTTTGGTGGACCGGGACTCGGTCTTTTAGCCGGAACAAAGAAACTGATGAGAAACCTTCCCGGCCGGTTTGTGGGAAAAACCACTGATTCAAACGGCCAAAGGGGGTATGTGCTGACCCTTGCCACTAGAGAACAGCATATCCGCAGGGAAAAAGCCTCTTCCAACATCTGTTCCAATAACGGACTCAACGCCATGACCGCAGCTATATATATGGCATCGGCCGGAAAAAACGGAATCAGGGAAATTGCCCAGCTCAATCACGATAAGGCCGTTTACTTGAAAAATAAACTTGTGAATGCCGGGTTTAAGTCTGTTTTCAGCGGTCCCTTCTTCAATGAATTTGTCGTTAAAGCCCCATCCGGATTTGCAGACAAACGAAGGGAACTTGTGGAAAAACATAATCTGTATGCAGGGGTCCCCCTTGAATCCTATTACCCGGACATGACAGACCATTATCTTTTCTGTGCCACGGAAACCGTTTCCAGACAGGCCATGGATCTTTTGGCAAAGGAGGTACAATAATGACAAAGCCAGGCACAAGTGGCCTTATATTTAACGAACCTGAATTATGGGAAAAAAGCAGGGAAGGCCGATGCGGCATCTCCATGCCGAGAAGTGATGTGCCAAGAGCGGATTTTGATCCCGCACTCACCGATGATGCGCCGGAACTTCCGCAATTGTCTGAACTTGATGTCGTCCGTCATTTTACCCGCCTGTCCCAATGGAATTTTTGCATAGATTCCGGCATGTATCCCTTGGGGTCCTGCACCATGAAATACAATCCCAAAACCAATGAGGTCCAGGCAGCCCGCACAGGATTTGCCGCAGCCCATCCCCTGGCCGGAGATCAATTTTCCCAGGGGGCCTTAAAATTGATGTATACGTTAGAACAAATGCTCGGGGAGATCACGGGATTTCCCGCCGTCACGTTGCAGCCGGCGGCCGGGGCCCATGGAGAACTCACCGGCATGCTCATGATCCATGCCTGGCACGCCAAACAGGGAAAACAGCGTTCGAAAATCCTTGTTCCGGACACGGCCCATGGCACCAATCCCGCGTCCGCAACCCTTTGCGGCTATCAATCCGTGAATATCAAATCAGGGCCCGACGGCATCCTGGAACCCGACACGGTGGCCGAGGCCATGGATGAAGATACCGCCGGCATTATGATCACCAACCCCAACACGCTGGGGCTGTTTGAGGAAAACATCAAGGAAGTCTGTGACATCGTTCATGCCAAGGGCGGCCTGGTCTACGGCGACGGTGCCAACATGAATGCCGTCATGGGGATCATCAAGCCCGGCGAACTTGGCATTGATGTGCTCCATTTAAATCTTCACAAGACCTTTTCCACCCCTCACGGCGGCGGCGGACCCGGTTCCGGCCCGGTGGCGGTGGTCGAAGAGCTGATTCCCTTTCTTCCAGTGCCGAAGGTTCAAAAAGAAAACGATACCTATTCTTTTATTACGGATTGTCCTGACACCATCGGACGGATGCACACTTTTTATGGCCATTTCGGCGTCATGGTCAAGGCCTTTGCCTATATTCTGTCCATGGGCGGCGATGGCTTAAAGCGTGCGTCCCAGCTTGCCGTACTCAATGCCAATTACATCAAGGAAAGCCTGAAAACAACCCTGGATCTGCCCTATGACAGGCCCTGCATGCACGAATGTGTGTTTACCGACAAAACTGTTCAGGAGCACCATATCAGCACCATGGATATGGCCAAACGTCTTTTGGATTACGGATTTCACCCCCCCACGGTATATTTTCCCCTAGTGGTGGATGCCGCCTTTATGGTGGAGCCCACTGAAACCGAATCCAAAGATGACATTGACCAGTTCATTGAAGCTGTAAAAGCCATTGTTAAAGAGGCCGCGTCAAACCCGGAGAAACTGAAATCAGCACCCTATCTTCCTAAGGTAACACGGCTGGATGAGGTGACTGCAGCACGTAAACCCTGTCTTAAAGGTTAGGGCTATGGAAACAATAAAATCCACCATAGGACTTGTCTTTTTACCCGTCTTCTTCGTTGCACCCATGGGCATCAGGAACAATATGATTTTATGATTTCATTGATGCGCCTTGAAGACGGGCAACCCAATTATACAAATTGGCCTTCTCCGTATTGGTGGATTTTAAAATTTCCATGGACCTTACGCCAAGTGTATTTCATATGACCTCATCCATTATTGTGCTCGTGCTCTTAATCCTTTAGCAAATAGCATTGAGCAAAATTAAGAGCACGAGCAAGAAAATTAGTATTAAGTCAATTGAAATCTACTGTAGGGAGGTATTTGCAACAATGTCATTGTCTAAACCATCTGCTCAGCAGAGCATATCGACTTTCGATGAATTTGTGCGATTAGCTGATTATTCTTTAATGGATACCTTAAATGCCGATCCTGATGCCACCGGAGATGGTGATGATCACCGTGCCCGTCAGGTTTTTTCCGGTCACTTCGTACCAGTGACGCCCACGCCGCTTCCCGATCCGGAATATGTAACCCATAGCAGCACTTTTTTTAATGAACTTGGATTGAGCGACGCGTTGCTAAATGATGCAAAATTTTGCCGGGTATTTTCTGGTGATATCTCAGCAGCGCACGCGCCTATGCGTAAGATTGGCTGGGCAACCGGCTATGCCCTGTCAATTTATGGTACCGAATATACCCACCAATGTCCATTTGGTACCGGCAATGGTTATGGCGATGGCCGGGCGATATCTGTATTTGAAGGCGTATTCAATGGACAGCGTTGGGAAATGCAACTAAAGGGTGGCGGTACAACGCCATATTGCCGTGGTGCCGACGGGCGCGCAGTACTTCGCTCAAGTGTGCGTGAGTTTCTCGCGCAAGAGTATATGCACGCCCTGGGGGTTCCCACAACGCGATCACTAACCCTGTATGTATCTAAATCTGAGAGCGTTACCCGGCCCTGGTACTCCCAAGACTCTCATGCCACCGATCCTGATATTATGGTGGATAATCCTGTGGCTATTTCAACCCGCGTTGCACCATCTTTTTTGCGCGTTGGCCAGTTAGAGTTATTTGCCCGCCGGGTTCGCGGCAATGCGCATCAAAGTGCCTTAGAAGAGTTGCGCATGATTGTGTCGCATGTAATTGACCGAGAATACCAAAACGATATTAATCAAAACCTTGTTTTTACGGATCAAGTGGTTGAGTTGGCTAAGCTTTTTCGCCGGCGGCTTACGTCACTGGTGGCCAATTGGCAGCGGATTGGGTACTGCCAGGGTAATTATAATAGTGACAACTGCGCCACTGGTGGCTTTACCCTCGACTATGGACCATTTGGATTCTGCGAAATTTTCGACCCTGGATTTCAACCATGGACTGGTGGCGGCAAACACTTTTCCTTCTTCAATCAGCCAACCGCAGCAGAAGCCAATTACCACATGTTTTGGACTGCAGTGAGACCGCTGCTTGCAGAAGATACTCAAGCTTTGAAACAATTGGATCAAATACGTCATGGTTTTGCAGAGGCAATGCAAAAACAAATCCAAAAAATGTGGACGGCCAAGCTTGGCTTGACGGACTATCACCCAAAGCTAGTGCAGCTATTAATGCAGTTGCTGACCAAATCAGAGGTGGATTACACCATTTTCTTCCGTGAATTATCCCATGTACCAGAGAATGTTTCAGCCTTGAAAAAGAGCTTCTATAGCAAGCCCTCACAACAACTCGATAAGGAATGGCAATCTTGGCTAAAAAGCTGGCACGACCTCGTTATTAAAGGCGGCAATCTGGCTGGGATATCGGCAAAGATGAAACAGATTAATCCCAAATATGCATGGCGAGAATGGTTGATTCTCCCCGCCTATCAACAAGCCATGCAGGGTGACTACACATTGTTAAGAGAGTTGCAAGAAGTGCTTAGCTCTCCATATGATGAGCAATCACAAAGGGTAGAAGATAAATATTATCGTCTAAAACCTGAGGCGTTTTTTAACGTTGGTGGCGTTTCGCACTATAGCTGTTCATCTTGATGTTGAAAATATAAGGAAAACAAACAGGATCATAAAGGAACGCTATATGCAGATAACTTACATCGGCACAATACAGACACCGTTTGAAGACCGCAGAGGCATGCCAATCCAGCCCACCGGCGCCAAAGATGTTCAGGGCCGGGTTATCATCCACCCGGAGTATGAACAAGGCCTGTCGGACATTGACGGATTTTCCCATCTGATCCTGCTCTACCATTTTCACCAGTCCAAGGGATTTAACCTGGTGATCACGCCTT
>Ga0102926_1001515_pt1 | contig 13667 bp, 13 predicted proteins | sample SalPonR1_A_D2_MG_FD_78173 | JGI IMG/M metagenome (GOLD analysis project Ga0102926, IMG submission 78173) | Salt pond soil microbial communities from South San Francisco under conditions of wetland restoration - Salt Pond MetaG R1_A_D2_MG | ecosystem: Environmental > Aquatic > Marine > Intertidal...
CAAAGCCAAATGCTGCCCCAACGCCGAGGCCCGCAAGATCACCCGCGAAGAACACGAAGACGCCAGAGACGTGGCCCGCGGCATTGCCAAGACCCGCCAATACGACATCTCAATGAAGCTTCGAAAAAAGGTCGAGATGCTCTTCGCGCACCTCAAACGCATCCTCGGCTTGGGCCGCCTCCGATTACGTGGTCCATGCGGCGCAAACGACGAATTCCTCCTCGCCGCCACCGCCCAGAACCTCCGGAAACTGGCCAAGATCTTTCCCGCACCGCAGCAAACGCGAAAAGCCTGACAGGAAAGGCGCTCGCGCCGCATTTGGAACAGCTATTTCTGCGCGCGCAAACGTTAGTTTTTCCACAGTATCGGCGGAATCCGGTCATTCGCTGCAGCGGTTAACCCGACCTGTAAAAAGGGGTACTCGGACGTTGACCAGTGCAGGCGGTTGCGCACAGCTCTTGCGACAGGGGGACGTTTGCACGTGTTGTCTGCTTGTCATCAAATGATCGTAAGCAGGGGTGCGTATGACGAGCAAGGCAGGACCCGATGAAAGATTTGAAATCCGAGCTTTCTGGCACAGACGACACCCATGCTGGCGATTATCCGCAACGGCCCCTTCGCAAAAAGCTGGCGACGTTGTCCCTTGGTGGCTCGCCTGCATCCATGCAGGCCATGTGGAGTGATTGGGCCGTGCATTTCGCGATTGCCCCCGATCTTCAGCTCGACATGGTCAAGTCGGCAAGCGAAGGCTGGTTGCAATGGGTGCGCTACGTCTCGATGGGCTGCCCGGATGACCCGGATCTGAAACCCATTGAGCCCGCGAAATCCGACCGTCGGTTTCATGGCGATGGATGGAGCCAACCGCCTTTTGCGGCCATGGCGCAAGGATTCTTGTTGCTTGAAGACCTTGCAGATCAGGCGGCGCGAAACGTTCCCGGGCTTGAACGATCTCGACAGGACTCCATGGCCTTCGCAACGCGGCAGATCCTCGACGCCATGGCGCCGTCCAATTTCCCGGCCACCAATCCGGATGTTCTGGCCCGAACCTTGGCGACGGGCGGGGCGAACATCCATCACGGTCTGGAACGCGCCCTTCGCGATATCAAGGACGGGCCGCACCCCGCGGGAAACAGTCAGGTCGGCAAGGCCGTGGCGACCACGCCGGGCAAGGTGGTGTATCGCAACCATCTGATCGAGTTGATCCAGTATGAACCGACCACCGACACGGTGCATCCCGAGCCTGTCCTGATCGTGCCTGCGTGGATCATGAAATACTACATCCTCGACCTCAGCCCAGAGAACTCACTCGTGCGCTACCTGACCGCGCAAGGATTTACAGTGTTCATGATCTCATGGCGCAACCCTACGGCCGAGGACGCGCATTATGGTATGCAGGATTACCTTGACCTTGGGCCGGGTGCGGCTTTGGACGTGATCGAAAGCCAGACGGGTGCCAGACAGGTGCATGCCGTCGGTTATTGCCTTGGCGGTACGCTTTTGTCGATTGCCGCGGCGGCCATGGCGCGCGATGGCGATGAGCGATTGGCCAGCATGACGCTGTTTGCCGCGCAGACGGATTTCAGCGAACCGGGGGAACTCAACCTCTTCATCAACGAAAGCCAGGTGTCCTTCCTTGAGGACGTCATGCAGGAACAGGGCTATCTGGACGCCAGCCAGATGATGAGCGCCTTTCAGATGCTGCGCTCCAACGATCTGATCTGGTCGCAGATGGTCCGCAAATATCTGCTGGGTGAAGACGATCTTCCGATGAATGACCTCATGGCGTGGAATGCCGATACCACGCGCATGCCCGCGCGCATGCATTCGGAATACCTGCGGCAGATGTTCCTCAACAATGACCTTGCCGCCGGGCGCTTTCAGGTGGATGGGCACCATGTGTCGCTGCGAGATATCCGGATCCCCGTGTTCGCCGTGGGCACCGAGACCGATCACATCGCGCCATGGACATCGGTTTTCAAAATCCATGCCCTTGGTCACGCTGATGTGACCTTTGCCCTGACCAATGGCGGGCACAATGCCGGTGTCCTTTCCGAACCGGGTCACAAGCGCCGCCATTTTCGCATCCATACCGTTCGGGATCAGGACAAGGCCTTGTCGCCGGAGGACTGGATGGAGGTTGCGCGGATGGAAGACGGAAGCTGGTGGCCGGCCTGGGTGTCATGGTTGGCGGATAATTCCGGCGAAAGGGGCAAGCCGCCCAAGATGGGCAAAGACTTGGGCGACGCGCCCGGCACCTACGTATTTCAGGAGTGACAGCATGCTGCCACAGAACGGTTTTCTCAAGGGCAAGGTGGGTCTTGTCGTTGGTGTCGCCAATGAGCAGTCCATCGCCGCCGGATGCGCGGCTGCGTTTCATACGTCCGGTGCCAAGCTGTGCCTGACCTATCAGACCGACAAATCGCGCCGATTTGTCCAACCGGTTGCCACCTCGGTCGATGCGGACCTGTTGCTGCCTCTGGACGTGACCGACACGGCCCAAATCGACGCGGTTTTCGCCGCGATCGAACAGAGGTGGGGCAAGCTAGACTTTCTGCTGCACTCCATTGCCTATTGTCCGCGCGATGATTTGCATGGGCGCGTGGTGGACTGCTCTCAGGACGGGTTTGCAACGGCCATGGATGTCTCGGTGCATTCGTTGATCCGCCTTGCCAAGCGCGCCGAGCCGTTGATGGCGGAGGGCGGTACGATCCTGACCGTGTCCTACCATGGGGCCGAAAAAGTGGTGGATCACTACAATATAATGGGGCCGGTCAAAGCCGCGCTGGAGGGGACGACCCGCTATCTGGCGGTCGAACTTGGCAGTAAGAACATTCGCGTCAACGCCTTGTCCCCCGGCCCCTTGGAAACGCGGGCAGCCTCGGGCATTGATCACTTTGACGCGTTGGTCGATGATGTCCGCAGTCGCGCGCCGCTGCATCGCCTGACCACCATTGATGAGGTCGGCGCGATGGCCGCCTGTCTCGTGTCCGATTTTGCCAACTCGGTCAGCGGCAACACGGCCTACATTGATGGAGGACACCATGTCGTCTGACCCGGAACCCCTTGGGTTTATCGAGAACCGCCCGTTTGACGAGATCAAGGTCGGCGATTCTGCCGAATTGGTGCGCACGCTGACCGCGCAGGACATCGACGCCTTTGCCGTCGTGTCGGGAGATGTGAACCCGTCCCATGTGGATGAGGAGTTTGCCGAAGGCGATATCTTTCACAAGGTCATCGCGCACGGGATGTGGGGCGGTGCCCTGATCTCGAACGTCCTCGGCACCCAATTGCCCGGACCCGGCACGATTTATCTTGAACAGTCGCTGACGTTCCTGAAACCGGTCGGTGTCGGCGATACGGTTGTCGTCCGCGTGGAAGTGACAGAGCGCGACGAGGAAAAGCACCGCCTGACGTTGGCCTGCACCTGCACGAACGGTGACGGAAAACCCGTAATTCAAGGCATTGCCAAGGTCATTGCACCAGACCGAAAGATACGCAGGCCTCGGATGACAATGCCCGACCTCGTTCTGCACAAACCCGGCAAAGCCCATGGCGAAATGCTGGCCCGTGCGCAGGCGCTTGCCCCCCTGACCACGGCGGTTGTGCATCCGTGTGACAAACCCTCGCTCGAAGGGGCGCTTCAGGCCCGTGATCTTGGTGTGCTTGCCCCGATCCTCGTGGGGCCGGAGGCGCGCATTCGTACAGTGGCACAGGAAAGCGATCTGGACATCACGGGGTTGGAGATTGTCGACACGCCACACAGCCATGCCGCGGCAGAGGCTGCTGTCGATCTGGTCCGCACAGGTGAGGCGCGGGCCTTGATGAAAGGCGCGCTGCATACCGATGAGGTCATGTCTGCCGTTGTGTCCAAGACCGGGGGGCTGCGCACCGAGCGCCGGATGAGCCATGTCTACGTGATGGATGTGCCAACCTATCCCAAGCCGCTGATCATCACCGATGCCGCGATCAACATCGCACCTGACCTTGAGACCAAGGCCGACATCGTCCAGAACGCCATCGACCTTGCCCGTGCCATTGGCATCGACGTGCCCAAGGTGGCGATCCTGTCGGCGGTCGAGACGGTCAACGCGCGCATGCAATCCACGATCGACGCTGCGGCGCTTTGCAAAATGGCGGATCGCGGACAGATCACGGACGGGCTTCTGGATGGTCCCTTGGCCTTCGACAACGCAATCTCGATGCGCGCTGTCGCCACCAAGAGCATTGTGTCGCCTGTCGCGGGGCAGGCGGACATACTGGTCGCGCCCGACCTTGAGGCGGGCAACATGATCGCCAAGCAGTTGATGTATCTGGCCGGGGCTGAAGCCGCCGGTGTTGTCCTCGGCGCGCGTGTGCCGATCATCCTGACCAGTCGGGCGGATGATGCCAAGACCCGTATCGCGTCTGCCGCGGTTGCCGCGCTCTACAGCGCGGCCCAACGCCCATGACAGGTTTGTTGACGCTCAACGCCGGGTCGTCCTCTCTCAAATTCGGCCTTTACGACAGCGCGCCAGAGCCGGTGCTTCGGGTGTCCGGGCAGGTGGACGGCATTGGCAGCGCCGCGCAACTCATCCTTCAGGCGAGTGTTGAGACGACGAAAACGCCCTGCGGTGCGGCCACGCATCGCGAAGCCCTTCAATATGTCATTGATGCCCTTGAGCCATATCTCGACAACACCACGATCACTGGTGTCGGGCACCGTGTCGTGCATGGCGGCCCTGATTTCGCGGACCCCGTGATTGTCACACCAGAGATCGAGGCCGCCCTGACGGCCCTGATCCCGCTGGCCCCTTTGCACCAACCGCATAACCTTGCCGGTATCGCCGCCGCGCGCGACCTTTTCCCCGGCGCAGTGCAGGTGGCCTGTTTCGACACCGCGTTTCATCGCGGACACCCATGGGTCAACGATACCTTCGCGCTGCCCCGCCAGTTTTACGACGAGGGTATACGGCGCTACGGCTTCCACGGGCTGAGCTATGATTACATCACCAGCGTCCTGTACCGCGACGAACCCGATCTTTTTGCGGGCAGGGTCATCATTGCGCATCTTGGCAATGGCGCGTCCATGTGTGCCGTACGGCACGGCAAAAGCATCGGGTCTACCATGGGCTTCTCGGCGCTCGATGGATTGCCGATGGGCACGCGTTGCGGCCAGATTGATCCGGGGGCCGTTCTTCACCTGATCGAAGAAAAAGGCATGACCCCGAAAGAGGTCCTGTCACTGCTTTACAAGCAAAGCGGGCTGTTGGGGCTGTCCGGCATCTCAAGCGACATGCGCAGATTGCTTGCCTCGGATCAGCCCGAAGCGCAGGATGCGATAGACTACTACGTGTTTCGGGCACGCCGCGAGATCGGCGCGCTGTCTGCCGTTCTGGGTGGGTTGGACGCGCTCGTGTTCTGCGGCGGTGTCGGCGAGAACGCGGAGATCATTCGCCGCCGCATCGTCGACGGTCTCGACTATCTCGGGCTGCGCATGGCCCCGGAGCCTGATCGCCGGTCCCGCGATATCGGCAGCGGCCCGACCCGTATTCTTGTCATTCCGACCGACGAAGAACGCGTCATCGCCCGCGCGACGCGATCGGCCTGCGCAGATGTCTGATGACGGACGGTGAGGGTATGGTCGCTGCGCTGTCCATCAACGAAAGTCGCGAGAGGATATCAGCACTGTTCGGCACGCGACCCCGATATCTTGAAGAATGGCAAATCCCCGCGTGACTTTGCCAATTCGTCCACCATGACGCGTCCACGGGACCATGCCGTTTCGAGAATCGCCGACTGTCTGTTCAATTGATGTCCCCTGTGTGCTGGGATGAGCAAAGAATGTGACGGCTGAATGAAATCAGTGCTCGCAAATGCACTGCTCGGGTCGGTTCACGATGCCGAACACGATGAACGCCGTAATGTTGCCTGTCCCGGCTGTGATTTCATCAGGTTCCCGGCCAGCGCTAGCCGGGCCCTGATCGCCCGGAGATCTTCAGGCTTGAATGGTCACTTCTGAAAGACGCTCCGGTGCCGGTTCCAAAGGGACGAAGCGCGCGAATGGCAGGTCAGTTCGGTATTTTCATGACAGATCCTGCGCGCCACCATACCCGCCCACAACGACAACCCGACGTTGACACTGCACGTCAGGACCGCAGGCTTTGCAGAATGCTTGTGCCGAGAAACACGAGTGCTGCGACGCAGACAATGGATGGCCCCGCGGGCGTGTCGAGTTCATAGGCCGCGCGCAAGCCGATCACTGCGGACAAACCTCCGATGGCCGCAGCGGTTAGGGCCATTTGTTCGGGGGTGCGTGACAGGGGGCGGGCGGCGGCGGCGGGGATGATCAGCATGGCCGCGATCAGCAGCACGCCGACGACCTTGATTGCAACGGCCACGGTGATGGCGAGCGCCAGTGTCAGGACAAGTTGTTCGCGCTTCGGATCGATTCCGCTGGCATAGGCCAGTTCCCCGCTGATCGTCGAGGTAAGCAACGAAGACCAGCGCCAGCCGATCAGCCCGACAACCAGCGCCGCGCCCCCCCAAATCACCGCAAGATCGCCGCGTGACACGGCCAGAATATCGCCAAAGAGATAGGCCATCAGATCAATACGGATTCCCGACAGGAAAGAGACCGCGACCAACCCGAAGGCGAGGGCGGAATGCGCCAGAACGCCAAGCAGCGTGTCCATCGCATAGCCGCGCCCGGTGAGCATCGTTACGATCAGCGCCATTGCAAGCGCAACGGCCACGGCCCCCGCAAAGATGGAAATTTGCAAGGCCAGCGACAGGGCCACGCCCAAGATCGCGGCATGGGCTGTGGCGTCGCCGAAATAGGCCATGCGCCGCCAAACCACGAAACTGCCCAAAGGGGCCGCCGCAAAGGCCACGCCAACGCCTGCAAGCGCGGCACGTGTCATAAAATCATCCAGCATTATTCGGCCGCCTCGGTTTTGGTGTCCTGCGGCGCATGGCCATGCGCGCAGGTTTCGTCATGTGTATGGTCATGTTCGTGCCGGTAAAGCGCCAGCGCGCCGCCGGTGCCTGTGCCGAACAGCGCGCGGTATTCCGGCGCGGCGGAAACGGTCTCGGGCGTGCCTTGGCAGCAGACATGGCCATTGAGGCATATCACCCGGTCCGAGGCCGCCATCACCACATGCAACTCGTGGCTGATCATCACGATGGCGCAGCCGGTTTTCTGACGGACCTCCTCGATCTGCTGGTAGAATGCGGCAGAGCCGGGTTGATCCAGCCCCTGCGTGGCTTCGTCTAGCAAGAGCAGGTCCGGCTTGTTGATAAGCGCCCGCGCCAGAAGAACGCGTTGAAACTGGCCGCCCGAGAGGGCGGACATCTGGCGGTGTGACAAGTCTGGCACCCCCGCATGGTCCAAGGCCGCCGCGCAGGCCGACCGCGCGATACCGCCGGGAAGGCGCAGGAACCGGTCCACAGTCATGGGCAGAGTCGGGTCGATGTGCAGCTTCTGGGGAACGTAGCCGATGCGCAGCCCCGGTTTGTGCGTGACCCGTCCGGATGATGGGCTGGCCGCACCGATCAGCAATCGCAGCAACGTGGTCTTGCCGGATCCGTTGGGCCCGACGACGGTCACGATCTCGCCCGGTTCAACGGCGAAAGACACGTCGTGCAAAACCCTATTGGCGCCATAGCTGACGCTGACATTCTCGGCTGTTATCAGGCTCATGCGTCGACCTTTTCCGAACAGGCAGGGCAAATGCCTTCTGCCTCGACCACGGTCCGTTCGATCTGGAACCCCGTGGCGCGCGCCGCCTCTCCGAGAGCCCCGCGCGCCGGGGATGATTGCGCCTCGGCCACCGACTCGCAGATTCGGCAGATCATGAACGCGGGAGAATGGCTGGCGCCGGGATGGGCGCAGGCGATGAAGGCGTTGAGGCGTTCGATCTTGTGCGCAAAACCATTGGCGACTAGGAATTCAAGCGCCCGGTAGGCCACGGGGGGTTGCGAGCCGAAGCCGGCGTCGCGCAAGCTGTCGAGCATTTCGTAGGCTCCGAGTGCGCGGTGCTCCTGCAAGAGAATTTCCAGCGCTTTGCGGCGAACCGGCGTGAGTCGCAGCCCTTCCGCCTGGCAATGCGCCTCGGCCGCTGCGAGCCCGGCGCTGATGCAGGACCCGTGATCGTGTTTTTCAAACCCGATCGGGTCGCTGGGTGAGGTTTTTCCCGTTTGGACGGCGCTTGTCATGGTATCTCATTTCCTGTACCCGATTTGTAATGTTATACAATCACATGGAGTCTGATATGTCCAGAAACCTCATTCCCCTGTCTGTCGCCGCGTCTTTGCTTGGTGGCACGGCCATGGCGGATGTGCCAAGCGTGGCAGCCGATATCGCGCCCGTTCATTCACTGGTGGCGCGCGTGATGCAAGACGTTGGCGAGCCATCCCTGATCGTGGCCCCCGGGGCAAGTCCGCATGAGTACAACCTGCGCCCGTCCGAGGCGGCCGCGTTGCAGGACGCCGACCTTGTCTTCTGGGTGAGCCCCGATCTGACACCATGGCTTGACGGTGCGATCGAAACACTGGCTGGCGACGCCAGTGTCACTGAACTCCTTGAGGTCGATGGAACGACGGAACTGCCGTTCCGGGAGGGTGCGTTGTTCGAGGCGCATATGCATGGGGATGAGGACCACGGCGATCATGACCATGAGGCGCATGATCACGACAATGAGCATGACGGTCACGACCACGACGACCATGCGCATGATGAAGGCCACGACGGACATGATGAGCATGGCCATGAGGATCACGGTCATGAAGAGCATGCGGACGAAAAAGAGCACGGGGACGAGGAGCACGCTGATCATGGGCACGAAGGCCACGACCACGGTGACCACGACCCCCACGCATGGTTGTCGCCTGACAATGGCGCAGTCTGGCTGAACGCCATCGCGGCGAAATTGTCTGCCGCCGATCCGGACAACGCGGGCGCCTATTTCGCCAATGCGGCGGCAGGGCGTGAGGAACTGGCCGCCTTGAGCGCCGAGATCAACGGCATCCTCGATCCGGTGCGGGGCCGCAACTTCATCGTCTTCCACGATGCCTATCAGTATTTCGAGGCGGCGTTCGATTTCCCTGCGTCGGGGGCGATATCCGTCTCCGATGCCTCCGATCCCAGCCCGGCGCGCATCGCCGAGATCCAGGCGCGCGTTGAAGAACAGGGGGTGACTTGCGTGTTGTCGGAACCACAATTCGATCCCGGCATCGTCGACGCGGTCATGGACGGGTCCGAGGCGAATACCGGTGTGCTTGATCCGCTGGGCTCTGACCTCAAGCCCGGCCCGGACCTCTATGGCAACGTCCTGCGCAACCTCGCCACGGCACTGGCGGATTGCCTGTAAGACTCTCCGAAAGCGTGCTGCCGACTTCGCTCGGCGGCACGCGAAACGCTCCCAGTCCTATGGGACAGGGCTTCTGAGAGCCAAGGAACGATTTTCCTGGCCTAAACGTTGATCACGTAAAGATCGGTTTCGGTGATAGATGCGACCGGTAAATGGACCAGAAATCCACGCCGGATCATGTCTAGGCCCAGAATGGTGATCTGCGTTGCCGGACCCGGGCACTCGGGGTCATCACAAGGCACCTCAACGACTGAGACAAGGGCATGCGGCCCGAGCCGCGACATTTCGCGAACCATCCGTTTGACGCGCTGTACGTGCCAGAGCATGGCTGCCCTATCGCGCATATCTGATGCGAGGCTCATAGCCGTGTCGGGTTGGGCGCGTCGCCGTAGGTGGCGATAGGGTCAAACGCCTTTCCGCTTTCGTTGAACGTCAATGCGCCACCCGCCTGTTCGCCGGTTGGTATCGTCCTGTAGAAACAAGACCGATAGCCGACATGGCAGGACGCGCCAACTCCGCCAACGTCGACCCGTAGCCAGATCGCGTCCTGGTCATCGTCGATCCGCGCCTCGACCACGTTCTGGACAAGGCCTGATGTTGCGCCCTTGCGCCAAATCTCTTGTCGAGACCGACTGAAGTAATGTGCTTCGCCGTTTTCAAGCGTCTGGCGCAGCGCTTCGGCATTCATCCAGCCCAGCATCAGAACCTCATGGCTGGTGGCGTCAGTAGTGACGCAGGGGACGAGCCCGTCCTCGTCAAATTTCGGTGCAAGTTCGGTTCCCTCTTCGACCTGCTCGACCGAACGACGCGTGTGGAAAGTGATGGCGGGCATGTCTCGATCCTCTTGCGATATATTATGATATAACGTAACAAACATAAATCACGGATTGGTTCAAGATCGAAGAAAGAGGACGACTCCATGGAACGTGAAGATGAAAGGGTGCCAGTCACATTGCTGACCGGCTTTCTGGGATCTGGGAAGACGACGCTGCTGAACCATCTGATCCGCGACCCGGAGGCGGGGCGCATCGCAGTGGTCATGAACGAGTTCGGGGATGTCGGCCTTGATCATGACCTGATCGAGGAGGCGACCGAGGAAACCGTGCTGATGCAGTCAGGCTGCCTGTGCTGCTCGATCCGTGGTGATCTGGCGAAAACGATGGCCTCCCTCATGGCGCGCCGCAAGCGCGGGGAGCTGGCCTTCGACCGGGTCGTGATCGAGAGCACCGGGATCGCCGATCCGGGGCCGATCAATCACACGCTGATCGTCGATGACCTGATCGCGCCGCATTACCGAATGGACGGGATCGTGACGCTGGCCGATGCCGCCAACGGCCCGCGCACGCTTGATGCGCAGTTCGAGGCGGTGCATCAGGTTGCGATGGCCGATCTGCTGGTCATCACCAAGGCCGATCTTGTCACACCCCAAGAGCTTGACCGCTTCAAGGCGCGGCTACGCGGGATCAACAGCACGGCAGGACACCTGCGTGCGGATCACGGGGAGATTGCCCCTGGACGCCTTTTCAACCTGACGGCCATGCGCGAGAGCGTGACGCCGGATGCGCTGTCGGACTGGTTGGGCGCGTCCAGCCCCGACCCTGACCCACTGGCGGGCCTTTCCGGCCTTGCGCCCAAAGCGCCCGCTGCAACGCCACTGTCGATTGGTGGCGCGCATGACCACCACGATAACCGCATCGGGTCGGCCTCCATTGAGGTGGCCGAGCCAATCCCGGCCAACGTTTTCGACTTCTGGCTTGATACCCTGATCGCGCTCAAGGGCCCGGATATCCTGCGGATGAAGGGCATCGTCCACGTGGAAGGTATCGAGTGGCCCTTCGTGTTTCACGGAGTGCAGCACATTTTTGACGCCCCGGTGCCGCTGAAATCATGGTCGGGCAAGGATACCACAAGCCGTGTCGTGGTGATCGCGCGCGACATCGACAAGGGCGATCTGAAAGCCAGCCTCGAGACGCTCCGCATGAAGCCGCAGCAGGCGCGCACGGACGGCATGATGGTCCACACCACAGAGATGCCGTTTTAGAAAATGCTGCGTCTGTTCAGCTCCATGAGCCGAAAGCTCGAGGCGGTCACGCCGCGCGACCCCGACAACGTGCGGATGTATGTTTGCGGGCCGACGGTCTATTCCTACGCCCATATCGGCAATGCGCGGCCCGCCGTTGTCTTCGACGTGCTGGCGCGCCGCCTGCGCGCGCTTTCTCCCGCCAGATATCGAAAGACGGCCCGATGATCCATGTCCGCTTGCCCGACGGGGCGACCCGTGCCCTGACCCCCGCCAGCACCGCCGCCGACCTTGCATCAGCCATCAGCCCGAGCCTTGCCAAGCGCACGGTCGCGGCGGTCGTGGACGGGCAGATGGCTGATCTGAACACCCCCTTGCCGGACGGGGCCGCGGTCGAGCTTCTGCCCCGCGAGGATGCCCGTGCGCTGGAATTGATCCGCCACGACCTCGCCCATGTTCTGGCCGAGGCGGTGCAGACCCTCTGGCCCGGCACGAAGACCGCGATCGGCCCGGCCATCGAGCATGGGTTCTACTACGATTTCGAGCGTGACACGCCGTTCACACCCGAAGACCTGCCGGTGATCGAGAAGAAGATGCGCGAGATCATCGCCGCGCGCAGGCCATTCACGCGTGAAGTCTGGTCACCGGATGCAGCCCGCGCCCATTTCGAAGCGGCGGGTGAGACCTGGAAGCTCGAACTGCTCGACGCGATCCCCAAGGGCGAGCCGGTCACGATCTACCGCCAGGGCGACTGGCTCGACCTGTGCCGCGGCCCGCACATGCGCCACACCGGCGATGTCGGCGGTGCCTTTAAGCTGACCCATGTAGCCGGCGCCTATTGGCGCGGTGACGCGACGAACCCGATGCTGAGCCGCATCTATGGCGTCGCCTTTGCCGACAAGGTGGCACTTGATGCCCATTTGACCATGTTGACCGAGGCGGAAAAGCGGGATCACCGGCGGCTTGGCCGCGAGATGGACCTGTTCCATTTCGAAGAGGTCGCACCGGGGTCGGTCTTCTGGCATCCGCGCGGCTGGCGACTGTTCCAGACGCTGATTGGCTATATGCGCACCCGCCAGGAAGAGGCCGGATATGTCGAGGTCAACTCCCCCGACATCATGGACCGCGCGCTGTGGGAAACCTCCGGGCATTGGCAGAACTACCGCGCCAATATGTTCCTTGCGCAAACTGAAGATGATCGCGACTATGCCCTCAAGCCGATGAATTGCCCCGGTCACATGCTGATCTACGGACAGGGTACGAAAAGCTACCGCGATCTGCCGTTGAAACTGGCGGAATTCGGCAAGGTGCATCGCTACGAGCCGTCCGGTGCGCTACATGGGCTTTTGCGCGTGCGCAGCTTCACTCAGGACGACGCGCATATCTACTGCACACCCGAGCAACTCACCGAGGAGTGCCTGAAGGTCAACGACCTGGTCCTGTCGATCTATCGCGATTTCGGCTTCGACGACGTGCGCATAAAGCTGTCAACGCGCCCTGAAAGCCGCATCGGCAGCGACGAAAGCTGGGACCGGTCCGAAGACGCTCTGAGCACGGCGCTGGAGACCGCGGGCCATGCCTACACGGTGTTCGAGGGCGAGGGTGCTTTCTACGGGCCGAAGCTGGAATATGTCCTGCGCGATGCCATCGGCCGCGACTGGCAATGCGGCACGCTGCAAGTGGATTTCAACCTACCGGAGCGCTTTGGGTCGACCTATGTCGCGCCCTCGGGCGAGAAGCTTCCGCCCGTCATGCTGCACCGGGCGCTCTTCGGCTCGCTCGAGCGGTTCACCGGCATCCTGATCGAGCACCACGCCGGCCATCTGCCGCTTTGGCTGGCCCCGGTGCAGGTCGTGGTGGCGACCATCACCGGAGCGGCGGACCACTGGGCGGCCGATGTCGCGGAAACCCTGCGCGAAGCCGGACTGCGCGTCGAGACCGACCTGCGCAACGAAAAGATCGGCTACAAGGTGCGTGAGCACGCGCTGAAGAAGGTGCCGGTCCAAATCGCCCTCGGCACGCGAGAGGCCGACGAGCAGACCGTCACCCTCCGCCGCCACGGTGCCCCCGAGACGCAGACCATGCCCCTGTCCGAGGCGGTCACGGCGCTCGTGCGGGACGCCAAGGCCCACGGTGGCGCGTGATGGGCATTCGATCCGCGCAAGGCCGGCGACGTCGCGGACCAGGGGAATCGCACTTGAGCTTTGACAGTTGGGTCGCATTGGATTCTTAAAGTCCCATCATCAGATGGAGCTTCGAGATGCCGACATTATTGAGCTATTTCAATGACGAAGACGATC
>Ga0102926_1001517_pt1 | contig 13658 bp, 13 predicted proteins | sample SalPonR1_A_D2_MG_FD_78173 | JGI IMG/M metagenome (GOLD analysis project Ga0102926, IMG submission 78173) | Salt pond soil microbial communities from South San Francisco under conditions of wetland restoration - Salt Pond MetaG R1_A_D2_MG | ecosystem: Environmental > Aquatic > Marine > Intertidal...
GTCTTTTCAGTTCTCATAGGGATATCCCTGAGTATTTTTATAACTGCAGAGGGAAGGGAGAAGATAGGCAGAATATTGCTTGCTGTAACGGGAGCTGCCCAGGCTGTTCCTTCTGTTGCCGTTGTAGCCCTTGTTTTTATTTTTGTAGGTATTGGTGCTTTCCCTGCAATAATCTCTCTTGTCATATACAGCCTTGTTCCCATAGTTTTTAATGCTACATCAGGTATCCTGAATGTACCCCCAAGGGTGGTAGATGCTGCAAAAGGTATGGGTATGACAAATACCCAGATACTCTGGAAAGTAAAGATACCCATGGCGATCTCAGTGATCATGTCAGGGATAAGAAGTGCTGCTACGATCAACATTGGAACTGCAACTGTAGCAGCGATAATTGGTGGCGGAGGCCTTGGAGACATGATCTTTACTGGAATTAAGCTTAACCAGCCACGGCTGATAGTAATTGGAGCAGTGCTTGCCGCTTCAATGGCAATAATTGTTGACACGATAATTGGAGTTTTTGAGACCAGAGTAACGCCAGGAGGACTTAAGATTTCCTGATCGGAATATCTGTCTGCAAATTACAGATATTCCGATCAGGAAAAAGATAGATCATATATCAATTATCCAAAAGGAGGAATCAGCTTGAAGAAGCTCTTAATGATTTTTGTAGTGGTGATTTTTGTGTTTTCGGCAGTAGCAGGATTTTCCCCCGTAAGGGCAGATGCAGCGGATAAGATCACGGTAGGTGCAAAGAATTTTACTGAGCAGTATGTAGTTGGAGAAATGCTCGCGCTTCTGCTCGAAGAGAATGGTTTCAAGGTTTCGACAAAAATGGGAACCGGAAGTTCCATTACCAGGGAAGCACTTGTATCTGGACAGAGTGATGTGTATCCTGAATATACAGGAACCGCATGGCTCGTTTATTTTGGTCAGGAAGAAGTGTTGACAGACCCGGATCTTCTATATGAAAAAGTCAAAAAAATGGATCTTGAGGAAAACAATATCGTTTGGCTCGACAGGGCTCCATTGAACAATACCTATGCTCTTGCAATAAGAAAATCCGATACGGAAAAATTCGGGACCTCCATCAGCGAGCTTGCCGAGTATATCAATGAACATCCGGAGGAAGTCAGAATTGGTATTGACCAGGAGTTCTATGCCCGTCCCGACGGTCTTCCTGCACTTGCCGAGAAATACGGGATGAATGTGAAGAAGAAGAGTCTTAAAATAATGGAAATAGGTTTAACCTATGAAGCAATGGGAAGAGATCAGCTGGATGTTGCCATGACATTTGCTACGGATGGAAAGATCCCTAAATTTGATCTTCTCGTACTTGAAGATGATAAACACTTTTTCCCTGTCTACAACCTTTGCCCAACCATCAGAAAAGATGTTCTTGATAAACATCCGGAGATCGCTGATATCTTCCGGCCTGTTGTAGAGATGCTTGATGATGAGACGATGCAGCAGCTTAATTATGAAGTCGATGTAAACGGAAAACCTGCAAAAATGGTTGCAGAGATATTCCTGAAGGAGCAGGGTTTTATCGAGTAGAATAACCTTACGTCAGGTTTTTAACCGGTATTTACAAACCATTAGGGGGTCTTTCTTTAGTGAAAGACCCCGTGTCTGTATACGGGTGGAACAGTTTTCTTCGAAGCCACAGGTTCTTTCAGTGAATTGGTTCAAGGGTAGAGGTCCTCTGTTCTTCGGGAGAAATGCTCCTTTTTATTTTCATGAAATTATCGAGTATGTCGTGATGGGGCTTCAGGACCTTATCTTTCTCGTTGAAAGAGATCTTGTCCCATCCAAGATGGGACAGGAGTCTTCTGTAGTGGTCAGTAAGGTTTTTGAGCTGGTTGCCATCGAATTCCGGATGAAACTGTACTCCGAAACACAGAGTTCCGGGTACCTGGAAGGCCTGGAGAAAGGATGTATTCCCGTAAGCAGAAGAAGATACGGGAATAAGTCCTTCGCAGCATATCTTGTTGTAGTGAAATTCATATACTTTTAAAATATCCCCTTTTCCTCTGAAAAGGGGATGATCGGGAATATCTATATTGATCGTCCGGGGTCCTATCTCCGATTCTCTGAGAAAAGAGACACTACCGGTCATGTAGGATTCAGCCAGGATCTGGGCTCCAAAACAAATGCCCAGAACAGGTAAACTACTGGTTGCAACAGTTTCAGGGAGCATTAGGTTTCTGAAAAAATCCCTCGATCTTTTTACCCATTCCAATTCTGAAGTGGCCTCTGTCATACCGCCCGCAATAATAACTGGTTTTGGAGTTATAAAAGGTAGAAGTTCAAAGTGTTTAACCAGAGATAATATCCCTGTTCTGTATCCAAGTTCTTTCATACGTAAGTGAACTGGCCACGCAAAAGTATGCCCGTATTTATCGATAGTTCCATCCGATTCCAGAATTATAACGTCTTTTCCTGTGATGTCGGGATTTTCCGGAGTAATGTAAATATTGTTTCCCATTTCAAATATTCCCTTCCTTATGATGTAGTAGAGATCTTTGTTAAAGAGAATGAAGACAGAACGGATTAGAAATAATGAAGGGATTATATCATTTTGTATTGAAGAGTAAAATAGAGTTATCTAAAGAATTTTAATGTTTTTAACCAAAAAAAGTATTTAAATCGAATTGATAAGTATTGTAGCCATTGGAACGGATGATATCAGCATTAACAGGGCTATCCCGATCCTTCCCGTTGTTATTTTGTAACTGTCAAGGATCAGGAACAGCCTTTCCCTGAATAGATAGCGCCTCACCAGTATTTCGAAAATAAAAATACCAGTTGCCCAGATAATACCTGTAATAAAAAGCAGTAATTTGTGTACTTCCATATAATCTCTTGTCATGGTTAAATTACTTAACAGCAATGCCGCAGAGAGCAACATCAGCTTTTCTATAAGGTCCGATCTGCTTTCCCCCAGAAAGGGAGTCAGGAAAGCATTTTTCAGACATATAATACAGACGGTCACTATCGGAAATATCTTCCAGAAATGCCATGTCCATATGAACATATCCTTAGTGGCTTGAACCATAATGATTCCTCCAGTTATCTTTTCAGGCAGGCTGAACATGTCAATTCATAATCTTCGCGAAGTATAGAACCTGCCGAAATATGTGTTTTTTCCTTCAGGTTGAATTATTTAAAGAAAAGAAAAATTTGTTTTGAAAGGGAAATAAAAAAGGAACGTAAAGAAAAATTCTTCAATATTTTTAAACTACAGTAAAAGCCCTTTAGATGCAAGGATTTGAAAAGTTATGTTTATTGGTCGAAGTTTTTTCAAAAATACACTGTTGTCGAGTGTGTTATTTGTTTCTTCTCTCTGTTAGAATATCACAATAAAACGATAAAAATGAAAGGAGTGATCTCTTTGGCAAGTTTGACAGGTTGGATCCTGCGCAGCATCGCGGTTTTTATTCTCGTTCTGGTTTTTCTGCAGGGTAGTTTCTTCACACCGAAAAAAGCTTTCGGCATGGAAGTTCCCAGAATAGAGGTGCAAGAGGCCAGAAAGCTGGCATTCACTGGGGATGCCCTTCTTGTCTGTGCCTATAAGGGGGAGGACAGGTTCAGAAGTATGCCTCTCGAAGGAGCCATAACTCTTGAGAGTTTCAGGGAAATTGCAGAGCTTGTTGCCGAAACAGATAAGAAGATCATCTTTTACTGAGGCTGACCGGAAGAAGCATCGGCTGTCCGTGTGGCAGAGCCTTTAATCGAAAAGGGTTACAATGCAATGGCGTTGAAAAATGGAGTTAAAGCATGGCTTGATGCCGGTTACCTCGTAACGTCCTGCCCTTGACAGGGGGTTGCTGATCCGAGTTATATGTGTAAGAAGAGGGAGAAGGGCCTGAGGGGTCCTCTCCCTCTTCTTTGTGATGTCTTTCTGTAAACTTTTTGCAAAGATAATTTTGTTACAAAGATTATTTCTCTTTTTTGATCAGGATCATTTATTGACACGCCATGTAATGATTGTTATTATTTTTATAGATTGTGCAACCGGTTGCATTTTATTGCAAATCAACCGGTCCAGTAGTGAAAAGTTTCCTGGTCAGTGGAATACCAGCTATGTCTGAGAGGTGGTTTTTGAATATGGCAAAGATAGAAAAGACAGAAAAGACAGTAGTAATGACTGAAGGTGACATGGACAGGGTCCTCAGGCGAATTGCAATTGAGATTATCGAGAGGAACAAGGGGCTGGAAGGTATTATCCTTCTCGGGATACAGAGAAGGGGTGTTTTCCTTGCTTCCCGGCTCAGAAAATTATTTATTGAGATCGAAAACGTGAAGGTTCCTGCAGGAGAACTGGATATAACCCTTTACAGGGATGACATCCCAACATTACTTGAACAGCCCGTTGTTCACAGTACTTCCATTCCGGAGGATATCGCCGGGAAAAAACTTATTCTTGTTGATGATGTGCTTTATACGGGAAGGACTATCAGGGCTGCTCTTGACGCGATGATGGACCTTGGAAGGCCTGACAACGTCCAGCTTGTGATCCTTGTAGACCGTGGCCACCGGGAGTTGCCCATTCAGGCTGATTACTTCGGCAAGGTTGTTCCCACATCGAGTTCGGAAATGGTAGAAGTAAGAGTGAATGAAATTGACGGTGAGGACAGGGTTCTTATAACTGAAGAAGTGAAGGAGGGTCTGGCTTGAAATGGCGTCATAAAGGACTTATAGATCTTGATGAATGGAACAGGGAAGAGCTGGACATTTTTTTGCAGCAGGCAGATTACATGGAAGAGCTTCTTGGAAGACCCATAAAGAAGGTACCTGCCCTTCGAGGCAAAATGATAGTTAATTTTTTCTACGAACCTTCAACTCGAACCAAGGTGTCCTTCGAGCTTGCAGAAAAAATGCTCAGTGCTGATGTGGTTAACTGGTCAGCCTCCGGATCAAGTGTCAGTAAGGGAGAGACTATGAAGGATACGGCCTGGACACTGGAGGCCATGGGGGCAGATGCTGTTGTTATAAGGCATGGCGCGGTGGGTGCCGCAGACTACCTTTCTAAAAAACTGACACGGGCGTCGGTATTCAATGCCGGTGACGGAACTCACAGACATCCAACCCAGGCACTGCTGGATCTACACTCAGCCTGGAAAAAGCTCGGCAAACTTGACGGGAAAAAGGTAGCCATTGTAGGAGATGTTCTTCACAGCCGAGTTGCAAGGTCTGGCATAAAGGCATTCTCAAAGATGGGAGCCTCTGTCACCGTATCGGGTCCGGAAACTCTTATGCCGAAGGATATTCAGTCCCTTGGAGCGTCTTTTGTTTCTGATACCAAAAAAGCTATAGAGGAAGCTGATATTCTGTACCTTTTGAGAATACAGGGTGAAAGGCAGGAAGAAGGGCTTATTCCTTCCCTGGATGAATATCATTTGAGATATGGAGCCACTCCTGAACTGGTCAAAGAGGGGAAGGTCCTTATTATGCATCCGGGTCCCATAAACAGGCGTGTTGAAATCGCTTCAGAGGTGGCTGACGGAGATAACAGTCTAATTTTAGATCAGGTAAAAAGCGGAGTTGCCGTCAGGATGGCTCTCCTTTATCTGTGCCTGGGAGGTGTCAGAGCTTGATTCTGCTGAAAAAAGCAACCATTTTTGACGGAAAAAGCTTCATGGAGAATCCCCAGGATGTTCTTCTTTCAGGGGACAGAATTGAAAAGATAGGAAATATTCAAGAAAAGGAAGAGATGCAGGTCATTGATCTCGAGGGTCGTATTCTTTGTCCGGGTTTTATAGATATACACGTACATTTCAGAGATCCTGGCTACGAATGGAGAGAGGATATAACAAGTGGGTCAATGGCAGCAGCTGCTGGAGGTTATACAACAGTTGTGGTAATGCCAAATACGGAACCGCCCCTGGACACTCCTTCGTGTGTGGAATTTGTTCTCTGGAAAGGAGAGAGGACCAGAGGAGCCAGGGTCCTTCCTGCAGCCTGTGTTACGAAGGGAAGAAAGGGTCTGCAAATGGCGGAACTTGGAAAAATGGCAGACGCCGGAGCTGTATTTTTTACAGATGACGGATTCCCTGTAGAGACTTCAGGAATGATGAGAAAGGCTCTCCTTTACTCAAAGGATACAGGCGTAAGAATAATGGAGCATCCCGAGGAAAAAAGCCTCACCCTGAAGGGGCAGGTCAATGAAGGGCTTGCTTCCTCTGTAAGCGGTCTGAAGGGTATGCCTGCTTCAGCAGAGTATATAGATATAGCAAGGGGAATTGCCCTCGCCAGGGAAACTGGTTCTCAAATTCACTTTACACACGTGAGCACAGAAATAGCTATGAAAGCCATAAAGCAGGCAAAGGAAGAAGGACTTCCGGTGACGTGCGATGTAACTGCCCACCATCTTTCCCTTGATGAGAACCATGTCCTGGTAAGTAAATTCGATTCTGTTTACAAGGTAAACCCTCCCTTGAGAAGCAGGGAGGACGTCAGATATCTCTGGGAGGCAGTAAAGGACGGAACTGTTGATGCTATCATAACTGACCATGCTCCCTGGCACAGGGACGAGAAAGACCTTCCCTTTCAGGAAGCTCCTTTTGGGATAGCTTCCCTCGAATGCTCTGTAGCTGTGGTATTTGACACCTGGTTGAAACTCGGAAAACCAGTTTGTGTGGAAAGGATACTTTCACTGTTTACTTCAGGACCCGCTTCCATTCTGCCTGAAAAATGGCAGGAACTTGGCACACTTAAGGAAAAAGGTATGGCAGATCTTACAGTTCTTGATCCAGACACTTCTCAGGCTGTGGACACTTCCAGGTGGCAGAGCAGGGCCAGGAACTGTCCCTGGGAAAATGAGATCCTCTCTGGCTGGCCTGTGATGACTTTTCTGAAGGGTGTCCCTTTTGACAGGGGAGAAGGATCCCTTGAATAAGGAGAGAACTTTCCCTCCCATGGGTGATTTCAGCGGGAGAGTCCGTTCTGTACGGAAAATATCTGAAGAAATATTCTGTCTTGAAATAGATTGTGAAGAAATATCTGAAAACGCACAGCCTGGCCAGTTTGTTATGCTGAGATTTCCAGAAATATCCGATCCACTTCTTGGAAGACCTCTTGCTGTAGCCGGAATTTCAGGTTCTGCTTTTGATGTGATCTTCAGGATAGTGGGAAGGATGACAAAAATGCTTTCCGAATGTACTCCAGGCCAGTCCCTTGTGGTCAGAGGACCGGAAGGGCGGCCTTTTGGAGAGCCATCTGCAAAAAAAACCTTTCTCGTTGCAGGTACCCTGGGAGCAGCGCCACTGATTTATGCCTGTAAAAGTTTCAGCAAACAGCAGGAATTTGAATTTGTTCTTGGTGTGCCCGACAGGACATGGGCCAGCTACTGCGAGTGGCTTACAGAGGTTTCCGGTGTCGCTATAGAGGTTTTTTCCGAGGATGGTTTCCTGGGACAGAATGGAAATGTTCTACAGGGTCTTCCGGAAAGGCTTGAAAAAGACGAGGAGATCTGGGCCTGTGGTTCGGAAAAAATGCTTTCTGCTATTTGTGGGAAATACCCGAAGGATTCGGACAGAATCTTAGTCAGCCTGGAAAAAAGGATGGCTTGCGGTTACGGAGGATGCATGGGGTGTGTTATAGATACAGTTTACGGGAAAAAAAGGGTCTGTGTTGACGGGCCGATCTTCCGGGGATCTGAGGTATGCTGGAATGGTCTCTAAAGCTGACAGATTGAAGACCACCATAGGAGATCTTTGTATGGCCTCTCCTGTCATTATTGCATCAGGGGTCTGGCCCTACGATGAAAAAATGTGGAACAGCGATTTACTGGAGGGTGTAGGTGCCGTATGTACTAAGGCCGTTACCACAAGGCCGAGAATAGGCAATCCCGGGATCCGGCTATGGGAGACTCCTTCAGGAATGCTTAACAGTATTGGACTGCAGAATACAGGAGTTGAGTCCTTCCTTAGGGACTATCTGCCAGGTTTGTCTAACGTTGAACTTCCCTTTATTCTTAACGTGGCAGCTGAGAGTGAGGAGGATATCATATCTACCCTGTCCAGTCTGGAGCAGGTCAGTGACCGCATCCCCTGTGTTGAACTCAACATATCCTGTCCAAATGTAGATGATGGAGGAATGTTGTGGGGGAAGCTCCCGGAAGGTGCAGAAAAGGCCGTTGGGACAGCCCGTTCAGTCTGGAAGGGTCCTCTATGGGTAAAGCTGACTCCTCAGGCCTTCGATATCGCTGAAATTGGTGTAGCAGCCCAGGAAGCGGGGGCAGATGCCCTTGTTGCTTCAAACACCTGGCTCGGAATGGACATTGACATAATCAGGTCAGAGCCTGTTTTTCAAAGAACTTTTGCTGGTTTGTCCGGACCTGCTGTTTTCCCTCTGGCTCTGAGGGTAGTGTGGGAACTATGTTCAGCTGTTTCCATACCTGTCATTGGCTGTGGTGGTGTAACTTCTGCCAGGGATTGTCTTGCAATGATAATGGCCGGAGCGACTGCTGTAGAAACAGGAACAGCCTTGCTCACTGATCTGAATTCCCCTTTGAAGATCTGCAGGGGGATTGAAGAATTCCTTGACAGCAGGAGTTTCGAATTCTTAAAGGATATCAGGGGAATAGCAAGAAAAAGGGCCTGATAGAGGTTATATTCTGTTTTTCCACCATTTTACGAAGGCTTCAAAGCATTTTTCGGTCCTTTGCTTGCACTCCTGCGTCATGTCTTCACTGAAATTGAAGGATTCTCCTGCTACGGAGATCAAAAAGGTCCTTGGGGCCGGTATATGCAGTTCTCTCATCAGGTGAAGGATCCAGCCCGGTCCCATTGAATGAATGTTCAGCCCCTCAATATTCGGGTCCGGTTCCATCTCTTCAAAAACATGATCACCCTTTGATGCGTCTGCGAGGGAATCAACAAAGAATGCCATATCCTTGTCCCTCATATCCTCTACAATTTCGGGAAGAAGCTGCTGTTCGATCCAGAGTTCCACTTCTTCTCCTGAGCTTTCTAAATAATGTGCTATTTGTGGTGCAAGGACATGTCCAACTCTGTCGTCCTCTCGAAAGGGGTTTCCGTAGCCAGCTACAATAATTTTCATTTATACACTTCCGATCCTAATAATTTTCAGTTTAATTAGCGGGCCGGTTCAAAGCCCGGCCCGTTAATTAAGATATTTGTTTCTACCAGTTTTTAAAACTAATGTTTTTCTATGTTTCTTATGCTGTTTCCTTCTTTGTCAACTATGTTGACTGAAAGGGGCATTTTGCCTACAGCGTGGGTAGAACATGAAAGACATGGATCGTAACAGCGGATAACATGTTCCATGCTGTTAAGCACACCTTCGTCCACGTCTTCACCGTGGATATTCTCTTTTGCCACCATCTCCACACCCTTGTTCATGGCGTAATTGTTGTGTCCTGTTGCCACGATAAGGTTCACTTTTTCAATTGCGCCCTTTTCGTTTACCTTGTAATGGTGGATCAGGGTGCCTCGAGGAGCTTCTATCACGCCGATGCCTTCAGCAATTATATCCCTGGAAGTGACCCTCAGTTCGGATCCGGTAATATCGCTGTCATTCAGCAGTTCTTCGGTCCTTTCAAAGGCGTAGAGTATCTCCAGAAGCCTGGCATAGTGGTAGTAAAGGGTATAATGGACCATTCCGTCATCTGTCCTGCTCCTGAATTTTTTAAGTTCTGCGGATGCATCTGGAGTGGAGAAGTCATCGCAGGCATTTACCCTTCCCAGGGGACCGACCCGGTAAGAACCGTGAGGGAATCCGAGGTTTCTGTAGAAGGGGAACTTGAGATAGCTCCAGCTTTCCACATGTTCACCAATGTACTTGTAGTATTCATCGGAACTGAACTGGTCAGTAACTCTGCCCCTTGGTCCTTTAAGCCTGATCTCCCCATCGTACAATTCCAGGTTACCATTTTTAACTAATCCCATATAGGATGTATCGAATGTTGCAAAGGTCTTTGCCTGGTCTTCATGTTCATCGAGATATTTCTTCACCAGTTCAATGGTTTCTTTCAGTTTTGTCTTAAGATTCGGAATACCTTCAAGCATGGAAGTCCTTTCATCCTCCGTAATGCTTCTGTTAACTCCGCCAGGGATGCTGTGCCATGGGTGGATTTTCTTTGTTCCAAGTGTCTTTATGATCTCCTGGCCGTATTTCCTCATCCCTATACCAAGCAATGCGAGTTCAGGATATTTCTGGGCCACTCCTGCAATATTTCTAATGGCAGGGTCGGAGTCAAATCCAAAGAGAATATCCGGACTCGAAAGATGAAAGAAGCTGAGTGCGTGGGACTGTATAATCTGTCCCATGTGCATAAGTTCTCTCAGTTTGGCCGCCGTGGGTGTAAGTGTTACACCCATGATCTCATCGCATGCTTTGGCAGAGGCGAGGTGGTGGCTTACGGGACAGATGCCGCAGATGCGGGGTGTGATAACCGGCATCTCTCTGAAATCCCTGCCCTTTGAGAAGATCTCGAATCCTCTGAACTGGGTTACATGAAATCTCGCATTTTCCACAGATCCGTCTTCATTGAGTCTGACAGTGATCTTGCCGTGACCTTCTATCCTGGTTACAGGATTTACTTCAATTGTCCTTGTATTCTTGTTTGCCATCTCTATTTCCTCCTAATCGTACCGCATCATGTCGACAGGTACCTTGGGGATCCTTCCCTGCAGGATCTCCTGGAATACATACAGAATAGTATCAGCATCGGGAGGACAGCCGGGTACATAAACGTCGACCTTTACCTTGCGATCCACAGGGATAGCCTGATCGAGAAGATGGGGTATGTCCTCTCCGGGGATTGTCCCTTCGGGATTTACCGTACTTACGGTATCTGTATAGGCTTCCCTGAGGACATCCTCTTTCTTCATGAAATTTCTCATGCAGTTGATTCCTCCGAAAACTGCGCAGTCTCCCCATGCGATCAGGATCTTGCATCTTTTTCTCATCTCTTCCGCGATCTCGACCTCTTCGTCATTTCCAAGTGCTCCTTCTATAACGCCAAGGTCTACTTCAGGTATTTCTTTTATGTCCGTAATAGGTGTTGAAGTAAGGTCAACTTGCTTTAAAAGGTCAACGATCCTTTCGTCTATGTCAAGAAAGGACATGTGACATCCGGCACAGGCTTCGAGCCATACGCTCGCCAGTTTTGGTTTGGTCATTACCTACACCTCCTCAAGCACGGCCATTCGGGCCTTGTCCGGTGAGACCTTGCTCTGAAAAATGTTTTCACATGGCCGTACATCGGAACTGTTCAGAGTTATCCCCATTTTATCGGTAATAACGGAGAGTACTTCAGAAAGCCCCTTAAGCTCGGTTTTTGGGGGAACTATAACTCTGAGTGTCCTCCGTTCTCCTTCTATGGTGCAGAAATGTCCGCTCTTCTCATACCATGCAGGAGCAGGCAGCAGAACGTCAGCCATATTTATCAGCGGGTGGACCATGTAAGGAGTCTGGACAACGCAGAATCTGGACATGCTCATGGCCTCGAGAGATTCCGGTGTCTCCGGCACCAGTCCGGTGGAGGAGACGAAGAGGCAGTCAATGTCAGCTTCGTTCACCCAGGGTTCGTCGCCAACTATAGTATTGAGAGCTGCAAGGCTGTTTCCGCTTCTTACCATAGGAACCACACCAAGTCCGTCGTCGAAGAATCCTTCCGAGGCTATCGCCAGATTTACGACCTGAGTTACCACAACAGGATCCTTTGCAACATTTCCTCCGATTATCATTACTGGTTTACTGGCCTGGAGAAGCATTCTGGCAAGTTCTTCCATTTTTCCGGTCCCAGCCTTATCCGTATCTCCTTTGCTTACAGCCTCTACGAGGTTCTTGATGCATTTCTGGAGATCCTCTTTTGATATCCTTGCGTCCAGATCCACGATATCTCCGAAGGGATTCTTATCGGAGGACAGGTTTACAAGTGCTCCGCCGTTTCTTACAGTATTTACCCTGACGTAGCTTGCAGTAACAGGAGCTTCTTCCTGGGGATCGGCGCCTATCACAAGGACCAGATCGCTTTCGAGGATGTTGTGGGCACCGGTGAAAGGCCTTACTTCCTGTTCTATGAAGGGTTTGAAACCCTTTCTGAAGCCTCTGAGGACATCTCCGTTGAAACAGTCAATGTATTTCATGTTAATGGAATTCCTGAAAACATCGCTGTAGAGAGTCAATTCCTCGTCAGTGGACATTCCGGAAATAATAGCTCCTGCATGGCCCTTGCTGTGGGCTTCTTTCATTTTTCCCGCAGCCAGTTCCAGTGCTTCTTCCCATGATGCTTCCCTGAAGGTAGTGCCTTCCCTTATCATTGGTACAGAAAGACGTTTTCTCTCTGTAGATTCCGGAAGCCACCATCTGCCTTTGTGGCAAAGCTGACCTCCATCGGGACCGGTAACGTTCAGTCCTTCAACTCTGGCAAGGCTGCCGGTGCGTACATATCCCTTGATCTTACAGCCCATGGAGCAGAGGGGACATATGCTTTCGACGACCTCGTCACAGTCGTTCCTTCTGCCTCTGTAGACGAATTCCCTGATGGTTATAGTCCCCGTCGGGCAAACCTGGGCACAGGCTCCGCAGTTTACGCAGGTATTGCTATCCCCAAGCATCGCTCCAATATCGGAAATAACCTTTGTATTCCACCCCCGTTTTTCGTAGTCAAGGGTGTGAGCTCCAACTTTCTCGGCACAGACTCTTATACATCGTCCGCAAAGTATGCACCTGTTGTGGTCCATCTGCAGATGCTCAGATGTGGCGTCGTTGTCGAAATCGTGGTAGAGGAAAGGATATCTGACGCTGTCCATTCCGTGTTCTATGGCCAGGGTCTGAAGCTCGCAGTCCCCGCTCTGTGAACAGAACATGCAGAAATGGTTTCTTCCCGCAAAAAGCAGCTCAAGAATTTGTTTTCTGTAGTTGTAGAGCTTTTCTGTTTTTGTATGTACCTTCATTCCGTCCTGTGCCGGTGTGGTGCAGGATGTAAGAAGTTTGTTGCTTCCCTCAACTTCCACCACACACATGCGGCATGATCCCATGGGGCTAAGCCCCTCAAGATAGCATAAGGTCGGAATATATACGTCACTCTTAAGGGCAACCTCAAGGATAGTATCTCCTGAAACTCCCTTGCATTCCTTTCCGTCTATTATCAACGTTATCTCGCTCATCTTTAAACCTCCCCTTGCCCTATTCTTTGCTTATAGCACCGAAGGGGCATTTTTCGTAGCAAGTGCCGCACTTGATGCAGGCTTCCTGATCAATTACGTATGGTGTCTCCCTGTCTCCGCTTATACATTTGACCGGGCAGTTCTTTGCACAGATACCGCATCTTTTGCACTTATCAGGGTCGATCATGTAAGTTAACAGCTTGGTACAGGCACCTGCATAGCATTTCTTTTCCCTGATATGTGCCTCATATTCGTCCCTGAAGTACCTGAGCGTGGTCAGAACCGGGTTAGGGGCTGTCTGGCCAAGGCCGCAAAGGGACATTTCCTTCACCATGTTGGCGAGGTCCTCGAGAGTCTGAAGGTCTTCCATGGTTCCTTCTCCTTCAGAGATTTTGTTAAGCAGAAGAAGCATCTGTTTTGTACCTTCCCTGCAGGGGGTGCATTTACCGCAGGATTCCCTCTGGGTGAACTCGAGGAAGAACTTTGCCACGTCCACCATGCAGTTGTCCTCGTCCATTA
>Ga0102926_1001520_pt1 | contig 13654 bp, 13 predicted proteins | sample SalPonR1_A_D2_MG_FD_78173 | JGI IMG/M metagenome (GOLD analysis project Ga0102926, IMG submission 78173) | Salt pond soil microbial communities from South San Francisco under conditions of wetland restoration - Salt Pond MetaG R1_A_D2_MG | ecosystem: Environmental > Aquatic > Marine > Intertidal...
GGCACTGGGGCTTCAACGGCATCACGCCGGGCGAGACCTATCACGCCAATTACGGCGAGCCGGTGTTCCTGCGCCGCCACAACATGCTGGCGCCGGTGGGCGGCAACAACGTGCAGTTCGCGCTGCCGTCGCCGACGATCCACCTGCACAACGCGCATACCGCGTCCGAATCGGACGGGATTCCGCAGGATTTCTTCAACGTCGGCGAATTCTGGGATCACCACTATGCCAACTTCCCGGCCGGGTCGCCGTTCAGTTGGAGCCCGTTCAACACCGAGATCATGAATACCCTGTGGTATCATGATCACCGGCTCGATTTCACGGCGACGAATGCCTATGCGGGCCTGACCGGCTTCTACCTGCTGTTCGACGAGCGCGATTCGGGCAACGAGCGCGACCGCAACCGCAACGCCTTCCGCCTGCCCTCGGGCAAGTATGACATCCCGCTGATGCTGCACGATGTGCAGTTTACCGCGGATGGTCAGGCGCGGTGGGATTTCTTCCTGCCCGACGGCGATCAGCCCAACCCCGAACCGCGCCCCGAGCCGGTCGAGGTCGGCAACTCGCAGGGCACGGCGGACGTGTTCGACTCGAACCGCCTGCAATACACCACGCAGGGCATGGTGGGCGACATGGTCACGGTCAACCGGATCATCACCCCCTATCTCGACGTGGACCGGCGCAAGTATCGCTTCCGTTTCCTCAACGGCGGTCCGTCGCGGCTCTATCGCCTGCGGCTGCGCGTCGTGCCGGGCAATGGCGGCGAGCCGTATTACGACGACTGGATCATCCTGTCCAATGACGGCAACCTGCTCGAGGCACCGCTGGTCGAGCCGACCTTCAACCTCTGGGTGGCGAACCGCTTCGACGTGATCGTGGATTTCTCGAAATACCGCGACGGCGACAAGATCCAGGTGTGGAACGATCTCGAGATCCGCGACGACGGCGTGGGGCCGACCGGCTATACGCTGGACGACGAGAACATGATGCCGGTGATGGAATTCCGCGCCAAGGGCGGCCGCGTGCGCGACCCGTCGCGCGTCCCGCGCCGGATGCGTGCCCTGCCCGAAATCGATATGTCGGAGGTGCGCCGCGAGCGTCTGTTCGTGTTCGACTACGACAACGGCCTCTGGACGGTGAACGGCCGCCTGATGGACCCCAACCGCGTGGATGCCAAGATCGAGCAGGGAACCGCCGAGATATGGACGTTCCGCAACGAGGGCAACGCCTGGGCGCACCCGGTTCACACCCATTTCGAGGAATTCCAGATCCTGGAGGTCAACGGACGTCCGCCGACCGCGGTCGAACAGGCCCGCAAGGACGTGGTGTCGCTCGGACCCGGTGACGAGATCACCTTCTTCAGCCGCTGGCGCGACTTCCTCGGCAAGCACGTGATGCACTGTCACAACGTCGTCCACGAAGACCACGCGATGATGATCCGCTGGGACATCGTCGAGCCGGGTCAGGGCGACTGAGCCCGCCGTAACGCAATTCTCTGGAAGAGAGAGGAAAAGACATGACCAACAGACGTCAATTCATGGCGAGCCTGCCGGTCGCGGCGGCTGCGGGGGCGACGGCGGGATTCTACACCACGCCCGGCAACTCGCAGGAGCGCGCCAGGGCGGCAGCATCCGAAGCGCGCGCGCGTCTGCGCGCGGCGGCGGCGGGGGCGCATCCCAACGATACCCCGATCCTGTGCAACCCGGTCGATAGCGGCGGTGTGATCAACTCGAATCTGCGGGACTCGTTTCCCAACGTGATGATGGTCAACCAGGACGGTCTCGGCATGGCCTTCTACGAGGGCTTTATCGAGAACAAGGTCGTGATGATGCATTTCATGAGCCTTCGGGACGAGGCGCATCTGCCGATCACGCGCCGCGTGGCGGATATCGTCCACGAGCTTGGCGACAAGGTGGGGCGCGACGTGTTCGTCTACTCGATCACCCGCGACCCCGAGCAGGACACGCCCAGCCGGATGGCGGCCTACGCGCGCGAGTTGAACGCGCCCGAGGGCTGGCATTTCCTGACCGGCACGCCGCAGCACTGCGCCGATCTCGCCTTTCGGATGTATCGCATGCCCCATGCGACGCTGCCCGGCAAGCGCAAGGTGGACGTGGTGTTCTACGGCAACGGCCAGGCGGGGCTGTGGGGCACGTTCCCCTGGGACATCCGCGCCGACGACGCCGCCGGGCGCGTGGGCTGGGTGATGCCCGGACAAGCGCCCGCGCCCGGCGACACGCCGCGCCGGGCCGGGCCGAGGGTGTTCGACCCTGCCGATCCGCGCAATCACAACCGCGAGGCCTGATTCCACGCCCCGCCGCGCGCGGGGCGAGACAGTCATTTGAAACGGAGACAAACGAAATGTTTCGTAAATCCATGAAATTGGCCGCGGTGATGGCAGTTCCCGCCATCGGCCTGTGGGGAGGGCCCGCCCTCGCGCAGGGGCCAGCCGGGCTCAACATGTTCTGCGAGAACGGCGGCCATGCCGCCGGCGGACAACAGCCCCGGGTGCCTTTCGAGATCCGTGAAACGATCGGCAACACGACGACGTTGACGACTGCGGGCGGCACGGCAGTCATGCCCGAGGGCGATGCCTTCGGGCCGAACCCGCCCAACATGCTGCCGACCATCTACGAGAACGCCAAGACCTGCCGGGGCAACGATATTCCGCACACCCTGCCCTCGACACCGGAGAACCCGTACAACCTGCATGACGATCCGGTGATCCGCCAGATCGACAAGACCTCGCCCACCGATGATCTCGACTGGATCATGGACGAGATCGAGGCGATGGCGGAGCCGCGCAAGGTCTGCCGCAGCTTCCGCGGCTACCGCTTCTGTTATTCCTATCCGCGCCGGGTGAACATCGGGGAGCTGCGCGACCTGGCGCAGCACGCGGTGGACATCATCGAGGGCAACGACCTCAGCGGGCGGTTCAGCGAACGCGAATACGAGGGCTTCCCGCTTCTGCACTATTTCGGCGGGCTCAAGACCAAGGCGGTCGACCCCGAGACCAAGTCGGTCACCATCACCCAGCTCTGGTATGACACGCATATCGAGTCGGACACGGCGTATATCGACCCCACGGTGGTCAATGACGAGGAATGGACGATCAATTATGTCGTCAAAATCCTCAACCGTGGCCACGAGGACTTCGCGCCCTATGCGATGTTCTTCGACGACCCCAACGAACTCGACTTGAGAGATCTTGGCGGTCCCGACCTCACCATGGGTGGCACGGCGTTCCCGCGCCTGCCCAATATCGGCATGGACCAGACCTTCTTTCCGATGGAAGAAGGGCTGGAATACACGCTCAACATGAAGATGCCGCCGGCGCGGTTCTGGAACCTCAGCTATCACTGGGGCTGGCGCAACCACCCGCCGCGCGTGCAGGTCACCGAAAATGTGCTCGTGCCGCTCGCCAACGGGATGCCGCGCAACGCTGCCGAGATCGCCGTGTTCGGGGAAAACCCGCTCGAAAGCGAAGAGTCGAAGCTCGACGCCATCAACATGATCGGCGACACCGCACCGGCCAAGCGCATGTGGCGGATGTTCCGCGAAATGGCGTCGCTGGATACCGGGCGCGGCTATCGCCGGCATTTCCGCGGGCTCAACGGTCGGGTTGTCGAGGCGCAGATGGAGCTGATCCGGCAGGCCTTCTACGACTGGCAGAACCGGCGCACGCTGCCTACGGGCTACGAGATGTCCGAGGATGCCGACATGACGGTGCTGTTCCTCAACAACACCATGTACGGCAAGGTCCGGGGGCATGACGGTGACGCCGAGGTGCGGTTGAACGACACCTTCTGGAGCGAACGCGGCGACGTGGTCGATATCCAGCTTCTCAACGGCGACTACTTCCCCCACGCCTATGTGCTGGTGGATTTCGGCGGTCTGCGCGGGTGGGAGAACACCTTCCACAACACGCTGCCCGTCGGCGGGGCCGGCCCGCTCTTTACCTTCGGGCGCAACTACTTCTGGATTCACGTCGCGGGTGGGGGCCCGATCCCGGTGCCGCCGGCGACCAAGCCCGACGAGGCGTCGCCGACGCCCATGAGCGAGCTGGGCTGGAGGCCTGGCCGTTATGCCGGGCTCGGGCACGGATATGCCTGGGGCGGGATGCAGCAGGAGATGTCGGACTACGTCAACACCGATGGCGTGGGCGAGCATCACCTGGAGGTGACCTTTACCTACGAGCCCTCGCGGCGCCTGCGGATGTACCAGTTCGACGCGCTGCATCACGACGTGGCGGTTTGGTCGGTGCACTGACCCGCGATGCAAGACCGGGACCGGCGGCGACGCCGGTCCCGCACGACACGGACATTACTCATCCATAATTCGTGGAGACCACGATGATCGCACCAGACATTCCCTTTTCGCGTCTTTGCATTGCATTCGCCGCCGCTGGCGCGTTCGCGCTTTTGTCCGGCACCGGCGTGCTTGCCCATGACGGGCACGCGCATGGACACGCGCAGGACCAGTCACAGGATCATTCCAGCCATGGCGGCCATGGCACAGCGCATGACGGCCATGCCGGGGCCCACGGCCATGACGGCCATGCCGCGATGGATCACCGGATGCCCGGTCACCTTGGCATGGACGCGGGAAATGCCGAGCTTGCGATGCGCCCCGACGGGTTTCACTACAAGCGTGGCCACCATGCCTATGCCGCCCCCGCCGTCGCCCTGCGCGACCGTCAGGGCCGCAAGGTGGATTTCGCGCAGCTTCTCGAATTCGACGGGCCGGTGCTTCTGAATTTCATCTTTACCAGTTGCGCCACGATCTGCCCGGTGCAGAGCGCGACCTTCGGGCAGGTGCAGCCCGACCTTGCGGCGATCGAGGACCGCTACCTGATGGTGTCGGTCTCGATCGACCCCGAATACGACACGCCCCGCCGCCTGCGCGAGTATGCCGAATTGCACGCGGCGCAGGACAACTGGGTGATGCTGACCGGGCAGTTCGACGATATCTTTGCCGTCGTGCGCGCATTTGATGCCGTCTACAAGGGCGAGAACAAGATGTATCACCGCCCGCTCACGTTCCTGCGCGCCAATGCGGATGCGCCGTGGCTGCGGCTCGAGGGGCTCATGGGGGCCGAGGAACTGGCCGACGAATACGCCCGGCTTCTGAACCCCGAGGTGAACTGATGCCGCGCCAGGCGGGTGTCGGATCGCTGCGCGCGGCGGTGTTCGGGCTTTCGGTGGCGCTGTTTCCGGCGCTTGCGGGGGCCGGGCAGGCAGGCGATGCCGCGGCGGGCAAGCAGCTCTACTGGGAGGGAATCGGCGCCGATGGCGCGCCGATCCGCGGGGTCACGCAGGGCGACGTGGAGATCACCGGCGCGCAGTTTTCCTGCGTGAGTTGCCATCGCCCCAGCGGGTTCGGCACCTCGGAGGGGGGCAATTACATGCCGCCCGTGATCGGCGAGGTGCTGTTCAACGCCAAGACCGCCGACCGCAACCGCAATTTCAAGGAGCTATACCAGGAGGTGCAGCCCCCCGGATTCTGGGCGCGGGTGCGCCAGCCGCGGGTGCGGCCCGCCTATGACGAGGCGGCGCTGGCGCGGGCGCTGCGCGACGGGGTCGACCCGGGCGGCCACGAGTTCGACCCGATCATGCCGCGCTATGACCTGTCGGATGCCGATGTGGCCAACCTCGCGGCCTTCCTGCGCACTTTGTCGGACGAGATATCGCCGGGCGTCGATGGCCGCGACATCCATTTCGCCACCGTCATCGGGCCCAGTGCCGACCCGGACGAGGCCGACGCCATGCTCCGCACGATGGAGCTTTTCTTCGACTGGATGAACAAGGATACCGAGGGCGATACCCACAACCCGACCTTCTCGCCCAATTACCGGTCCAATTTCATTTCCGCTTACCGCTACTGGCAACTCCATGTCTGGCGGCTCGAGGGCCCGCCCGGGACATGGCGCGCGCAACTCGAGGCGAAATATGCCGAACGGCCGGTCTTTGCCACGGTGAGCGGGCTGGTCGAGGGGCCGTGGGACGAGATCGGCGCGTTCTGCGACGACCTGCGCCTTCCCTGCATCTTTCCGAATGCCGAACTGCCGACACCGGGCGAGGGGCGCTATGGCTACTCGGTGTTCTTCAACCGCGGGCTCGCGCTCGAGGCCGAGGCGCTGGCGCTGCACCTGGGCGATCGGGCATCGGCCCCCGCCCGTGTCGTGCAGATTTACGGACCCGGCACCGAAGGCGAGCGGCCCGCCCGCGCCTTCGAGGCGGCGATGGCGCGGGTGCTTCCGGATGTGCCTGTCGAGACGCTGGCCTACGCGGATGCGACGGGGCTGCGCGCGGCGCTCGCGCAGGCGGGCGGGGCGGATGTGCTGGCGCTCTGGCCGCACGATATCGACGCGGCGCTCGCCGTGCTGGCCGAGGCCGCGCCTGCGGCCGCGCGCCTCTACCTGCCCTCGGCGGCCAAGGACCGCGCGCTTGCTGCGCTGCCGCCGGAGGCGATGGCGCGCACGCGGCTGGTCTGGCCCTATGACAAGCCGGGCGGCTATCACCCGCGAAAGTTCCGCATTCGGGGGTGGATGCATTCCCGGCGGCTCGACGTCAGCCACCCGCGCATCCAGTTACAGACCTATTACGCCCTGACGATGGCACAATACTCGCTCCTGCACATGATCGACGATTTCTACCGCGACTACATGCTGGAGATCATCGAGCACCAGGCCGAGAACGAGCTCAACCCCGGCACCCATCCCGAACTGGCGCTGGGACCGGGCCAGCGCTTTGCCTCGAAAGGCGCGTTCATCGCCGAACTGGCCCCCGACACCCGGCTCGGGTATCGCGTGGTCAGCGACTGGATCGTACCCTGAGGTTTTGAGTAATGGGCCATGGGGTGCGTAGCGGGCGGCGGGGTGACCCGCCGCCCGTGCCGTCTTCAGACGGCGCCGGCGGATGCGAGCCAGACCAGCGCCGCCGCCGCGCAAAGATAGGCCCCGAACGGGATTTCGGCGTCGCGGGCCACCTTGCCCCGGCGCAGTGCAAGCGTGACCCCCAGCGCGGCCAGCGCCGCGGCCAGCGCCACCAGCGGCAGCGCCTGCCAGCCCAGGCCCGCGCCGATGCCGGCCATCAGCTTGACATCGCCCAGCCCCAGCCCCTCGCGTCCGCGCAGGGCGTGATAGCCCAGCCGGATCGCCAGGAACGCGCCGGCACCCAGCCCCGCGCCAACCAGCGACGCGCCCGTGCCCGGCCCCAGTGCCCCCAGCCCGAGCCCGGCCGCCAGAAGCGCGGCGTTGAGCGGGTCGGGCAGGCGCATCGCCGCGAGGTCGCACAGCGCCAGCCCCATAAGCAGCCACAGCCAAAGCGCACCGAGCGCCATCGTGGCGGGTGCGGGCGCGACAAGGATCGCAAGCGCGGCGAGCGCCACGCCGCCGAGTTCGGCATGCCACAGCCAGCGCGGGATCGCCGCGCCGCAGGCCCGGCACCGCCCGCCAAGCCACAGCCACGACAGCACCGGCACGAGATCGCGCCAGCCGATCCGCGCGCCGCAGCCCCGGCAGCGCGAACCGCGCAGCACCACCCCCTCGTCGCGGGGCAGCCGGTCGGCCCAGAGCGCCAGGAACGAACCCGCCGCCGCGCCGGTGACAAGCAGGAAAAGGGCGAGCGGCAGCGGGCTCTGCATCGGGCGTCACCGGTCGAACCGGGTCCGGGAGGGGCGCAGGACGATTGTCACGCGCAGGACCTTGGGTTATCATCCATCATGGCAACCATAGCACTTTCCGGACAGAATTTACCATGAAAATCAATATGTCACTTCCTTTCGGGCCGGGCCGCGCGCGGCGCGGAGACGCTGGCTTCTCATTGCTGGAACTGATGGTGGTCGTGGTCATCATGTCGATCCTGGCGCTGGTGGTCATGCCGCGCATCATCGACCGCCCCGACCAGGCCCGCGTGGCGCGCGCGCAGGCGGATATCGCGGCTCTTTCCGGTGCGCTCAAGCTCTACAAGCTCGACAATTTCCGCTATCCCACCACCGAGCAGGGCCTGCCCGCGCTGGTCGAGGCCCCGAGCGCCGAGCCGGTGCCCGGCAATTACGCGCAGGGCGGCTATATCGACCGTCTGCCCAAGGACCCGTGGGGCAACGACTATCAATATCTCTCGCCCGGCGTGCATGGCGAGTTCGACATCTTCACGCTCGGCGCGGACGGGGTCTCGGGGGGCACCGGGCTCGACGCGGACATAGGCTCATGGCAGGGCTGAGCCGCGGGGGCGAGCGCGGCTTCTCGCTGCTGGAAATGGTGGTGGTGGTGGCTGTCATCGCGACGCTGTCGGTGGGGGCGAGCCTGGCAATCGGAGCGCGCGGCGGGACGCCGGACGCGCCGCGCCTTGCCGCCACCTATGACGCGCTGCGCGACGCGGCGCTGCTGGGGCAGGAGGCGCGCGGCCTGCGTCTGGTGCCGGGGGGATGGCAGGTGTTGCTGCCCGGCGCGGGCCCCGCGCCGGGATGGCGGGTTTCGGGCGGGGTGCAGCAGTTCCGTTCCGAGGCGCGCTTCGAGGGGGCGCGCGGCCCGATCCTGCCCGCGCCGCCCGAAGATCGCCCGCCGCAACCCGACATCGTGTTCCTGCCCGATGGCGAGGTGACGCCCTTCGAGGTGGTCTTTGTCACCGAGGGGGCGGTCACCGCGTGCCGGTCGCTCGGGCTCGCCGGTCTTGACTGCACGGCACGATGACCGGGGCAGACGCAACCCGCGGCATCACGCTTCTGGAACTGGTGGTGGCGGTGCTGGTGCTGGCGATGGCGACGATGGCGGCGCTGCGCAGCACCGAACACGCCACCCGCGCGCTGGGCGGCGAGACGGCGCGCGTGCTGGCGCTTCAGGTGGCGCTCAACCGCGCCGAGGAATACCGCCTGTTCGGGGCGCGCGTCGCCGGCGGGCTGCCGCGCGAGGTGCGCTATGGCCGCACGGTCTGGGGGCTCGACATCACCCGCGAGCCGACGCGCGCGGGCCATGTGCTGGCCACCATCGGCGCGCGGGGCGACACCGGGCCGGGGGCGCGCATCGCAGTGATCGCGCCGCGCCGGGTGACGCCGTGACCGGGGCCGGCACCCGGGGTCTCACCCTCGTCGAACTGGTCGCGGCGCTCGCGATCTTTTCGCTCGTGGCGATCATGGGGCTTCAGACGATGGGCGGGATGATGCGCGCGCGCGACCGCACCTCCGACGCGGCGGGCGACGCGGCGACGCTGTCGCGTGGGCTGGTGCTGCTGCGCGCCGATCTCAAGGCGGCGGCGGACCTGCCGTTCTGGCCGCCCGAGGCGATCGGGCCCGAGCCGCCGCTGCTCGACCTCAGCGCCGAGGAGGGGCGGTTCGCGCTCAGCACCGAGGCGCGCGCGGTGCTGCCGGGTTGGCAGGCCGCCGGAACGGAGCGCGTGATCTGGCGCCACGACCGGCGCGGCGAGCGGCTGTTGCGCACGGCATGGCCGGTGCTGAACCCCGCATCCGAGGCGGCCCGCGCCCCGGAAACGGTGATCTTCGAGGATATCGCGGGGTTGCGCCTGCGCGCCTATCTTGGCCCCGAGGACGGCTGGATCGGCGGCTGGGGGCAGGACACCGCGCTGGCCCGTCCCGGGCTGCCGCGCGCGGTGGAAGTCATCGTGGAATCGGAGCGTTACGGCGCGCTGCGCGTGCTGGTGGCGTTGCCATGAGGGGCGACCGGGGCATCGCGCTTCTGAATGCGCTGGTGATGGTGGGGGCAATCGCGGCGCTCGCGGCCGGGCTGATGATCGAGGCCGGGCGCAGCCATGACCGGATGGCTCATGTCGCCGGCAGTCAGCAGGCGGCGCTGCATCTCGACGCGGGGCTGTTGCTGGTCGATCCGGTGCTGCGTGCGGACTGGCTTCGTGCGCCGGATCTCGACCACCTCGGCGAGCCCTGGGCGCGCGCGCCGCTCGAGGCCGATATCGACCGCGGCCGGCTCGAGGCGCGGCTGTCCGATCTGCAGGGCCGGTTCAATGTCAACGCCCTCGTCAATGCCTCGGACGCGGGCGCGGCGCGTGCCCTGGAGCGGCTCTTGCGTCGGCTGGGCCTGCCGGTTTCGCTCGGGGCCGAGATCGCGGGCTTCGTGCAGCCGCGCGGGCCGGTGCGCCCCGGCGATTATGCCGACCGTCCGGTGCCGGTAAAGGTGACGGGGGGCGCGGTGGAGCGGGTCGAGGCGCTGCGCCTTGTGCGGGGCATGACCGAGGCGCATTACGCGCGGCTCGTTCCCTTTGTCGCGGCCCTGCCGGTGGGGACGCCGCTCAATGTCAACACCGCGCCGGCCGAGGTGCTGGGCGCGGTTCTGCCGGCGGCGAACCCTGCCGATATCGATCGGCTGGTGGCCGAGCGCCGCACCGCGCCCTTTGCGGATATCGCCGATTTCGAAGAACGTGCCCTGCGGCTTGTCCATCCCGGGCTCTTGGCGCGGGCGCAGGTGCCGGACGGGGGCTTCGGCGTATCGAGCGGCTGGTTCGAGGCGCGGCTTGTGCTGCATCTTGACGGGCGCGCCTACAGGCGCATCCTGACCATCGAGCGTTCGCCCGAGGATGGTGCGGCGCTGATCGCCCACCGCCGGATGGTTCTGCCATGAATGCGCTTTCTCTTCGCCGCCCCGCGCCCGCCGCGTCCGCCCTCGCGATTCACGAGGCCGGGAGCGGCGCGGCGCTGCCCGGCCGCCCCTTCGTGGCCACGGTGCCCGGTGCCGATGCGCCGCTCCTGCCTCTCGAATTGCCCGAGGGGCTCGGGGGGGTGGCGCGCGAACGGGTGGCGCGGCGGCAGTTGCGCGACGCGGGCTGCGGCGCGGGGGTCGACATGCGGCCCGCGCGGCTGGGACCGGGGCGCGAGACCTGGGCGCGAATGCTGGTCTGCGACGGGTCGCTGCGCGCGGACTGGGCGGGGCGTGTGGCCCCGGCGGGGCGGCGCTGCCGGGCGGTGCTGCCCGATTACCTCGCGTTGCCTGCGGCACCGGACCTGTGGGTGATCGAGGCGGACGAGGACGGCACGGTGCGTGCGCGTCTGGGCGTCGAGGACGGTTTTGCCGCCGAGGCGGAGCTTGCGCGCGCGATGCTGGACGAAGTTGCGCAGGCGTCTGCCCCTGTCGCCATCCTGCGGCGCGGCGCACCCGCTGCGCCGCTCGATGACTGGCTGGCGACGCTGGAGGTGCCGGTCTGCGACGGTGACGCGGCGCTGGCCGCCGAGGGGATCGCCGCGCCGGTGCGGTTCGGCCATGGCGAGCTGGCGCTTGACCTTGCCCGCGATCCCGAGGCACTGCGCGCCGCCCTGCGCGTCAGCCTGCGCCGGATCGCCGCCGCGCTGGTGCTGGCGCTGGGCGGCTTCGGCCTCTGGGCTGCCTCGGTGCAGGTCGAGACCGACCGGCTGCGCGATCTGGAACGCGCCTACCGTGCCAATACCGAGGACATGCTGCGTGCCGGGCTGGTGCCCGCAGGCCCGGTGCTCGACATCCGTGCGCAGGCCGGGGCCGCGCTGGACCGCGCCCGTGCCGGGGCAGAGGCCGCGCGCACGCGATCCCGCCCGCTCGACGTGCTGCGCGCGGCCGGAGAGGTGCTGGTCAAGCATGCGCCACGGGTCACGCGGGCCAGCTTTCAGCCCGGGCTTGGGCTGGTGATCGACCTCGAGGTGGGCGATTTCGCGGCGCTCGACGCGCTGGTCAGCGATCTTGCCGCTGCCGGGACCGGGGCGCGCGTCGCGCGCTCGGTCGCGCGCGAGGGGCGCGGGGTCGAGGCGGTGCTGGCGCTGGCCGCGACGCGCGCGGAGGCCGGCCGATGAGCGCGCTGTGGGACAGGCTCGCCGCGCTGTTGATGGAGCGCAGCCGCCGCGAACGCTGGCTGCTGGCGGCGCTGGTGCTGGGGGCGCTGCCGCTGGGCCTCTGGCAGGGGGTGGCGGCGCCGCTCATCGAGCGGCAGGCGCAGGCGCGCGCGGCGCTGGCCGAGACGCGCGCCACCGAATTGTGGGTGGCCGAACAGGCGGTGGAGCATGCCCGCCTCATGCGTGCGGCGGGGGGCGGGGACGACCGCGCCGCAACACCCGTGGGCATGAGCGGGATCGAGGGCGCGCTGCGCGAGGCGGGGCTGCGCAGCGACGTGACCGAGCTTGCCAACACCGCCGATGGCGGGATCACGCTGCGCTTCGACGCGGTGCGCTTTTCGAACCTCGCGGCGTGGCTCTCGGATCAGTCGGGGCAATGGGGCTACGATCTCGACGCGTTCACATTCGAACGCGGCGCGCGCGAGGATGTGGTGGCCGCCGATCTGCGGCTGGTGCCGGCGGCGCGCTGAGCCGTTCAGCCCTGCCCGAGGGCGCGCGCGATCTCGGACCGGCGGCTCTGCATCGCGCCCAGCGGGTCGAGCGCGGCATCGAGCGACAGCATCTCGGCAAGCGCGGCGTCGGCGCGGCGCAGCTTGGCGTCGACCTCGGCCCCCGAGCGGCCCGCCTGCATGTCGGCGAGCGCGCTTTCATGCAGCGCTGTGCCCGCGACGGCAAGCGCGGCGGCGCGGTTGGTGCCCTGCTGCGCGGCGGCGAGATCGCCCGCCACCTGCGCGGCCTCGTCATTGCGCCCGGCGCGCAGGAGCGCATGCGCGTATTCCAGCCGCAGACGTGGCGCGAGCGGGCCGGCGGAGGGGATAAGCGCGGCATAGTTGCGTGCGGCGAGATCGTAATTGCCCTCTTCCAGCGCCTTGCGCGCGCCGGAATATTTCCGCTGGAAGTCCGCACCCTCGCTGATCGCTCCTGCCTCGCATGACGCAAGGCCGGCGGTCACGACGGAGAGAATCATGAATTTCGTCGCAAGTCGCTTTATCATAATGGTTTTGCCAATACGCACCGTGACATGCTGGATACCATGCCTGTGCGCCGCATGGCCATGCAAAAGACGGGTCCGGTCCGAAAAAGACGCGCGCCCGTCACCGCGGGGGCGTCTTGATGATGGTCAGGACAGGACAAATGCGCTAGGATTTCCAACCGGACGCACGGGCGTCGGTGCCGTGCTGTCCGTGTCCCATTTTTGCCGCGCGGCGGCCCTGAAGACTGAATTGATGATGCGATTTCTGAGACTTTCGGCTTTGCTCCTCGCGCTTTGCGCGACCCTTCCGCAAATGGCCCCGGCGCAGGTGTCGCTTGATCTGCGCGACGCGAGCCTTCGCGATTTCGTGCAGATCGTGGCGCAATCCACCGGGCGCAACTTCATCCTTGATGACCGAGTGCAGGGCAGCGTGACCGTGGTCGCCCCCAACGAGGTGTCCCCGGGGGCGATCTACGAGATTTTTCTCAACGTGCTCGAACTCAACCGCCTGACCATCATCGAGGGGGACGAGACCGACCGGATCGTGCCCATCGACGTGGCGCGCGAACTGGCCCCCGGGGCCGAGCGCGCGCGCCGCGGTGGCGATTTCGAGACGCGTGTGATCGCCCTTGACAATGCCCCGGCAGAGGAGATCGCCGAGGTGGTCCGCCCGCTCCTGCCGGGCGAGGCGGTGCTGTCGGTGGTGCCCGAGGCGGGGCTTCTGATCCTGTCGGACCGGCGCGAGAATTTCGAGCGCATCGTGCGGCTCGTTGACCGGCTCGACAGCCCCACGCGCAGCGCCATCGAGACGATCCCGCTGCGCAACGGCAAGGCCGCCGAGATGCTGGGCGTCATCAA
>Ga0102926_1001523_pt1 | contig 13651 bp, 10 predicted proteins | sample SalPonR1_A_D2_MG_FD_78173 | JGI IMG/M metagenome (GOLD analysis project Ga0102926, IMG submission 78173) | Salt pond soil microbial communities from South San Francisco under conditions of wetland restoration - Salt Pond MetaG R1_A_D2_MG | ecosystem: Environmental > Aquatic > Marine > Intertidal...
ACCAAGGCTTTTTCAATACCTTCATCTTCAACAAGGGCTTTTTCAATACCTTCATCTTCAACAAGAGCTTTTTCAATACCTTCATCTTCAACCAAGGCTTTTTCAATACCTTCATCTTCAACCAAAGCTTTTTCAACACCTTCATCTTCAACCAAGGCTTTTTCAATACCTTCATCTTCAACCAAGGCTTTTTCAACACCTTCATCTTCAATTAAAGGTTCTTCTTTTGCACTAGAAATCTTTATAGAATCCTCTTGATTTTCAATTGATTCTATAATTTTTTTAATATCAATATCACTTATCTCAATATCAAAATTTTCTCTAATATATAATTCAATATTATCTAAAATAGGAGGAACTAAGTCATTAATAATTTGTTTTCTATATTCAATATACAATTGTTTAATATCGTCTTCACTAAATTCATCATTATCAACTTCCACTTCAACACTTTGAATAAAATCCTCTTTGTTAAGCTCAATTTCATTATAAATTTTTTCAACAACAATAGGAGTTAAAGAATCTACTAATTGAGGTAAATAGGAATTCACATCAATTGAATTTATTTCATTTTGAAGTCCATCATGTACTTTCTCATCAATCATAATTGAGAGATCAGATTTTAAACTTTTACTAAGAGATGTAGATAAATCAAATATTAAATCTGATATTTTTGTTTCCAAAGTTGGAACAAGTTGATTATCTGTATATTGCTGAACTGCTTTTTGAATCTCAGCTTTATTTGCTATAACAACTGAATTTATAAAAGATTCATCATTCAATAATGAGTCTTTTATTTTTGGTGTTACTTTTTCTGCTAATAAATCATAATTTACTTTTGGTGCGGGTAATCTAGTTGCTGGTTCACTTACTTCTAAAAGAGGAACATTTTGACGTTGTTTTGCTTCTTCTATAACATAACTTGGAGTTCCTGGCATTGTATACCATAATGCTCCAAAAGCTAAAATAGCTGCACAAATTGTAAATACTAATAAAGAAATACGTGTCGATCTTTTCATAAAATATAGTTTCGATTTTTATTAAATAAAATCGAGTCCCTCCTATTTAATTATCCTCAAAAAGTTTATTTATCATATTACTAATAAAATTATATCAAGATATATCACATCAAACAAGTTCTAAATATATAAAATATTAATTTGAAATAAAATATTTCTTTTTTTATTATAAAATTACTTTCCTTTTATAAATATATCACAATAACTAACTATTTGTCGATAAATTTCATTTTTTGTACTTTTATTTTGAATTTCATAAACTTCTTTTTCTTTTTTTAGCTCCTTAACACTTATATCTTTTTGAGCTAAATCCCTTTTAAAAAACCATATTAAGCTTCTTTTATCCCTTTTTTTTGATCTTCTATATCTAATTATAAAAGGAGCTGATACAAATATTACATGATCACACAAATCAACTAATTTCCCTCTTTGCAATATTGCAGCATTAATTATTATATCTTTTTTGCTATTATTTATGATATTTCTACACATATTCTTTATTTCAGGATGAACAATACTTTCTAATAATCTTAATTTCTCTTTAGAGGAAAAAACAATATTTCCAAGTTTTTTTCTATCAATTATGTCATTAGTTAATATATTATCATTAAAAGCATTAACAACTTCTTTTTGTTTATTTATTAAAGCTTGATGACCTAATTTATCAACATCAATAACATTGTATCCTCTATCTAAAAAAATTTTTGATATATAATTTTTACCAGAACAAGCTTTACCTGTAAGTCCGATAACTTTCATTAATGCAATTCTCCCCAACTATTCCCAGTTTCTATACTAACTCTCAAAGGAATAGATAATTTATATGCATTTTCTAAAGAATCTTTTAATATTTCTCTAACTCTATTTTCTTCTTCATTTGCCACTTCTAAAATGATTTCATCATGAACTTGCAATAATACTTTTGATTTTAATTTATTTTCTTTTAAAGCTTTATTTACTCTAATCATACCAATTTTCATTATTTCAGCAGCTGAGCCCTGAATTATAGAATTAACCGCAACCCTTTCACTAGCAGCTTTTTCTATACGATTTTTACTATTAATATTAGGAATACTTCTAATATGGCCCATTAATGTTGTTATCTTTTTATCCTTTCTAACTTGTGAAATTGTATTATCTATAAATTTTGCAACATTATTATATCTATTAAAATATGCTTTTATAAATGAACTCGCAGAACTTGTACTTATCGATAACTCTTTTGCTAATCTAAAAGCACTCATTCCATACATAACACCAAAATTTATTGTTTTTGCAACTCTTCTTTCATGAGTTGATACATCATTAATATCTTTATCAAAGATTAAAGAAGCTGTAAATTTATGAACATCTTCACCTGTTATAAAAGCATTTTGAAGTGATTCATCATTTGCTACATGAGCTAAAACTACTAATTCAATTTGTGCATAGTCAGCACTCATTAAAACACAATTCTCTTTTGGTACAAAAGCTTCCCTTATTTTTCTACCTTCTTCACTTCTTATAGGGATATTTTGTAAATTAGGATTTATTGAACTTAATCTACCTGTCGCTGTTCCAAATTGCAAAAAGGAAGTATGAACTCTTTTTGTTAAATCATTAACCACTGATGGGAAATTATCTACATAAGTAGTCTTTAATTTATTTATAGATCTATAATCTAAAATATATTCAATTATAGGATCTTCTTCTTTCAAACTCTCAAGAACATCTGTTGCTGTAGAATAACCAGTTTTTGTTTTTTTCTTCGCAGTTAAACCTTTTTCTTCAAACAAAACTTTTTGAAGTTGTTTAGTAGAGTTTACATTAAACTCATGACCACTACATTCATATATTTTTTTTAAATTTTTATCTATTCTATTATTAAATATTTTAGATAATTCTCTTAATTTATCTAATGATAATTTTATCCCTTCTAATTCCATATTAGCTAAAATAGTAATTAAAGGCATTTCAATATCAATAAAAACTTTTTTAAGATTTTTTGATAGAGATTTTTTAAAAAACTTATATAATCTAAAAGTAATATCACTATCTTCACCAGCATATGCAACAGCTAAAGATTTTTCAACATCACTGAATAATTTCCCTTTCTCTACTACATCTTTATAAGATACACATAGATAATTCAAATACTTTAATGCCAAATTATCCATTTTAAAAGAAGGTGAGCTGCTATCATATAGCCATGCGGCTATCATGGTATCAAAAACAATATTTTTTATTTCAACACCAAATCTTTTCATTACTTTATAATCATATTTAATATTATGCCCAATTATATCTATGGGATTATCAAACAAAAATTCTCTCAATATATTTCTTACATCATCATCTTCATGAATTCTCTCACCTCCACAAATGATAGGGAAATAATATGCTTCTTTTATTTTATATGAAATTGAAAAACCTACTAATTGTGCTTTCATAGGATTTTCACTTGTTGTCTCAGTATCAAAAGCCATAATATTTGTTGTTGATGAAATATCTTTTAAAAGATTTTTTAAATCTTCTAATGTATCTATTGCTTTTAAAGAAGAGGCTCCTAATAACTCAGAATCACACAAAATTTGATTTTCTTCATATTCATCACTAATATTTACTTGCTCTTCAACTTTTTTAATTTCTTCTTTACTCATTATTTTTTTAACAGCAGAAATTAAATTTCTAGAATTAATATGTTCAAAATAAGGTACAATATTTTCTAAATTGATTTTTTCTAAATTAAAATCTTCTACATTAAAAGAATCATATAAAGCCTTATCAATTTTCAACTGAACTAAATCTTTAGATAGAAATGCTAATTCTTTTGAATCTACTAATTTAGTTTTTACACCTTTAGATAAACTATCCAAATTATTATAAATATTATCTAAAGTTTTATATTTTGTTAAAAGTTTTACAGCACCTTTTGCACCAATACCTTTTACACCAGGGACATTATCACTTTTATCACCAATCAAAGACAAATAATCTACAATTTGTTCAGGTCTAATTAAAAATTCTTCTTCTACTTCACTAGGCCCAAATAATCTATAATCTTTTTGTCCTTTTTTAGGTGGACGAAGAGAATAAACATGATTATTTACAAGCTGTAATAAATCTTTATCAGCAGTAAACATAATAGCATTTAAATTTTCATTGACGACATTTTTACATAAATATGCAATAATATCATCAGCTTCTAATCCTGATTTCATAATAGTTGGAATATTAATTTTCTCTAATAAATCAATTATTATTGGAATTTGATCTTTTAAATCTTGAGGAGCATCATCTCTATTTGCTTTATACTCACTATACATATCATGTCTAAAAGTGGGTCCTTTAGAATCAAGAGCAACAACTAAATATGACGGTTTATATTTTCTAATCACCATAAACAAAGTATTAAAAAAGCCATAAATTGCAGAAATATTATTCCCATCTTTGTCAAATAAGGGATTAGTAATAAATCCATAATAAGATCTAAAAATTAATCCAAATCCATCAATTATATAAAATTCTTTTCTATTATTATCTTCACCTTCTAATAAATTTATAACACTATCAACATTAAGGGGTTGTTCTACCTCTTTAATCTTGTCTTTTGCAAATTCTAAATCTATTGTTGGCATTTCATTTTTTTCTTGAAGTATCTTCCCCTCTTCAAAATCTTTATCACTAAATAAACTATCCATTATTCCTCCAAGGAAATCGACAACATATCATAAGAGAGCTCCATATTTTTTGGCAATAATTTATTATCTCTTTGATGTTTTATTCCGTGTGCTATATGAGTAAAATAAGTATGTTTTGCACCAATTTTTTTTGCTTCGTCCACTGCTTGTTCTAATGTAAAGTGTGTTCTATGTAATCTATGTTGTAAAGCATCTAATATTAAAATATCTAAATCTTTTAAATATTCATAAGTTTCAGAATTAATATAATTACAATCAGTAAGATAAGCTACATTAAAGATTCTATATCCAAATATCTCTAATTTACCATGATTAACTACTAAAGGAGTTATTTTAAAACCCTTTATATCCTTTGTTTCATATGGAATTAATTCATTTAATGACAAGTTTGGAATAATGGTTTCATTAATGGTTCCATTAATAAAATAAGGGAATCTATAAGATATCTCTTTAATAGTTTTTTTATCACCATAAAGGGGTAGCGTTCTTTTTTTATTAGTAAAAGATCGTAAATCATCAATCCCATTTAAATGGTCTGCATGAGTATGTGTATACAAAACAGCATCTAAACTTGACAAATTTGCTCTTAGGCATTGTAGTCTAAATTCAGGTCCTGTATCGATTACTAAAGATTTATTATTTCTTTCTAATAATATACTACTTCTAAATCTATTATCTTTTGGATCTTTTGATAAACAAGTTTCACATTTACAACCAATGGAGGGCACCCCATGACTTGTCCCTGTTCCTAAAAAAGTAAGCTTATAAGACAAAAAAATTAATCTCCATCAGAGTTTATTAAATCACTCAACTCATCATCAGCATTTAATTCATTTAACATATCATCAACACTTTGACCAGTTTTTTCTTTTATATCCCTAGATAAATCTTCAACTTTCTCTAAACTATCTGATGATGCAGAAAATCCAATATTTAAATACTCACTACTAAAACTTGGAAAGAAAAAGAAAATAATAAAAAAAGTTAATACCGATAACAACAATGGTTTTATAAAAAAGTCTTTAAAGCCAAATTTTTTCATAACATCTCTCCTAACCTTTAATAATAATATCATAGAATTAAATGAATATAAATACTATTTATTATACAAGTTATTTTATTTTAGCAAAAGAAAAAGGAGGGTTATAAACCCTCCTATATTTTATTCACTAAATAAAAGTAACAATATTAAATTAATGAAATTAATACAGCAACACCAAATCTGCCATCAGCTAAATCAACTGGAGCTAAATCATCGCTTGTGAAATTACCATCAACAATATTTTGGATATTAAAACCTTGTGAAGGAACTGTATAATTTGCAGAAACAGTTAATCCACCTAATAAGAAATCAACATTTGCTTTATAAGTACAATTTGAAGTCATGAAAATATCACTAAATACAAAATCATCTCCATTAACATCTGTTACACTGCTATCATCATTAAAGTTAACTACAAATTCAGGTCCTAAGCCAACACCTAATCTAACTAGATTAAGTAAATCTAAACTAACACCAGCTGTCATTAAATTAGATACTTGATAACCTGTTTCAGTTGGGCCAATTAAAGCAATATCTGAAGCTTCTACTAATAAGAATTTTACTCTAGCTTCTGCACCAAATTTATAATTTTCAACATTAAATATATCATCTGTTGTTGAACTAGTACTAGATTCAGCACTCATTTGATATTGTGCTGTTCCACCAATACTAAAATCTAAAACTTCAGCACTTAATCCAACAGGGACGATTAAACATAATACTAAAACTAAACCTAAAAACTTTTTATTCATAATACTAACTCCTACGTTTTAATTATTTTTTTTCCGTTATATACAGTATAACTACAACTTTAAATAATTGTTACAAAAATATACTAAAAAAGCAAATAAATATTCAATATTTATTATATAGTATTTGTTATATTACTCCCATACTCAAAAGCACTTTATTTTTGTATAGTATCCTCTAGAAAAGAAATATTAAAAGCATCACTTGGCATTCTCCAATCACCACGAGGACTTAGGGTAACACTACCAACTTTTGGACCATCAGGTAAAGCTGAGCGTTTAAATTGCTGAGAAAAAAATCGTTTTACAAAAACATTTAACCATCTATCGATAATTTCAATACTATAATCATTTTCAAATGCTTTTATAGCCAATCTTCTTATTTTTTTTATGGAAAAAGAACATCTTAAAAAATAATACAAGAAAAAATCATGAAGAATATAAGGACCAACAAATTCTTCAGTTTTTTGTGAAATAGTACCATCTCCACTTGGAGGCAATAATTCTGGACTAACTGGAGTTGCAACAATATCTAACAGAGTTTTTGAAACTTTTTGATCACTAATGCTTGCACTATAAGTTACAAGATGCTTAACCAATGTTTTAGGAACAGAGGCATTAACTCCATACATAGACATATGATCACCGTTATATGTTGCCCAACCTAAAGCCAATTCAGATAAATCTCCGGTACCAATAACTAGAGCATTAAGTTTATTTGCATAATCCATTAATATTTGAGTTCTTTCTCTTGCTTGAGTATTTTCATATACAACATTATGGTTTGTCTCATCATGTTCTATATCAATAAAATGCTGATTCACTGCTTTTGCAATATCAATTTCTTTAAAAGAAACACCTAATGAAGTAGCTAGTTTTTCAGAATTAGATTTTGTTCTTTTTGTTGTACCAAAGCAAGGCATCGAAATTGTGAGAATATTTTTAAAATCAATATTTGCCTTTTTAAAAGCTCGAATAGTAACCAATAAAGCTAGAGTTGAATCTAAACCTCCTGATAATCCAATTACAGCATTTGTAGAATGAGCTGCTTTAAGCCTTCTAACTAAACCAAGAGCTTGAAGAGTTAAAATTTTTTCGCATCTTTGTTTCATAAGAGAATCTGTTTTTGGAATAAAAGGTGTTTGTGAAATAATATAATTACTTAAATCTGTTTCACTATTTTCTATCTCAAAATTTATATATTTATATCCTTGAACTTCATTATAAAAAGTATTTATCTTTCTTCTATCAAGTGATAAATGTTGAACATCAATTATTGCTGTTTGAATTTCGCCACTTTTTTCTTCCTCATCAACAAAAACTTTACCATTTTCACAAATTAGATTGTGAGCATTAAAAACTAAATCAGTAGTAGATTCGCCCTCTCCTGCACCAACATATAGATAAGCACAAATACACTTAGCACTTTGTATAGAAACTAAATTCCTTCTATAATCACTTTTAGATACTATATCATCAGTTGCAGATGGATTTGCAATTATTGTTGCACCTGCAACACAGTGATTAATACTAGGACTGTTTGGAACCCATAAATCTTCACAAATCTCAACTCCAATAATAAAATTATTAATATTATTACAATTAAATAATAAACGAGTTCCAAAATAGGTTTTTTGATTAAAAATTGTAATTTCTACATTTTCATCTTTTGGTTCTACAAACCATCTTTTTTCATAGAATTCTTGATAATTTGGTATATTTTGTTTTGGAACGATACCTAAAACTTTTCCATTATTTATAACTGCTGCACAATTATATAATTTATTATTATGAACATATATAGTTCCAATAACAGATACTATATGAGGCACGTTAGTACTAAATTCAACTATTTCTTTTAATAACTCTAATGATTTTTCTACAATACTTTGATTCAAGAACAAATCTCCAGCAGTATAAGAGGTAATACTTAGCTCTGGAAAAGTAATTAGTTTTACACCCATCCTAGCTGCATCTTTTATTCCCTTTATAATATTATTTTTATTATTTTCTAAATCAAGTGTATAATTAATTGGAGAATAAGTTGCTACTTTAATAAATCCATCTTTCATGAAAAGCCTCGCATATTTAAATATACCTTATTATCATAACTTTTTTATTTTAAGTCAAACAGGTTTTATAAATATTAAAATTAATAATATAGCAATTTATATAAAACAATTTAGAAATTTGATTGAATTTTCTTAGGATCTACATACATTTCAACTTTTCCACATTTAGGACAAACAAGAATACTAATAGTATTTAAAGAAATACCACAAATCCCTTCTTTTTGAATATATAAATCACTTTTTGTTCCTTTTAATTTATAATCTTCAATCATCTCAACATCACATGTACTACATTTTTTCATAAAATTCACCTCATTTAAATAATATAGTTATTTCATTTTTTTTAAGCAACTTTGTCACATTTACAAAATATTATATCATAAAAAATTACAACTAACGAATTAAAGGATAAAGAAATAAATCAAAATATATTTTATATGAATTATTTATAATGTTATAAGAGGCTTGTGCTAATAATTTATCATCTACTTGATAAGCTAATAATAGAGATAAGTCTTTATTACTAAATGATTGCTCATTGTATATAGGATAATCAAAATTTAACAAGCAATAAGATTTATCAAAATTTATTAACAATTTAGAGCTTAATCTTAAAGAAAGCTCTAAGTTTGCTAAATTTGTCTCTAAAGTTGGAATCAAAGAAAACATAGTATTTATAGTACCAAAGGAAACACCAAGTCCTCCTAAGATATCAATATTAGAATTATTAGTATTATATTTAACAGCAACATAATCAGAAGGTATAACCTTTAATAAATTAACCTTAGTATATGAAGATTTTTCTAAAATTGTTAATTTTTCTATATTTAATTTATTTTCATAAGAAAAACTAGCGTCCATAAATTTAAAAGAATATAAACAAATTGCACTTTGTCTTTGCTCTGTTATATCATTATTAAATAATGAAAATCTAAAGCTAAAATTATTATTATAAACACCAACTCCTATTTTAGATACTTTTTCACTAAATATTGTATTAGATTTAAAATCATCAACAGTTACTTCAAAAGGAGCAAAACCATCATCAATATTTGTTTCTCTATTAAATACTTTAAAAAAATAATATCTATCTAGAATTTGATTTTTATTAAGCTTAGTATTTGAATAATGTAATTTCACTAATGGAGGACTAATTATGAATTCATCAACAATCAAATTATATTTTTTAAACAAAGAGATTAATCTTGCAGGCATTATTGAATGAGGAAAAAAATAACTTTTTTCCTCAGAATTTAATAAAGTTGAAAACACATCTCCAAGAAATGAGGAGCAATTATAATTAAAAAATTGATATTTTAAATCCCCTTTACTATATTCATAAAATATATCAATTAAATTATCAATTTTTTCACTTGCAATATTAGTTTTATACAAAAATAATGTTCTATTTTGCCCAATATTATAGCGCTCAGCTAGTTCATTAAATTTTCTAACATCTGTATAACCATTTAGTCCAATAGTTGCACCATTTACTATTTTTTCTAATTTCGATTGACTCTCATGATATGCATAATAATTTAAAGCAATAGCACTATTTAAATCTTCACCATTTGCTAAAACTACAAAAGAATGTGCTCCTAAGGAGCCAATATGTTCTATTGTTGGACTTGCTGCTGCAATATAAATAGTATCAAATTGATGAGATTTTATATCATCAATTGAATAATTATAATCAATAAAATTTACATATTTACTCTCATCACTAACAGCAAAAAGAGAATATATTGAAAATAATAAAAAACAATTTATAAAAAAGAAAAACTTAGGCATATTTTTTCTAGATTTTTTTAACACAGTTCCTTCCACCATTTTTAGCTAAGTATAGAGCTTTATCTGAAATATCAATTAAATAATTAGTATCAACATTATTATTTGGTTTTGAAAATGTATAACCTAGGCTTAAAGTTAATATACAATTTTCTGATTCCCTAAATTCTATTTTTAGTTTTCTAATTTCATCAAGAATATAATATGCTATATTATCTAACTTCTCTTCATCAATTCCATAATAAAAAGCAATAAATTCTTCTCCTCCATATCTAAAAAAATCTAACTGTTTTTCGCTAGCTATTTTAATAAATAATCTAGATATGGTTTTTAAACAAATATCACCTTCAATATGCCCTTTGCTATCATTATAAAGTTTGAAATAATCAATATCCATCATTAAGACACCATTGATATTTATTCCATCATTTATAACATTTTCACTTTCTTTTATGCGTAAATACATTAATCTTCTATTAGGTAATTTTGTTAAAAAATCTATATGCTCATTATCTTTTAATTCTCTTTGATTATCAAAACTAATTAATTTAATATGTCTATAATTATTTCCCAAAATAAAACCAATGGTGGTAAAACAAGTTAAATTGATAACATCATTTAAAGCAATATTAAAAGGTTTTACAATAAAAGTTGTAACACTATAAATGATAAAGAATAATAAAATAAAACCATTAACTCTAAAAAAGTTATCAGGAATAAGTAATGGCAATAATGCTAATAAGACAACAACACTAGTCGCTAAAGCATTGGGGTGTGTAATTGCCCCAATATAAGTAAAAAACAGGAATATGTAAGTTGAAGCAATATAATAAGTTATTATATGCAAATTATAACTATCAGACTTTAATACAATTAAATAAGAAACTAAACTTATAAATGATCCAATAGAATACATTACTATAACTTCTATATCCGGTTTTGTATATTGTGATATCACAACTAATAATAAAAATAAAACAAAACAAACGGGTAAAATAATCTCAAGAAGTCTATCCAAATCATCTTGTACTGCTTCTTTATTATTTTTTATTAATCTACTTTCTAATTGAAAATATTGTCTAATTCTTTTTATAGTATGAATAAAAAACCCCCGATACTATAAGTTATTGTATATCATTACAATACATTAGAGAATACTCATATTTTTGTTAAATGTCTACAATTATTTTAATCTTATAATATTATATAAACTAAATTAATATATTTAAGAAAAAATTATGGGTTTTTTTATACAACTAATAGTTTCAAACAATGTATCAAAATTACCACCTTTTTTATAAAAGACAGCAGGAGTTAAATAAGGTGTTTCTATTTCATATACGCCACCTTCATATTCTTTTCTATTAAAAATATGAATCCAATTATCATTAGGAAGAACAACTTTTCTTTTAAAACTATTTTCTCGTATTTGAGGTGCTACTAAAATTTCATCTCCTAGAAGGTACTGATCTTTGATATCATAAAATGATTCATTTTCATAATGGAAAAACAAAGGTCTTTGTATAGGTATACCTTCTTCATGATTTATTTGATTTAAATAATCGAGATAATCAAATAATTGATTGTGCACTTTAACAAGATAAGCAAAAGCTTTAATTGAATTTTCATCTTCCATAAGTTGATGGTTTATCTCAGGTCTATTACCCTCATGAGTTCTCATAAATGGAGTAAAAACAGCCATCTCTGCCCACCTAATTAACAATTCTTGAGTTCTTTTTAAAGAAAATAAAGTGGTATATCCTCCAATATCGCTATGATGCAAGCCCATAGCACACATAGAAAGAGATAATGCTGATGTAATTACACTAGGGAGCCCATCATCTTCACTATAATCAACATTTTGATCCCCCGCCCAAATAAGTTTACAATATTTTTGGCTCATCGCATTTCCGGCTCTCATAAAAAAAACTAAATCATCACGTTGAGATTCTTTACAAGCTTGCCAATTTAATTTTGCCCACAATCCTGGCCATCTATTATGTTCAACAAGAGCATCACCATTTTTTAAATAACAATCAGTTGGTAAATATTCGCCAAAATCAGCCATCCATCCTGATAGCCCAAAATTAATAAGATTTTCTTTAATTACTTCTTTATACCAATTATAAGCATCATTAATAGTAAAATCGATTATTCCACAATTAAACTCGCCAAAATCAACAAAATAGTTATCTCCATTTACATCTTTTGCCAAATAATCATTTTCTATAGCGATTTTACATAATTCACCATCATCAACTACATAAGGATTTATATATCCCATAATTTTAATATTATTAGAACCTAAATCTTTGATTATATTATTAAGATTAGGATAAATCTTTTCATCCCATTTCCAATCCCATCTCAATCTTTTACCAAATGAGGTAACATTTACGCCTTCCCAATCTTGAATCCAAATACTATTTAAATCCAAATCAAATTCTTTCGCTTTTTGGCTACATTTTAATAAATAATCACTTCCACCTTGAATACCTAAAGATAAGCCTTTGAGAGCCCAATTTGGCAATAAATCTTGTTTTCCTAAATATGATGATAATTTCTTTACTGTATTTATTAATGAATTTGAGTTACCAATAACGATTTCATTTGGAACTTCCCAAAAAGTTATTTCATGATAATCATCGTTTTCAAAATTAAAATTACAATATGCATAAGTATCACAATGTATAAAATATTTATTTGAAGAGACAAATGTTGGTTGAGGATAAAATGTTGTATAATAATCTCCTCCACCTCTCATATATTCATCTGCTAATTTAGTTATTTCATTTTCTTTATTTCTACCAACACCTTGTTCCATTGTAAAAACAGGATAGCTTTTACCTCTTAAATTGAAATAAGAAAATTGCTCACCTAAACCAAAAACAGCTTCATCTTTATCTGCTTTAAATCTAATTTGAATTCTATTATAGTCCTCAGCTAAAGAAATAAATTTAATTTTAATAAACTCATCTTCTTCATAAATTTTTATTTTTGCTTTATCTTCTTCATTATTTATAAAATCTAATACGATTTCATTATTCTCAACTTTTGTATCAATTATTTTAAAATCAGAATAATTTTCTATATTATCTTCTATGAAAAAATTCCCTAAATGCATATCAATATTTGCACTACCTTTAGCTAGAGTTAAAAAAATCTTATTTTCTACTAAAACTAAATCTTCACTACAAATTTTTATTTGATCATTAATATTTTTTACAGCAATCATAAATCTATCCTTTTACAGCTCCATTTGTCATTCCACCAATAATTTGATCATGCATAAATATATAAA
>Ga0102926_1001530_pt1 | contig 13597 bp, 11 predicted proteins | sample SalPonR1_A_D2_MG_FD_78173 | JGI IMG/M metagenome (GOLD analysis project Ga0102926, IMG submission 78173) | Salt pond soil microbial communities from South San Francisco under conditions of wetland restoration - Salt Pond MetaG R1_A_D2_MG | ecosystem: Environmental > Aquatic > Marine > Intertidal...
CCATTTTATTTCCACCTAATAAATCTTTATTTTCGAGCTCTTTAAAAGAAAGATCATGAAAGAAAATAAACTGCTCAACTTTATTGAAGATGTATTGGAAAATATGCCGACTGACTGGTTAAGACTAACTACCCATCGGTTGGATATTTATAATGAAAGTCTGGCGAAAACTCAATTTCTGAAACAGTTTGAAGCCTTATATAAAGAAAATAATTCTAAAACATCAGCGCTTAGTGAATTACCTACTGCTTTCGATTATATTCGTTTGGGGCATCCCTTATCTTCAGTTCTCGAATGGGGAATTGCTCACTTAAATGATTTAAAACCAGATAACGTCATTAGTTTTTCCTCAATGACGATTCCTGTTTTAGCTGTGTTGCGAAAGAATTTATTCAGTAATAAGAACACCCAAATTGTCTATACCGGGGGATTACCTGATTTTATTGATTTTGAAACAATCCGCAGTGTGTATGGCTACAATTTTGAATTAAAGCAAATTGAGAGCCCAAAAAACATATCTGATTTTAACGGTAGTACTATTTTCATCTCTCAAGAAAATAAAATTGGAACTATTGATCTTCCCCAAGAAATTGACTTTTTAATAAGCTTTCATCCTCCACTGGGAAGTCTTCTATTGGTAAATGGTGAGAAAAATGAAAGTTATATTTCAGAAATTCAGCACGTAAGAAGAAGAGAAACAATTGCAATGACACCAGCCGATTCGTTTTCTGCATTGCAGCAGCTCATTGGGAAATCTCCTTCAGTTGAAAAGAAGAACAATGTGGAGACTAACAAAGCAAACGTGGTAGATTCAGTTCACGAGATCACTGCTACAAAATCTAATGTGCAGCTTGGTTCTTGTGGACTTTCCATTCAATACGCTATAATGATGGGGCTCATTGACGATGCCCTGGAAAAGCACCCGGGAAAAGACATTAAAATTATTGTTCCGCCCAATTGTTATGGCGGAACAAACGACCAGGCAAGACGTGTTGCTGCCTGCGTAAAAAATGTTGAAGTTCTGGATTTACCCGTAGATGGTGATAACGATATGGTCCAAAGTACAGATCAGGTTTTGGCGCGGGTTGCTAAAGAAGGTGCTGTTCCATATATAATTGCTGAAATTCCTACTAACCCGAGAGTTGAAGTTCCAGATCTGGAAGAGCTAAAAGCTGTTCTAAGTAAAACCCGAAAAACTGCAAAAGATGAAATTGCCATCGATCCAGTTTTTATTTTGGATCAAACATTTTGTCCAAACGTACAGTTTTTAAGTAAAGATGGTATCCTCTCTTCTATCAGGACTATCTCATACGTTAGTGGATCAAAATTTCCGAGTGGCGGAAAATGTACGGCAGGTTATTGTGTTGCCAACGAAAAAGCTGAAACATTAATGCCAACTATAGAAAAACACCTGCAACTATGTGATAACGAAGCTACAGATCTACAAATTGAAATATTGGCTGAACAGCTTCCTTCAATGAATCAAAGGATTGCAGATGCTTATAAAAATACGCGTGAATTTGTAAACTTTATAGAAAAGAAATTACCTGAAGCTAAAATTAATTTCGTTTCAGAAGAACTAGCTGAACAAGGCTTTACACCTTCTGTTTTTTCACTGGATCTTCCAACCAAAGGCAATACAGAGGAAGAAAGGGAAACATATAAAAGGGCCTTAAACCAAAAGCTCATTAACATGATGATTAGTGAAATCCCTAATGAAAGTAAATATTGCGTAAGTTACGGGCAGTTAAAAGGATGTTACTGGACCATTCCCGCAACTTCTACGCAAGGGACCACAAAAGAAGATGATAAAGATTATATAGCCCGGGTATCTGTATCCCCTAACCTGGACCTGGAACATCATAAAAAGGTGTTTTCAGACTTTGTTAACCAAATTTAATCTTGACGGAGGTGTGAAAACACCTCCGTTTTTTTAGTTCTTAAATTTATTAGGCGATAAAGAATAATAGCTATGACCAATCGAATGAAGATGTTGACACCTATAGTGCTCCAAATATCTTTTGAATAATAGAATCTGGACAGAGTTGAAAGTCTTCTGAAAATTCAAAAAATATTATATTTATACTGAAGTTGAATTTAACCAGTTTCCATAAAAATGAAAATAGCAGTCTTTAGCACAAAATCTTACGATAAGGAATACTTTGAAAATTATTCCAGCGATTACAATTATAATTTTTCATTTTTTGAAACTGCTCTTCAAGAAGATACTGCAAGTCTTACCGCAGGATTTGACGCCGTATGTATTTTTGTTAATGATAGAGTTGATGAAAGTACCATAGAAATACTTTCAAAGAACGGAGTTAAATTAATTGCCTTAAGGTGCGCTGGTTTCAATAATGTAGATACCGAAGCAGCCAAAAGTAAGAACATAAAAGTTGTGCGTGTTCCCGCCTACTCACCCGAGGCTGTTGCAGAACATGCAGTAGCATTGATCTTAACATTAAATAGAAAAACACATAAAGCATACAACCGGGTTAGGGAAGGAAATTTCTCATTGAAAAATCTTATAGGATTTAACTTAAACGGTAAAACAATTGGAGTTATTGGTACAGGCCAAATAGGCGCTACATTTTGTCGTATAATGAAGGGGTTTGGATGTAAGATTATTGCATTTGACGTTTCAAAATCTAAAGAATTAGTTCGGCAGGGTGTAGAATACTTAACATTAGATGAAGTCTTTAAACAATCTGATATATTGTCTTTGCATTGTCCGCTAAATTCCAACACCAGGCATATAGTCAACGAAAGTTCAATAGCTTCAATGAAAGATGGGGTTATGATCATAAATACCAGCAGGGGTGCACTCATTAATACCGCAGATGTTGTAACGGGTCTAACCAATAAGAAAATAGGGTATTTAGGCATTGATGTTTATGAGCAGGAAGAAAACCTTTTTTTTGAAGATCTCTCTGAAAGTATAATTGAAGATGATCTTATTTTGAAATTAATTAGTTTTCCGAATGTATTGATAACTTCACACCAGGCTTATTTCACAAAAGAAGCAATGGAGGAGATAACAACAATTACTCTTCAAAATATTGAAGCTTTTGAAAAAAACCTGGAATTGGAAAATGAAGTCGTTTAAACAGATAATAAAAACTTAAATAAGTAAAGCTCAATCAACTTATGACTGAGCTTTATTTTTTATTATTACTTGGCAAATACTCCTCTCGGCGGATATTCTTTATTTTTAATATATTCTAGTGCATCTGTACAGGAAGGTAAATAAGGCCTTCCCCCGGGATTACTAATAATCGGTGAATAATAAACTTTATTATCTATAACTAAGTACAGAACGGCTTAAAGCAAACTTCTTCTTCAGCGGGATAATAAGTGCTCCTTATCTCCAATAAACTAATTCAATGACATATCAAGACTAAAAGTTTTTAAATCATTTAAATTTGCATCGTGCACGATTTAATTTTGTGCGATATAATATAAACATTATGAAAAGACTAGTTGAAACGACACTAACCCAAAAGATTTTTAGAATCTTATTAGCACTGTTTATGATTTATGCAGGCTTTAGTCACCTAACTTTTAATAGAATAGATTTCCAGGCTCAGGTCCCAGATTGGGTTCCCCTGAGCAAAGATTTAGTAGTTATTTTATCTGGAATTGTTGAAATGGCACTAGGACTTGCCTTACTGTTTTGGAAAAAGCAGCGTGCAGTAATTGGTTGGGCGTTGGCAATTTTCTTTATCCTGGTATTTCCAGGTAATGTTGCCCAGTATTTAGATGGAAAAGATGCCTTTGGCGCTTTAAATTCAGATAGAGCAAGATTAATAAGGCTTTTCTTTCAACCGGTTCTGATAGCCTGGGCAATTTGGTCTTCTGGTGCGTGGAAGGCCTGGAGAGATTCTAAAGAATAAATATTATGGACGATCAGCAATTAAAATTAAATAATCAGATTTGCTTTCCCATTTATTCGGTTTCCAGGTTAATAACGAAAGCCTATAAACCTTTTCTGGAAGAAATGGGATTAACTTACCCTCAGTACCTGGTTTTACTTGTGCTATGGGAAAATGACAAATTATCTGTCAATAAAATTGGTGAGAAATTATTATTAAATACCAATACCCTGTCTCCGCTTATTAAACGAATGGAGAAAATGGATTTACTCCTGCGGACCCGATCTGAGAAAGATGAAAGAAGCGTTTTTATTCAACTTACCGAGAAAGGAAAAGATTTAAAAAAAACTGCGATTCCAATTCCTGAGAAACTTCTTAATACTTTAATTAGGGAAGATGTAGAGTTAACGGAAGTAATGCTTTTAAAGGATACGCTGAATAAATGGATCGATATTCTTTCAGAAAAACATAATGACAGATAATATATCTTAACTTACTGATAAATAAATTTTTAAAACAAAACAACAAACACTATGAAAGCACTACAAATTGTAAAATACGGGGAAATAAAAGATAGTTTAACTATCAATGAGGTGGAAAAACCTTCAGCTAAACCAGATGATATTTTAGTTGAAGTTAAGGCTGCTTCATTAAATCCTATTGATTATAAAATGGCACAAGGTCATTTAAAAGAAATGGTGCCTTTAAAGTTACCCAGCACTATAGGTTTTGATGTTAGTGGTGTGGTTGTTGAAAAAGGCACTAATGTTACTAATTTTGAAATTGGTGATGAAATATATTCCAGGGTACCGCACGAACAAATGGGTACCGTAGCAGAGTTTGTATCGATTAATGCAGATAAAGTTGCTAAAAAACCAGAAAATATATCTTTTGAAGAAGCCTCAGGATTACCCTTAACAGGACTCACAGCAATCCAGGCTTTAGAAAAAGCCGGTATAAAAGAAGAGTACCGGATTCTTATTCATGCCGGCTCCGGCGGTGTAGGTAGTTTTGCCATTCAATATGCAAAAGCGAAGGGAGCCATCGTTTATACAACCACCAGTTCCAAAAATGCAGATTGGGTTAAAGCTTTGGGAGCCGATCGTGTGATAGATTATAAAGAAGAAGATTACAAAGAAGTTGCGAATAACCTGGATATCGTTTTTGACACTTTGGGAGATGATTACACGTTCGATGCCTTCGAAATAATTAAAGAAGGTGGAGTAGTAACTTCAATTGTAGGGCCACCAGATGAAGAATCGGCCAAAATAATGGGAATTAAAGATTATAAATTACCTGAACAATTATCAAAACTGATCAAAGAGAAATCGGTTGTTTATAAACACACCTGGATGCAGCCTAATGCAGTTCAGTTAAATGAGATCAAAACAATGGTTGAAGATGGAGATATTAAGCCAATTGTAGATCTTATTTATTCGTTCGAAGATGGAGTTGATGCCTATGAATACCTGGCGACCGGAAGAGCGCAGGGAAAAGTAATCATAAGCTTATCCTAAACCTTCTTAGAATTAGACGATAGATTATATATTATAACTTAATAAAAAAAAATGTTATGAGTAAAAAGAAAAATGTTGTAGTTGCCGGCGCGAACGGCAGCACGGGAAGAATTATTATCGACTTACTAAAAGAATCCGAAAAATACCAACCTATTGCTATGGTTAGAAAGCAGGAGCAAAAAGATAATTTTGAAAAAGATAATGTAGCTGCTGTAATGGGCGACCTGGAAGAAGACTTAAATGAGGCTGTTAAAGGTGCCGACAAAGTAATTTTTGCAGCAGGTTCAGGTGGAAAAAAGGTTATTGACGTGGACCAGGAAGGCGCAAAAAGATTTACAGACGCAGCCAAAAATGCAGGAGCTGAAAAATTTGTGATGCTTAGTTCAATGGGCGCCGACAACCCTGGTATAAGTGAAGAACTTAAAGACTACCTCGAGGCAAAAGGAAATGCTGACGAGTACTTACGTCAAAGTGGTTTAAATTATACTATTGTAAGACCTGGTGCCCTTACCGATGAGGAAGGTTCAGGCAAAATTCAACTGAAAGAGAAATTAGAAGAACAGGAAAGTATTTCCCGGGCTAATGTTGCTCGTACTCTTGTAGAAGTACTGGAAAACGACGTGAAACAGAATCAGGTTTTTGAAATTCTGGATGGTGAGACTCCAATTGAAAAAGCAGTGCGTAGTTAAGAAATTTTAAATACTCAAATGAACAAAGAAAAAATAAAAGATATGAAAGTACTATTTGTGTTAACCTCTCATGATAAATTGGGTGATACAGGAGAAAAGACAGGATTTTGGATTGAAGAGTTTGCAGCACCTTATTACACCTTATTGGATAAAGGAGTTGATGTAACAGTAGCTACTCCTAAGGGTGGTAAAGCACCTATTGACCCAAACAGTGAAGGTGAAGATGCTCAAACCGAAGATACGAAGCGTTTCTATAAAGATCAAGAAGCTCAAAAAGTGATTGACAATACCTTAAAATTAGAAACGCTTGATGCTGAGAATTTTGACGCCGTCTTCTATCCTGGAGGTCACGGGCCTCTTTGGGATTTGGCAGAAAATAAGACATCAATAACTTTGATAGAAGCATTTAATAAGCAGGATAAACCAATCGCTTTAGTGTGTCATGCACCTGCAGCTCTCAAAAATGTGAAAAATGAAAATGGTGAACCTTTAGTGAAAGAAAAAAAAGTAACCGGCTTCACGAATACTGAAGAAGAAGCGGTACAGTTGACAGAAGTTGTTCCATTCCTGGTAGAAGATATGCTTAAAGAAAATGGAGGAATTTATTCTAAATCAGGTGACTGGGAAGTACATGTGCTTAAGGACGGGAATTTGATTACCGGTCAAAATCCGGCTTCTTCCAACAAAGCATCCGAAATATTATACGAGTCGCTCAAGTAGTAAAAGCGCACTAACTATAAAGCCTGTAACCACAAAAGTTACAGGCTTTTTTTATGTCAAAATTATAAATAGATAAACAGTAATTCTGATTTCAATTACTAGTAAAATTCTATATCCAATTGATCGAAAAGAAAGTAATACTTATAAATTAATTTTTCAGCCCAATCTTCCTGGGTTAGTGCACCACCATGCCCCGATCCCGGGGTGAGATACATATGGTAAAAGCCCGAAGCATCACCTACCTCCTGCAGCCTGGCCAGGTACTTATAGGTATGAAGTGGTGGAACCCTATCATCGGTGTCCCCGGTTAATAATAAGGTGTTCGGATATTTCGCTCCATTTTTGAGTTGATGTAATGGAGAGTAAGAACGCAAATTTTTATAATCTTCTAAGTTTTTAACATCTCCAAATTCATTTAAATTGATAGCTACTCCCCCGGCAGTGAAATTATTAAAGCGTAACATATCATACGGTCCTGCCTCGGCAATTACCGCTTTAAATAAATCAGGGCGTTGGGTAGAGGCTGCTGCAACCAATAATCCTCCGTGAGAGGCACCTGTAATCACCAATCTATCAGGATTGGTGTATTTCTTATCAACCAGATATTCTGCCGCAGCAATAAAGTCGTCTATGGTATTTTGTTTTTTTAACCTTCTTCCGGCCAGTGCCCAATCTTCACCTTTGGCTCCACCTCCCCTAACGTTAGGTACCGCCAAAATGCCGCCATGAGATAATAATAAACCGGTAGATTCTTGAAAAGAAGGCTCTATAGTATTGCCATAACCTCCATAAGCTCGAATAAGTACAGGATTCGTACCATCAAGAACGGTTTCTTTACTGCACGTAATATACATAGGAATCTCCGTGCCATCTTTTGAATTAAAGCTAACATACCTGGTTTCTAGATCGTGAATATCATAAGGAACCGATAAAGATTCGATAGGTTTAAATTGAAGATCATCAAAGGTGATTTCGTACCAGGTTCTGGGATGAAAAAAAGAACTAATACTAAACTTGGTGGCTGTAGCCAGATCTGAATTTTCATAAAAATGATTTACTTTTTTTCCCTTCGGAAAATCAATCTTTCGAAGCAACTTTCCTTTCATATTAAATATCAAAGCAAAGTTTTGCCCATCCTTTAAGTAAATACCGGCCAACTTGTTTTTACCAAGTTTTCTAACGTATTTCAAATCTATATCATACTCCGGAATAAATTCCGTTAGTTGATTAGGCTCTTTTAAATTTGCCAGTAACACCTTCCCATTTGGAGCGCCAATGGTAGTTTGTAAAAAGATAGAATCCTTTTTTGTATGAACCACGCTAAGCTTCATTCCTTCCTCTGAAGGGTAAACCAGGAATCTTTGTGGTCTAAAACTTTCTTCAGCCAGGTTTGCTACAGAAATAGCTCTAAACCATTTTTCCTTAGATCGCAAGAAATGATACAATCTTAATCTTTCATCCTTTATGTCAAATCTAAAGCTGTTCACACCACTAGTATCCGGATTCTTATACAAAACTTCGGGTTGCGCCTGATTCATATCTACAGCAAGCTTATATAACTTTTGTCCTTTAGCTGTAGCCAACAAAGCTTCACCATCTTTCGGTTTATTATAAGCATCGTAATATAAAGATCTTCCATCCCATTCAAGATTAGTACCTGTGCGAATGTGCTTTATGATATATGGTAATTGTTCTCCGGTGGTAAGATCATAAATATAACCGGTAGCCCAATCACTACCGTTAAATGAAATTTTAACCGCAACCAGGTTTTCTTCTTCATTTACCGCTAAATCCCGTATAAGTAAATGATCATCTTCGTTCTTTAATAAGTCTTTTCCTTTAAAAAGTCTTTTCCAGTTCTTCTTTCCATTTAGCCTGTATAATTGATCGTAAGATTGCGTATAACTGTTCCAATCTTGTTTAAAATCAAACTTGTCTTCTAGCTTTTCATCAGGTTCTTCATAATCATCAGTCTTTTCCCTTCTAACCCTATACATCATAGCAATCTGGTCTCTCAATTGATAGTAATGTGTTTGCCTGCTTGAACGTTTTTTGGTTAAATCTTTCTGCTCTTCCAGCCATTTTTTAAGCCTTGGATCATCAGGATTTTCCATCCATTGATATGGAGTAACTAGGGTATCTTCAAAATAAATTTCTGTAAGTGATTCTTTTGGAGCATTTGGATACTCATGTTTCTTCTGAGAAAATGTATTCATTCCTATCACTAGAAATAAGATACAAGCATAATATTTCATGTCTAACTAAAAGATTTGGAAGAGCATAGTAGGGCTTAACTCTTGAATGTTAAAAAAAGCTCAGCAAAATTAACAATTCATTTGTAAGAATGAAATGTGAGCAATAAAAAATTGAAAATGTTGGGGTTTTTTTAAATCTGCTCTCTGTAGTTCAGTATGAAAAAAATGGACAAGATATTTTTGGTCGGAATGATAATTTTTACAGCATTAAAACGCAGCAAAGGGCTTAAATTTTAACACGTAAAAGCTATATTTTTTAGTAATTGTTTAATAGTTTTTAACAATGGAAATTTCAGGAATATCATTACTTTAAATGTAAATCTAGCGCAAATTAACCACTATGTAAAACATTAAAACTTAAAGAGATGATATTAAAAAAGCCTTCCGAAGTAGATTTTCTTGAAAATTACTACATCACAAATTACACCGCAGCCCTATATTACAAACACGCTATTCTATACACCAAAAAATCATATTTAAAAAAGCTGTTTAAGGCCTTATACCGTCATAAAAAAGCATTGAAAGACGACTTAGATAAACATATTTTAGCTGCCAGGGATCAGAGATATTTAGACAAACTTATAAAGAAAAGTAAATATGAAGTTCAAAAAATGCATGAAAAACTGAGTTCCTCTTCTAATATAAAGTCAGGCAGGATATGCACAGAAGTTGAAAACCATTTCCTTAACCAACTCCAGCAAACCTTATCATTAATAACCGATGGGAATTTGAGAGATATGCTTTTGAGTCATAAATACAAAGCTGCTACCCTTCGTGATAAATTAACGACTGTAAGTAAATACCTTATCTAAAACTCATTTTTTCCAGGTCTATGACTCCAGCTTATAAGCTTGTTTAGCAATTTCCAATTCTTCATTCGTAGGTATAACTAAAACCTTTACCTTAGAATCGTCTGCGTTTATTGTTCTCAACTCTTTTGAACGTTCCTTATTCTTTTCTTCATTAAGTTTAATGCCTAAGAAGTCCATATCGCTACAAACTAAACTACGAATCACATCACTATTTTCACCAATTCCGGCAGTGAATACCAGAGCATCAACGCCATTCATTGCAGCTGCATATGCTCCTATATATTTTTTGATACGGTAAGCGTTCATATCCAGTGCTAATTGACACTGTTTATTTCCTTTTGCCGCTTGTTCCTCGATGTCCCTGAGATCGCTATAACCGGTAATCCCGTACATACCGCTTTTCTTGTGTAAAATATCACTTACTTCCTGTGAAGAATATCCTAATTGATCAATTAGGTAAAAAATTACCGACTGATCTATATCACCACTTCTGGTTCCCATAATAAGTCCATTAACGGGTGCAAAGCCCAAAGAATGATCTAAGCTCTTTCCGTCCTTCACAGCTGTTATGCTACATCCATTACCTAAATGAATACTTATAATTTTTGAATTATCGTTCTTCAAATATTCATTAGCCTTTTCGCTCACGTATTTATGGCTGGTACCATGAAATCCATAAAGTTGAATATGATCTTTTTCAAAAAAGTCATTTGGGATGGCATACTGGGAAGCTTTCCTGGGTATAGATCTGTGAAAGGCAGTATCAAAAACGGCAACCTGTTTAGCATTGGGGAATAATTTTTCTGCTACCTCTATTCCTTTTAAATTTGCCGGATTATGTAAAGGCGCTAAAGAGAAAAAATCTTTTATTTTCGCTTTTACTGCTTCATTTACTTCTATAGTTTTAGAAAAATTATCTCCACCATGAACAACGCGATGCCCAATAGCGGCTATTTCTTCTGCATTATCTATAACACCCTTCTCGGTGCTCATTAAAAGATCGGTAATGGCTTTTAAAGCAATAGCGTGATCTTTTGCGGCAAGTTCTTGCGTAATTGAATCTTTCCTTGTTTTATAATGAAGTTTGGAGCCCTCCAAACCAATACGCTCAACGAAACCTGATGCCAAAACCAATTCATCTGGCATCTGAATTAATTGAAATTTTAAAGACGAACTTCCTGAATTTATAATTAAAATATTCTTCATGCTGAATTATATGCCTTGTGCCTGAATGGCGGTTAAAATCACTGTATTATATATATCGGCTACGGTACATCCGCGGCTCAAATCGTTTACCGGTTTATTTAATCCCTGAAGCATAGGTCCAATGGCTAAAGCTCCTGTTTCTCTTTGCACGGCTTTATAAGTGTTGTTTCCGGTATTTAAATCGGGGAAAATTAAAACATTGGCCTGTCCTGCTACTTCAGATTCCGGTAATTTACTTTTACCAATGCTAATGTCTACTGCAGCATCATACTGAATTGGACCTTCTATTTTGAGATCTGGTCTTCTTTTTTTAACAATAGCAGTAGCCTCTCTTACTCTATCCACATCAGCGCCCTTCCCTGAAGATCCTGATGAATAGGACAACATAGCAATTTTTGGCGCTATACCAAAGGCTGAAGCACTTTCTGCAGAAGAAATAGTGATTTCTGCCAATTCTTCAGCTGTAGGATTAGGATTGATTGCACAGTCTCCAAAAACAGAAACCCTATCCTCTAAACACATAAAAAATACTGAAGAAACTACAGAAACCTTTGGTTTGGTTTTAATAAACTGAAGTGCAGGTAAAATGGTGTGTTGCGTGGTATGTGCTGCTCCTGAAACCATTCCGTCAGCATGTCCTTTATGAATCATCATGGTACCATAATAGGATACATCACTCATACGGTCTTTCGCCATATCCATATTAACCCCTTTATGCTTTCTCAACTCATAAAAAGTTTCGGCATAATCCTGAAAATTCGGTGAATTAATAGGATCGATAATATTGACTTTTGAAAAATCAAGATCTAAAGCAATTTTCGCTACGGATTTATGTATAGCATCCACATCTCCTAACAAAGTCAGGTCAACCAGGTCCATATCTATTAGACGTTTGGCCGCGGTAAGAATACGCTCATCCGTTCCTTCGGGTAGCACAATATGCTTTTTACTTTGCCTGGCTCGTTTAACCAGACTGTATTGAAACATTCTTGGAGTAATACCCTGAGGCTTATAGTTAATCAATTTTTCTACCAATGGATCAAAAGATACATATCGCTCAAATATGCTTATGGTAGTCTGTATTTTCTGAATACTGTCTGCGTAAATATTGGATTTTATGGCACCAACCTTATTAGTTACGACAAAAGTACCCTCCTGAACTGATATCATAGGGACTATATCAGATAAACCTTCAATTAATTTTAAAATTGATTCTTCTGGTGTTAATCCACCGGTTAGAATTATCCCGGAAATTCTCGGATAGTTACTGGAAATATTAGCCTGGAGAGCTCCAAGAATAATATCGGCTCTATCCCCCGGGGTAATTACAAGACTTTCATTTTTTAGAGTGGTTAGATAGTTCCGTAATTGCATTGCTCCAACTCCAAAATTCCCGGTTTGATTATCAAGAAAATCGTGACCAAATAAAACTTTCCCATTCAAAACTTTTACAATTTCCTTTAAGGTAGGATTATTAAGTGTATCAACTAACGGAATTGCAAATACTCCAACTTCTTCGGGCAGAAAGGCTCGCATATTCTTTTTAGCCGGCTCCAGGTTGTCCTGCTCTATTTTATTACTAACCATTGCCATCACCTGCACTTCTTTATCTTTAAATGCACGATAAGCCATTTGTTGGTTTCCTAATAGCTCTTCCCAGTTCTTAAACTGACCACTCACAACTATAATAACAGGAATACCAAGGTTTTTAGCAATTATTACATTAACATCAAATTCAAAAACACTACCCTCTCCCGAAAAATCACTTCCTTCTACGAGAATAAAGTCGAATTCTTCTTCAAGCTTTTTATACTTGCTGATAACGGTATCCATTATCTCACCTGATTTTCCTTCATTTCGTTTCTGGATTACTTCACTTCTAGTAAAAGCATAGGTATCCTCGTAAGGAATATTTAAATCAAAATAACTTAAAACTGTATCTATATGGTTATCTCTCTGGCCTTCTGCTACATCGTTTATAATGGGCCTAAAGTATCCTACTTTTACCATCTTCCCTAAGAGGGTTCTCATAAGACCCAGTGATATCATCGATTTCCCACTGTGAGATTCAAGTGTGGCAATGTAAATTCCTTTGTTCATAGTATATATATTGTTCCGCAAAAATAAAGGTATTAGAAGGAAACAACTTTTAAGTTTTTGCTAAAAGATAATAAACCTGACATAAATCATCTTTTTGATAAAATGACAAAAAAAAGCCACCGTAGGTGACTATGAATTATTTAAAAATTGAAATGAAATAAATCAAAAAAGCTTAATTTCTCAAAAGAATACGGCTCATTCTACCATTCAATCAGCTACAATATTAAGCTTCAATCCTTGAATAATCTTTCATTTTATGGTATAAAAAAACCCTTCATCGAGATGATGAAGGGTTTCAAAAACAAGGCGGTGACATACTCTCCCACAAATAGCAGTACCATCTGCGCTAACGGGCTTAACTTCTCTGTTCGGAATGGGAAGAGGTGAGCCCCGTTGCCATAACCACCTTAAGTCTTTGAGTTTGGC
>Ga0102926_1001532_pt1 | contig 13587 bp, 10 predicted proteins | sample SalPonR1_A_D2_MG_FD_78173 | JGI IMG/M metagenome (GOLD analysis project Ga0102926, IMG submission 78173) | Salt pond soil microbial communities from South San Francisco under conditions of wetland restoration - Salt Pond MetaG R1_A_D2_MG | ecosystem: Environmental > Aquatic > Marine > Intertidal...
AGTCACTGGGCTTCGACGTCATCTACTACGACGTGGTGACCAAGCTGGCGATGGGCAATGCCCGCCAGGTGGCCAGCCTGGAGGAGCTGCTGGCGCGTGCCGACGTGGTCAGCCTGCATGTGCCGGACCTGCCCTCCACACGCTGGATGATCGGCGAGCCCGAGATTGCCCTGATGAAGCCGGGAAGCATCCTGATCAACGCCTCCCGCGGCAGCGTGGTGGTGATCGAGGCCCTGGCCGAGGCGCTGAAGGCCGGCCGCCTCAACGGCGCCGCCATCGACGTCTTCCCGGTAGAGCCCAAGGGCAACGAAGAGGAGTTCGAAAGCCCGCTGCGCGGCCTGGCGAACGTCATCCTCACCCCGCATATCGGCGGCTCCACCCTCGAGGCTCAGGAGAACATCGGCATCGAGGTCTCCGAGAAGCTGGTCACCTTCTCCGACAACGGCACCACCGTCAGCTCGGTCAACTTCCCCGAGGTCGCCCTGCCGGCCCATCCGGGCAAGCACCGCCTGCTGCACATCCACGAGAACGTGCCCGGCGTGCTCTCCGAGATCAACCGCGTGCTCTCCGAGAACGATATCAACATCATCGGCCAGTATCTGCAGACCAATGAGCGCATCGGCTACGTGGTCATCGATGTGGACAAGGCCTACGGCGCTCGGGCGCTCGAGGCCCTTCGCCAGGTGAAGCACACCCTGCGGGTACGCGTGCTCTACTCCGAGAGCAGCTACGCCGACTGAGCCCGTCTCCGACCGGCAGGACAGAGCCGCCGCATCCATGATGCGGCGGCTCTTTTCATGAACGCCGCCCATTCAGCCGGGCTGCCTGCCGCCACCCTTTGCATGCCGAGGAGCGCCGCTGCCGACCGCTCGACGGCGGCAAGCCTCGAGCGCACGCGGATCAAGCACCCCGGTCTTGACAGTTGCCCCAAAGCCTCCCATTTTGTACACAAAACATGATGCCGTCTGGGCAACACTGAAAGTACACATACTATGTCGAAGGCACCTGAACCAAGGATCCAACCTGCTACGAAACTTGGGTAACCCTTTGCCCACGACAGGGGCCCCGCCGCGGGATCCCCGGGAGAACAGCATGACACCGACATCGCAGACCCTGTGGATCCGAACCCCCCGTGCCTGCAGCGATGCGCGTGCCGCCGGCGGCGTGGTGATTCAGGACGGACGTATCGTGGAAGCGGTGCCTTTCGGCACCACACCGACAACGCCGGTGGATGAGGTCTTCGACGCCTCGTCGCACGTGCTGCTACCCGGGCTGGTGAACACCCACCACCACTTTTACCAGACCCTGACCCGCGCCTACTCGCCGGCCTTGAACAAGGAACTCTTCCCCTGGCTCACCACCCTGTATGACGTCTGGGCCAAGCTCACCGAGCGCCAGCTGGCACTCGCCAGCGAGCTCGCCATGGTCGAGCTGCTGATGTCCGGCTGCACCACCGTGGCCGATCACCACTACGTCTTCTCCGGGGCGCTGGAAAACGCCATCGACGTCCAGGTGGCGACCGCCCACCGCCTCGGCGTGCGTGCCGCCCTGACCCGCGGCTCGATGAGCGTGGGCCACGACGATGGCGGCCTGCCGCCCCAGTCGGTGGTGCAGGACGAGCGCACCATCCTCGACGAGAGCGCGCGGCTGATCGGCGCCTATCACCAGCGCGGCGAGGGCGCCATGACCACTATCGCCCTGGCCCCTTGCTCGCCCTTCTCGGTGAGCCGCGAGCTGATGCAGGAGAGCGCCCGCCTGGCCGAGGAACGCGACGTGCGCCTGCACACCCACCTCGCCGAGACTGCCGACGAGACCGCCTACTGCGAGCGGCTGTTCGGCATGCGCCCGCTGGACTACCTGGAAGCCACCGGCTGGCTGAGCTCGCGCACCTGGCTGGCGCACGGCATTCACTTCAATGACGAGGAAATCGCTCGCCTAGGGCGGGCCGGCACCGGTATCGCCCATTGCCCGTCGTCGAACATGGTGCTGGGTTCCGGCATGTGCCGCACGCTGGAACTCGAGGCCGCCGGCTGCCCGGTGGGTCTGGCGGTGGACGGCTCAGCCTCCAACGATCACTCCAACCTGGCCGAGGAGATGCGCCAGGCCCTGCTGCTGGGACGGCTACGCTACTCGCCGAGTCGGGTGACCCACGACGACGTGATCCGCTGGGCCACTCGTGGCTCGGCGGCCTGCCTGGGGCGCAGCGATATCGGCGGGCTGGCACCCGGCCAGCAGGCCGACCTGGCGCTTTTCCGCCTCGACGAGCCGCGCTTCTCCGGCGCGGAAAACCCCATCGCCGCCCTGCTGCTGTGCGGTGCCCATCGCGCCGACCGGGTCATGGTCGCCGGGCAGTGGCGCGTCACCGAAGGCCGGCCGGTGGGCGTCGACCTCGACGCCCTGCTGGCTCGACATGACCAGGCCGCGCGCGAGCTACGCGGCTCAGTGTGATGCCTTTCCCGCTGCCCGCGATTTCCCACCACCTCCAACAATGACAACAGGAGACACCTCATGACCACCGAGTCCCGCCCCGAGGCGACGGAAGCCGGGGTGCGCAGCACCCAGGACGTCGACGCCATGCCGCCTCTGGGGCGCGCCATTCCCCTGGGACTGCAGCACGTACTGGCGATGTTCGTCGGTAACGTCACCGTGCCCATCATCATCGCCGGTGCCGCAGACCTCTCCGCCGAGCAGACCACCTTCATGATCCAGGCCGCGATGTTCGTGGCCGGGGTGGCCACGCTGGTGCAGTCGCTGGGGCTTGGGCCCATCGGCGCCCGCCTGCCCATCGTCATGGGTACCAGCTTCGGCTTCGTGCCGGTGCTGATCCCCATCGCCGTGGGCATGGGGCTGCCGGCGGCCCTGGGGGCGGCGCTCTGCGGCGGGGTCGCCATGGCCCTGGTGGGCCTGTTCCTGCCCTGGTTCCGCTTCCTCTTCCCGCCGGTGGTCACCGGGACCTTCGTGATCATGCTCGGCACCCTGCTGATGCCGGTGGGGCTGGCCTATGTGGGCGGCGGCTTCGGCGCCGAGGACTTCGGGGCCTCACACCACCTGTTGCTGGCGGGGCTGGTGCTGGTCATCACCCTGGGCCTGCACCAGTTCGGGCGCGGCATCTGGTCGGAGGCCGCCCCGCTGATCGGCCTGCTGGCCGGCTATGCCATGGCCACGGCCTTCGGCCTGGTGGACTTCTCCGCCATCGGTGGCGCCGCCTGGGTCTCGCTGCCCACGCCGCTGGCCATCGGCCTGGAGTTCCACTGGGCCGCCGTGCTGCCGGTGGTGCTGCTGGCCGTAGTGACCTGCGCCGAGTCGATCGGCGACATCGCCGGGACCACCGCCGGGGGGCTGGATCGTGCGCCCACCCCCAAGGAGCTCTCCGGCGGGGTGATGGCCGATGGCCTGGCCAGCGTCTTCGCCGCCATCTTCAACGCCTTCCCCCAGATCAGCTTCAGCCAGAATGTCGGCATGGTGGCGCTGACCGGCGTGGTCAGCCGCTTCGTGGTGGCGATCGGCGGCGGCTTTCTGGTCATCGCCGGCCTGCTGCCCAAGCTCGGCGCCATCGTTTCGAGCATTCCCAATGCCGTGCTCGGCGGGGCGGTGGTAATCATGTTCGGCATGATCGCCAGTGCCGGCATCAAGATGCTCTCCCACATCAGCTTCAACAAGCGCAACATGGTGATCATCGGCGTCTCGCTGTCGGCGGCCATCGGCCTGCCGGCCCAGGAGGGGCTCTATGCCGACCTCTCCGACAACCTCCAGGCGATCATCGAGTCGGGGCTGATTCCCGGTGCGCTCTGCGCCATCGTCCTCAACCTGATCCTGCCTCGCGAGGAGCGCCCCTTCCGCAGCGATGTCTGAGCTGACCCGCGCCTGCCCCGCCGCCTCGAGGAGGTGGCGGGGTAGCATGCTCGGGACGTCAGAAGCAGGTCTCGAGGACCTCGACCACCGCCAGCGACGCGTCGACCCGACACAGGCGTCGCCACTTGTCGAAGGTCAGGCAGGGATGGGAGATGCCGAAGGCGACGATGTCGCCGATGCGCACCTCCTCCCCTCGATGGTGGCCCGGCGTCTCGGGCAGGCGCACGAAGGCATGCTGGTCCATGAGCTTTTCCACCCGCCAGCCATCGATCGGCATCGTTCGGTCCGCCGACCCGCCTTCGCGATAGCGGCGCAGCGCCCGCGGCAGGCGGTCGCCGCCGACATCGCGGCGTCCCATGGCGACAATGGCAAGGCCCGGCTCCGGCAGCGACTGCACCTGGGCAAAGACCTCCAGGGCCGGTCGTAGCCCCTCGCCGAGGGCCGGCCGACGCCCCAGCACCCGGGCCTGGGCCTCACCGTAGAGGCCGTGGTCGTGGGTCACATAGCAGCCGGGACGCATCACCCGGCGGACCCGCTCATCCAGCCCGGCATCGCGGAAGGCCTCGGCGACGATGTCGTGCCAGGCAGACCCGGAGGCGGTGACCAGCGGTCGCGCCACCGCCAGCAGGCCGGCCTGCATGAGGGCGGAAAGGGTGTCGACCAGATCGGCCGCATAAGCCGCCACCGCCGCTTCCGGGGACGCCTCTCCCTCGGCCTGAACCAGCCCCTCGTAGCCCTCCACACCGCAGAGCTCGAGACCCGCCGCCGCGTCGACCACGGCGGCCAGCGCCAGCACCTCCTCGCGGCTGCGACAGCCGCAGCGCCCGCCCGGCACCCCGCGCTCGATCAACACCGGCAGGCGCAGGCCACGCCCGACGAAGAAGGCGTCCAGCTCGCGGGCGTTGTCAGCGGCGTCCACCAGGCACCAGAGCTCGGCGCCGGCCTCGAGCAGCTCCGCCACGATGGCCATGTTGGCGCGCCCTACTAGCTGGTTGGCCAGCAGCAGGCGCGTCACGCCATGGGCGAAGGCAGCCCGGCACTGGGGGGCCGTGGCCAGGGTGATCGCCCAGGCGCCGCTTTCCCGCTGGCGGCGAAAGAGCGCCGGGGCCATGGTGGTCTTGCCGTGGGGCGCCAGCAGGGCGCCGTGGGCATCGCAGAAGGCCTGCATCCAGCCCAGGTTATGGGACAGCGCTGCCTCGTGCAGCACTGCCGCCGGCAGGCTCACGTCCGCCAGCAGGCGAGGGCCGATCTCGGGCAGCCCCTTGTGCTCGGCGCGTTCGGGGTCCGCCAGGAAGGCGGTGGACTCGGGGGACACGTCGCTCATGGGCACTCCTCGCCAGGGACCGTCTTTGGTCGCAAGCCTATCGAATGCGCTGCCCGGGGCGCTAGGCTGGAGGCCTGTGCCTTTCCACCGGAGTCCCCACGATGCACGATGACAACCCCCTGGTCCGCCGCCATGAAGCCGACGGCGTGACGACTCTGACGCTAAACCGGCCGACGCACTTCAACGCCCTCTCCGAGGAGATGCTCGAAGCGCTGGGCGTCGAGCTCGACCGCCTGGCCGACGACGCACAGGTGCGCTGCGTGGTGATCGCCGCCGAGGGTCGCGCCTTCTGTGCGGGCCACGATCTCAAGCAGATGCGTGCCAATCCTGAAGAAACCTACTATCAGCAGCTCTTCACGCGCTGCGGGGCCGTGATGCAGGCGATCGTCGAGCTGCCGGTGCCGGTGATCGCCCGGGTGCAGGGCCTCGCCACGGCGGCCGGCTGCCAGCTGGTGGCCAGCTGCGACCTGGCGGTGGCCGCGCGCTCGTCGCGCTTCGCCGTCTCGGGCATCAATGCCGGGCTGTTCTGTTCCACGCCGGCGGTGGCGCTGTCGCGTAATGTCGGCCGCAAGCGCGCCATGGAGATGCTCTTCACCGGTGAATTCATCGACGCCGACCAGGCCCGCGACTGGGGCCTGGTCAACCGAGTCGCCGACGACGAGGCCCTCGACGAGGTGCTTGGCAAGCTCACCGCCAGCATCTGCGCCAAGAGCGCGGTTGCGGTGCGTACCGGCAAGGCGATGTTCCACCGCCAGCTTGCCATGCCGCTGGACGAGGCCTACGCCTACGCCGGGGAGGTGATGGCCTGCAACATGATGGCCGAAGATGCCGGCGAAGGGATCGACGCCTTCATCGAGAAGCGCCCACCCCAGTGGCGACATCGCTGAAAGCGCGACGACAGCGCTCGAGAGCAGGCGTCGACACTGGATGGAAGCCATTTCCGCAACCGCGACAATGCCCGACCGACACGGTATCCTGTCGCTTCGTCAGAACGCGGCAGGAGGACAGTACGGGTGAGCGAAGGCAAGCGCAGGACAGCGGGACGGCCCGCGGGGTCGGGCAAGAGTACCAGTGGCCACAGCCAGTCGCTGGTACGCGGGCTCAACCTGCTCGAGCGTCTGGCGGCCAACCCCGGCGGCCTGGCCCTGTCCGAGGTGGCCGAGCAGGCGGATCTCGCGCCTTCGACCACTCATCGGCTGCTGCAGGCCCTGCAGAGCCAGGGCTTCGTCACCCAGGACAGCGAGCTCGGCGTATGGAAGATCGACGTCAAGACCTTCCGCATCGGTAACAGCTTCCTGGAAGCCCGCGACTTCGTCGCCACCAGCCGCCCCTTCCTGCGCCGCCTTACCGCCGTGACCGGCGAGACGGCCAACCTTGGCGTGCGCGACAACGGCACGGCGGTTTTCCTGGCCCAGAGCGAGTCGCCGCAGATGATGCGCATGATCACCCGGCTCGGTTCCCGGGCACCGCTGCATGCCTCGGGGGTTGGCAAGGCGCTGATGGCCTGGCTGCCGGAAGACGAATTCGAGCGCGTCCTCGACGAACGTGGCCTGGCGCGCGTCACCGAGAACACCCTGCACACCGCCGCATCGCTGCGCGAGGGGCTCGCCGAGGTTCGCCGCCAGGGCTTCGCCTGCGACCGGGAGGAGCACGCCATCGGCCTGCAGTGCGTGGCCGCCTGCGTCCATGACGAGCACGGCACCCCGCTGGCCGCCATTTCGGTCTCCGGCCCCAAGGCGCGCATCCCCGAGGCGCGACTGGCCGAACTGGGCGAACTGGTGCGGGATACTGCCGCCGAGATCACCGCCCGGCTGGGCGGCCAGGTGCCGGCGATCTGATCGCCAGTGCCCGGCCGACACGACTGCGCCCGGCCATGGCCGGGCGCAGTCGTGTGGCGGATTCGCCTTCAGGGTCAGCCTAACCGATGCGCTCCAGCTGCCGTTCGAGCTTGCCCATGGCGTTGAGCAGGTCACGGTATTCGCCCGCGCTCAGCGTCGCCACGAGCTCTGCCTCCCAGTGCTGGGCCTCGGGGATCAGGCGCGAAAGCAGCGCTACACCCTCGCGCGTCAGGTGCAGGTCATGCACCCGCTGATCCTTGGCGGAGGGCGTTCGCGTCACCAGGCCGCGATCAACCAGCGCCTGCACCGCCCGGGAGACTCGCGCCTTGTCCATGTTGGTATAGGTGCAGACCTTCTTGGCAGTCAGGTCATCGCAGTGGCTGAGCCAGGCCAGCACACGCCACTGGGCCACGTTGAGCCCGTAGCGCTGTGCGTACATGCGCTCCAGCTCATCACTGATGCGGTCGGCCAGCCGGTTGAGCCGATAGGGCAGGAACTGGTTGAGGTCGAGCTCAGGCTTGGGGGGAAGACCCGCCCCGACGACGTCTTCATCAGCACTCGTCGGCTCTTGAAACACATTTGGTGGCCCTTCCATTTCCATCCTTCCCCTAATAGAGCAGTTGCGGCAAGAAGAGTGCGACACTCGGGAACACCAGTACCAACAGGGCACGCACGGTACCGGCCACCCAGAACGGGGTCACCCCGCGGAAGATTGTCCCCGTGGAGACGTCTGGCAGGACAGCCCGAAGCACGAAGACGTTCATTCCCACCGGTGGGGTGATCAGGCTGATCTCGATCACGATCACCACCAGGATGCCGAACCACACCAGATCATAGCCGAGTCCTGCCACCACCGGAAAGAACACCGGTACGGTGAGCAGCAGCATCGACATGCTTTCGAACACACACCCCAGCACCACATAGATGGCGATGATCACCAGGATCACCACGAAGGGCGCCACATCCAGGCCGCTGACCAGGGCCAGCAGATCGTTGGGCAGCCCCGCACGGTTGATGAAGTTGGCAAAGATCAGCGCCGTCAGCACCACAGCGAACAGCATGGCGGTGGTACGCACGGTATCCATCAGCACGTTCATCAGCACCTGGAAATTCAGCGCCCGCTTCAGCAGGGCGATCACGAAAGCCCCCATGGCGCCGATACCGGCGGCTTCGGTGGGGGTGAACACCCCAAGATAGATGCCGCCAATCACCAGCACGAACAGTGCCAGGGTGCTGCCAACGTCCTTGAGCGCGGCAAAGCGCTCCGACCACGGCACCGTCTCGCCGGCCGGGCCGGCGTCGGGGTCACGCCACAGCACCCACTTCACCGCACCCAAATAGAGGAAGATACCTAGAATCCCGGGGATAAAGCCCGCGGCAAACAGCTCACGAATGCTGGTCTCGGTGAGGATACCGTAGATCACCAGCATCACGCTGGGCGGAATCAGGATACCCAGGGTACCGCCGGCGGCGATCGACGCCGCCGCCAGGGAGTCCTTGTAGCCGTACTTGCGCATCTGTGGCATGGCCACACGGCCCATCGTGGCACAGGTGGCCAGGCTCGAACCGCAGATGGCGCTGAAGCCGCCGCAGGCCACGATGGTGGCCATCGCCTGGCCGCCCTTGCGATGACCGAGGAAACCATTGGAAGCACGGAACAGGGCATCCGACAGTCCGGCGTGGGACACCAGGTTGCCCATCAGAATGAACAGCGGGATCACCGACAGGCCGTAATCCATGGCGGTATCGATCACTCGACGGGCGGCCATGGCCTCGGCGGCGTTCCAGTTGCCGGTGAGGTAATAGAAGCCGCCGAAGCCGACGATGCCCATGGCGAACGCCAGCGGTACCCGCAGGAACGCCAGGATCAACAGAGCGGCGAAGCCGTAGAGCGCTTCAGTCATTGTCGCCTCCCTTGCTCAGTGGGCCGCCCCGCTCGAGCACGCCAACGCCCTCCAGCAGGTAGGCCCCGGCGCGCATGACGGTCAGCAATGCCGACAGGGCCAGCATGATCGCCATCAGGTAGATGAGGTAGCCGATGGGAAGACGCAGGAATTCGGTCACATCGCCCCAGGCGAAGGCCCGTGAGCCCAGCGCCCAGACGCGCCCCGCCATCACCCACAGCGCCGCCGTCACGATCAGGTTGACGATCATCTGGCGCAGCCAGATCCAGCGGGGAGGAAAGATCGCGTCGAGGAGGTCGACGCTCACGTGCTCCTCGCGCCAGCAGGCCACCGGCAATGACAGGAAGACCACTGCCGCCAGCATCAGCTGGGTCAGCTCCACGCTGCCGAGGATCGGGGAGTTGAAGAAGAAGCGGCCGGTCACATCGGCCGTGGTCAGCAGCATCATGGCGAAGAGGGTGGCGCCTGCCACCCCCTCCAGCGTCAACTGCATGGCACGGCCGACCCTCAGCCAGCGAGTGGACGGGGTCGGCATGGTCAAGCCTCCAAGGGTCGACAAGGGTTACTGCGACACGACGCGATCGGCAATGCCTTCATCTTCCGCGGCCAGCGCGAGCTGTTCGCGAAAGTGGGCCAGTGCCGCTTCGGCATCAACACCACGCTCTGCCACGTCACGGGTCCAGTCGGCAATCAGCTCTTCGGTCACACCGCGCAGCATCTCGACGTCCTCTTCGGGCACCTGAGTGAAGGTGGCGCCGTGCTGCTTGCCAAACTCGACGCCACGCTGATCGGAGACGTCCATCATGTAGCCGAACAGGCGCGACAGTGACTCGCCCGATACCGCCTCGATGGCCTGGCGGTCCTCCTGGGAGATCTTGTCCCAGAACATGGGGTTCATGACGATGGCGAAGCTGCCGCGATAGAAACCGCCGTCAACGGTGAGCGTGTGCGGCGCCACTTCTGCCACGCGGAAGCTGCGCAGGCTTTCCAGGGTCAACATGGCGCCATCTACCACGCCCTGGGAGGCGGCTTCATAAACGCCGGTGGGCGGCAGGGCAACACCGGTAAAGCCGATGGCCTCGGCGAGGTCGCTCATGACCCCGCCCCCTACCCGCAAACGCTTACCATCGAGCCCATCGAGGGAGTCGACCTGTTCCGCGGTGAAGATCTGTCCCGGGCCGTGCACGCCCATGGCCAGCACGTCGACGCCACGGTGTTCGCCCGCCTCGGCCAGGTACTCCTGGTGAGTGTCCCAGTAGGCGGCGGCGGCATCCTCGGAGGAGAACTCCTCGAAGGTCGGAAACTCGGGCAATTGGGTCGCCAGGAAACGACCGGCCATATGCGCATGGAAGATCCAGCTGGCGTCGGCGATACCGTCGGCCACGATCTCCATCTGCGCGGCGGGCGGGCCCATGTCGTGCACGACTTCCACACTCACGCGGCCTTCGGTGGCCTCTTCGATCCACGCCTTCCAGGTGGGCCAGACGATGGTGTTGATGCCGTGATTGGGGCCACCCCAGGTGCTGACGGTGATGGTTTCCTGAGCCAGGGCGGGCGTGCCGAGGCTGACACCGAACGCCGCTACGGCGCCGATCATGAGGCGATTTGTGATTTTCATTTCATGCTCCTAGGTCGTCACGGAGAGGCGTGCTCGCGCCACGTTGTGTACCTGAGATTGTTGTATTACGGCTGAGGTCTCACCGGCAGTAAGTAGAAGCAAGAGCGCAACAGCCCGTCGTTTTCACGCTATCACCATGCCGCCAGTTACTCTCCCCTGCAACTAATTTGGCGAAAGCAGGGCTTATACTTAGGTAGTAAAAACGTCAAAAATTCATGATAAGGAGCAATTTATTGCCAATCACGGCGCACTTGCTTCGCAACCTGGTCCGTGATTTGCTGGACATATAGTTTCATTAACAACTATGCTGCCGCCATCAATCCTACTCTGGCCAGGCGTCCGAAGCGTGACGCCCCCTGATGCACCTGGAGGAATCATGAGCAAGAAGTTCGCGTCCCACGCCGATACCGAAGAGAAACAGATCAGCTTCGACAAGCTGGCGGAGGGCCTCTACGCCTATACCGCGGAAGGCGATCCCAACACTGGCATCGTCATCGGCGACGAAAGCGTGATGGTCATCGACACCCAGGCCACCCCGATCATGGCCCAGGACGTGATTCGCCGTATCCGCGAGATCACCGACAAGCCGATCAAGCACGTGCTGCTGACCCACTACCATGCCGTGCGCGTGCTCGGTGCCTCCGCCTACGAGGCCGAGAACATCATCGCCAGCCAGCACACCTATGACCTGATCGTCGAGCGCGGTCAGCAGGACTACGAGTCTGAGGTCGGCCGCTTCCCGCGCCTGTTCAAGGGTGTCGACTCGGTGCCCGGCCTGACCTGGCCGAATATCGTCTTCCAGCAAGAGCTGACGGTGTTCATGGGCAAGCGCGAGGTGCGCATCATCCACCTGGGGCGCGGTCACACCAAGGGCGACACCATCGTCTGGCTGCCCGAGGAGAAGGTGATGTTCTCCGGCGATCTGGTGGAGTTTGGTGCCACGCCCTACACCGGCGATGCCTACCATGAGCACTGGCCCACTACCCTGGATCGCCTGCAGGCGATGGGGCCCGAGAAGCTGGTACCCGGCCGCGGCGAGGCTCTGCAGACCCCCGAACAGTGCCAGGAAGCCATCCAGGGCACCCGCGATTTCCTCGCCGACATGTACGAGAGCGTCAAGGCGGGCAAGGCCGCCGGCAAGTCGCTCTCCGAGTGCTATTCCGAGACCTACGCCAAGCTCAAGCCCAAGTACGGCCACTGGGTGATCTTCGATCACTGCCTGCCCTTCGATATCACCCGCTGCTACGACGAAGCCGGTGGCGAGTACCCGGATCCGCGCATCTGGACCGCCGAACGTGATAACGAAATGTGGCACTCGCTGCAGGAAGCCGTCGAGAACCAGTAACTGCCGTCCGGATCCCGTCCGGATCACGACAAGCTCGCCGGGTGCCGCCCGGCGAAGCCGTGGGAGCCCTTCATGCCCAAGACCTACAAGAACCCTGTCTATCCCTATCGACGCCCGCCGGAACTGGACCTCAACGAGACACGACACTGCCCGGTGGTGATCATTGGCGCCGGCCCGAGCGGCCTTGCCGCGGCCATCGACCTGGCTCAGCAGGGTATCGAGAGCGTGGTGCTCGACGACAACAACACCGTCAGCGTCGGCTCGCGAGCGATTTGCTTCGCCAAGCGCACCCTGGAGATCCTGGACCGCCTGGGCTGTGCCCAGCCCATGGTAGACAAGGGTGTGACCTGGCAGCACGGCCGTGTCTTCTTCCAGGAGCGGGAGGTGTACGACTTCAATCTGCTGCCGGAGGAGGGCCACCGCATGCCGGCCTTCATCAACCTGCAGCAGTACTACTTCGAGGAGTACCTGGTCGACCGCGCCGATGCGCTTTCCGACCGCATCGACCTGCGCTGGAAGCACAAGGTGGTCGAGATCGACAGCCGCCCCGAGCGCAGCGAAGTTCTGGTTACCACGGAGGATGGCGACTACCGCCTCACCTGCGACTATCTGCTGGTGGCCGACGGCGCCAACAGCAAAATCCGCGACATGCTGGGCCTGGAGAGCAAGGGGCAGATCTTCCAGGATCACTTCCTGATCGCCGATGTGGTCATGAAGGCTGACTTCCCGACCGAGCGCTGGTTCTGGTTCGACCCGCCCTTCCACCCGGGCCAGTCAGTGCTGCTGCACAAGCAGCCGGACAACGTCTGGCGCATCGACTTCCAGCTGGGCTGGGACGCCGACCCGGAGGAGGAGAAGAAGGAGGAGAACATTCGTCCCCGCGTGCAGGCCATGCTCGGCGAGGACGTAGAGTTCGAGCTGGAGTGGGCCAGCGTCTACACGTTTCGCTGCCGCAAGATGGACGACTTCATTCACAACCGGGTGTTCTTCATGGGCGACGCCGCCCACCAGGTCTCGCCCTTCGGGGCACGCGGCGCCAATGGCGCCCTGCAGAGCACCGAGAACCTGGCGTGGAAGCTGGCGCGGGTGCTCAGGGGCCAGGCCCCCACTGCGCTGCTGGAAACCTATGACATCGAGCGCCAGCACGGCGCGGCCGAGAACATCCTCAACTCGACCCGGGCCACCGACTTCATCACGCCCAAGAGCCACATCAGCCGTGTGTTCCGCGACACCACCCTGGAACTCGCGGAGTCATATCCCTTTGCCCGCAGCCTGGTTAACAGCGGTCGATTGTCGAAACCCTGCCGCTATGACGGCTCGCCACTCAACGGCGAGGTCGGCGAGGGTTTCCCGCTCGAGCTGCGCCCCGGCAGCCCGGCCAAGGACGCCCCGGTGCACCTTGCCGGCCGCGACGCCTGGCTGCTCAACCAGCTCGGTGACCGCTTCGTGCTGCTGCTCGACGGCCGCGTCGACAGCGCCCGCGCCGAGACGCTCAAGAGCGAGCTCGAGCCGCTCCTCGCGCGTCGTGACGACCTCGACCTGGTGACGGTCGGCCCCACGCCCCACGCCCTGACCGAGCTGCCGCGCAGCACGCAGCTCGAGGATGCCGAGAACCTGATTGGCGAGCGCTACGGCCTTGCCGCCGGTGCCGGCTACCTGATTCCAGCGGGCGGTAACGTGCTGGTCAGGGCGAATCAGGTAGCCGC
>Ga0102926_1001533_pt1 | contig 13586 bp, 27 predicted proteins | sample SalPonR1_A_D2_MG_FD_78173 | JGI IMG/M metagenome (GOLD analysis project Ga0102926, IMG submission 78173) | Salt pond soil microbial communities from South San Francisco under conditions of wetland restoration - Salt Pond MetaG R1_A_D2_MG | ecosystem: Environmental > Aquatic > Marine > Intertidal...
CAATTGGTGCCTCATCGTGGCCAAGCCGTGTTTTTAAAGGTATGCGCATGGGCGGAAGAGACGGAAACGAAACCGTGACCATCGAAAACCTGATGGTGTTGAAAGTGATTCCTGAAAAGAATTTATTAGTGGTGAAAGGTTCGGTACCTGGCGCCAAAGGTTCATACTTAATTATTAGGAAACAATGGAACTAAGTGTACTGAATAAAGAAGGAAAAGATACGGGAAGAAAGGTTACGTTAAGCGACCAGATTTTTGGAATCGACCCCAGCGACCATGCCATTTACCTCGATGTAAAACAATATTTGGCAAACAAACGCCAGGGAACCCACAAATCAAAAGAGCGCTCAGAAGTAACCGGAAGTACCCGTAAGATAAAAAGACAAAAAGGAACCGGTACAGCACGTGCCGGCGATATAAAATCGCCAATTTTCCGCGGAGGTGGTACTACATTTGGCCCACGTCCGAAAAGCTACAGTTTTAAACTTAACAAAAAAGTTAAACAACTTGCACGTAAATCGGCACTCTCATACAAAGCCCGTGAAAACGGAATTGTAGTAGTTGAAGATTTTAATATGGAAGCACCCAAAACGAAAGAAATTGTGAATATGAAAAGCAATTTGCAAATTGCTGATAAAAAGTCACTTTTCGTTTTACCAGCCGAAAATAATAACATATATTTGTCGTCCAGAAATTTGCGCGATGTTTCGGTTGTATTAGCTTCTGAACTAAATACTTATAATATTTTAAACGCAAAGTCTGTTGTTCTTCTCGAAGGTTCGGTGAAGAAAATAGAAGAGGCTTTTAAACTAAAAGGCGATTAATAAGATGGAAATTTTAATAAAACCATTGGTTACCGAGAAAATGAACGAGCTGTCAGAACGGTTCACCCGTTACGGCTTTATTGTTGATCGCAATGCAACCAAACCGCAAATTAGAAAAGCGGTTGAAAACATGTATAATGTAAAAGTAGATTCTGTCAATACAGTGGTTTACGGTGGTAAAATGAAGTCAAGATACACCAAATCAGGCGTTATCACCGGAAAAACCAATGCTTTCAAAAAAGCAATTGTTACATTGGCAGAAGGAGACAGTATAGATTTTTACAGTAATATTTAATTAATAAAATGGCAGTAAGAAAATTAAAACCAGTAACTCCGGGTCAGAGGCACAAAATAATTGGTGCTTTTGATACCATTACTGCATCTACACCTGAAAAATCATTGTTGGAGCCCCTGCGGAAAACTGGTGGCAGGAATAACCAGGGCCGCATGACGATGAGGTATAGAGGTGGGGGACACAAACGCAAATACCGTGTTATCGACTTTAAACGCGATAAAGACGGTGTTGCAGCTGTTGTCGATTCAATTCAGTACGATCCGAACCGTTCTGCCCGAATCGCCCTCGTGAAATACGAAGATGGCGAGAAAAGGTACGTTGTTGCGCCAAACGGGTTGCAAGTTGGGCAAACAATTAAAAGCGGTTCAGGCGTTGCTCCTGAAGTTGGAAATTCCCTTCCCCTGTCCGAAATACCTCTGGGTACTTTGGTTCACAACATTGAACTCCATCCTGGTCAGGGTGGTGTGATGGCACGTAGTGCAGGCGCATTTGCGCAATTGACCTCTCGTGAAGGTAAATATGCAATACTGAAATTACCTTCAGGCGAATCTCGTATGGTACTAACAACCTGCAGGGCAACTGTTGGAACTGTTGGAAATGCAGAACACAACCTCGAAGAATCCGGTAAAGCCGGTCGCTCACGTTGGTTAGGAAGAAGGCCAAGAGTACGTGGTGTTGTTATGAACCCGGTCGATCACCCAATGGGTGGTGGAGAAGGCCGTGCTTCAGGCGGACACCCAAGATCACGGAAAGGTGTTCTGGCGAAAGGGTACAAAACCCGTTCGCAGAAAAAAGCGTCCAACAGGTACATTGTAGAACGTAAGAAAAAATAATTAAAGAAAAGTAATTATGAGTCGTTCGTTAAAAAAAGGCCCGTTTATCGATGTTAATCTTGATAAGAAAATTAACACGATGAATGATGCAGGGAAAAAATCGGTTGTAAAAACCTGGGCCAGAGCTTCAGTAATTTCTCCTGATTTTGTAGGCCATACCATAGCCGTACACAACGGAAACAAATTTATTCCGGTTTATATTACCGAGAATATGGTAGGTCATCGTTTGGGTGAATTTGCACCCACACGCACATACAGGGGACATGCTGGTAACAGAAGATAGGCATATTTTAATTTTAAAAAAAAGAAAGAATGGGTGCCAGAAAAAGATTAGCAGCTGAAAAACGTAAAGAAGAAAGAAAGCAACAATATTATGCTGTTTTAAGAAATTGCCCTACATCTCCACGAAAAATGAGGCTTGTAGCCGATTTGATCCGCGGCATGGAGGTAAATCACGCGCTGGATGTCTTGAAATATTCCTCGAAAGAAGCATCGCGCAGGGTAGAGAAACTCCTTTTATCAGCCATTGCCAACTGGCAGGCTAAAAACGAAGGAGAACGTTTAGAGGAAAGTGAATTATACGTAAAAAATATCATGGTAGATTCAGGCCGAATTCTGAAAAGGTTACGTCCGGCTCCCCAGGGTCGAGCTCACCGGATCAGAAAACGTTCCAATCACGTGACACTTTACGTAGACCGAAAAGAAAATGTTGTTGAAGAAAATCTTAATCAGTAGTACATGGGACAAAAAGTAAATCCAGTTTCAAATCGTTTAGGGTTCATCAAAGGATGGGACTCGAATTGGTTCGGTGGTGACGATTACGGCGACAAGCTGGCCGAAGATCAGAAAATACGGGAATATTTGAATGCCCGTTTGGCCAAAGCCAGTATTTCCAGAATCGTTATTGAGCGCACATTAAAGCTCATTACCATTACCGTACACACTTCACGCCCAGGTATTATTATTGGTAAAGGTGGACAAGAAGTTGATAAACTGAAAGAAGAGCTGAAGAAGATTACCAGTAAAGAAGTTCAGATCAATATTTTCGAGATCAAACGTCCTGAACTCGATGCCAAAATTGTTGCTAACAACATTGCACGGCAAATCGAGGGTAAAATTGCTTACCGCAGGGCAGTTAAAATGGCTATCGCTTCAACCATGAGAATGGGAGCCGAAGGTATTAAAGTATTGGTTTCGGGTAGGTTGAACGGAGCAGAAATGGCACGTGCAGAAATGTACAAAGATGGCCGTACTCCGTTGCACACCCTCCGCGCCGATATCGATTATGCACTGGCAGAAGCGCTGACCAAAACCGGGCTTATCGGAGTAAAAGTCTGGATATGTAAAGGAATGGTTTACGGTAACCGCGACCTCTCACCCAACGTTGGCCAGAAACAAGGCCGCGGAGGCAAAGGAGTTGGCGGCGGAGCACGTAACAGAAGAAGAAAATAGTGGTTAATAACACTCATTAAGTTATAACAGAATGTTACAGCCAAAAAAGGTAAAATTCAGAAGAGTACAAAAGGGCCGGATGAAAGGCAATTCCCAACGCGGGAATCAACTCGCTTTCGGTTCGTTTGGAATAAAATCGTTGGAAGAATCGTGGATTACCGGAAGGCAGATTGAAGCTGCCAGGGTTGCGGTAACCCGTCATATGCAACGACAAGGACAAATATGGATACGAATATTTCCCGATAAGCCAATTACCAAAAAACCCGCTGAAGTGCGTATGGGTAAAGGTAAAGGAGCTCCGGAAGCATTTGTTGCACCGGTATCGCCAGGGCGGATTATCATTGAAGCCGACGGCGTATCGCACAAAATGGCCAAAGAGGCATTGCGCCTTGCAGCCCAAAAGTTGCCGGTAACAACAAAGTTTGTGGTTAGGAGAGATTTTGTTGAAGAATAAAAAGGTGAATGAATATGAAAACTTCAGAAATTAAAGAATTGACGACAAAAGAAATCGTCGAGAGAATTGATACCGAAAAGGAAAATCTTGTTCGCCTTCGCTTGAACCATGCAGTTTCACCACTTGATAATCCTTTAAAATTAAAGGATACCAAGAAGAATATTGCAAGGCTCAAAACAGTTCTTCGTCAAAGGGAATTAAGTGAAAACCAGAATTAATTCAACGATGGAAGAAAATAAAGTGAGAAATCTCAGAAAAGAGCGAATCGGGGTTGTTGTTAGCGATAAAATGGACAAAACCATTGTGGTAGCTGAAAAAAAGAAAATGAAGCATGCCATGTACGGAAAGTTCGTGAATAAAACAACAAAATTTCATGCCCACGATGAGAAAAATGACTGCAACATTGGTGATAAAGTGCGGATTATGGAAACTCGTCCGCTCAGCAAAAACAAATGTTGGAGATTAGTTGAAATAATTGAAAGAGCGAAGTAATCATGATACAACAAGAAACAAGATGTTCGGTTGCCGATAACAGTGGGGCCAAAGATGTACTTTGTGTACGTGTTCTTGGAGGTACCAGGAAACGGTATGCTTCGCTTGGCGATACTGTTGTTGTTTCGGTAAAAAGTGCAATACCGGGCAGCGAAGTGAAAAAAGGTTCAGTATCAAGGGCAATTGTAGTGCGCACCAATAAAGAAGTACGCCGTACAGACGGTTCGTACATCCGGTTCGACGATAATGCCGTGGTACTGTTAAACAATCTGGGAGAAATGCGCGGAACCCGTATTTTCGGGCCTGTTGCACGCGAGTTAAGAGATAAAAATATGAAAATTATTTCTCTTGCACCAGAAGTACTGTAATTTGAAAAAGCTCAAAAAATGCAGAAAAAGTTACACATAAAGAAAGGTGATACTGTGGTTGTGATTACCGGAAACTACAAAGGCCAGAAAGGCCGCGTACTTGAAGTAATCAGAAACAACGACAGAGCAATTGTGGAAGGTGTGAACCTGGTAAAAAAACATACCAAACCCAATGCAGATAATCCGCAGGGGGGTATTATTGAACAGGAAGCACCAATTCATATCTCAAACCTGATGCTGGTCGATCCGAAAAGCGGAGAAAGAACCCGTATTGGGCGCAGAGAAAATGATAAAGGTAAATTAATACGTTATTCCAAAAAATCTGGAGAGGAGATTAAGTAATGGCTTACGTACCAACTCTAAAAATGAAATATCAGGAAGAAATAATTCCTGCACTGAAGAAGGAGTACAACTATTCCTCTGTCATGCAGGTTCCGAAATTGGAAAAAATTGTCCTTAATCAGGGCGTGGGAGATGCTATTGCCGACAAAAAAATTATTGACGTTGCCCAACAGGAAATGACAATGATTGCCGGTCAGAAAGCAGTTCAAACCATGTCTAAAAAAGACATATCCAATTTTAAACTGAGAAGGAAAATGCCAATCGGGGTGCGCGTTACATTGCGTCACGACCGGATGTATGAATTCCTCGACCGTCTTATTTCGGCAGCATTGCCACGTATTCGCGATTTTCGCGGTATCGAAAGTAAAATGGACGGAAGTGGAAACTACACACTCGGTGTGCCGGAACAAATCGTATTCCCCGAAATCGTTCTGGATAAAGTGAGTAAAATTAATGGTATGAATATTACCTTTGTTACTTCTGCAAAAACCGACGAAGAAGGTTTTGCTCTGTTAAAAGAATTAGGTTTACCATTTAAAAACATTAAAAAGAACTAAGCTATGGCCAAGGAATCAATGAAAGCCCGCGAAAGAAAAAGGGCAAAGCTAGTTGAAAAATATGCCGAGAAAAGGGCCAGGCTGAAAGCCGAAGGAGATTGGGAAGGTTTGCAGAAGTTGCCTAAAAATTCTTCCAGAGTACGTTTGCACAACCGTTGCAAACTTACCGGGAGACCAAAAGGTTACATGAGGCAATTTGGAATCAGCAGAATCAATTTCCGCGAAATGGCTTCAGAAGGTTTAATTCCGGGAGTTAAAAAGGCTAGTTGGTAATTGTTAAAGACTTGAATAATGAGTAAAGTATCAGATCCGATAGCAGATTATCTTACAAGGGTGCGTAATGCAATTCTTGCAAAACACCGCGTAGTAGATATCCCAGCTTCAAATTTAAAAAGAGAAATTACCAAAATTCTGAAAGAAAAAGGGTACATTTTAAATTATAAGTTTGAAGACGATAACGGCTACCAGGGCAACATTAAAATTGCACTGAAATACCACCCCGAAACGAATATATCTGCAATAAAAGGTTTAGAAAGAATTAGTAAACCAGGTTTGCGCCAGTACTGTCACAGTACAAATGTACCGCGTGTACTCAATGGTTTAGGAATTGCTGTTATTTCAACCTCGAAAGGAGTAATTACCGACAAAGAAGCTCGTGAGCAGAAAGTTGGTGGTGAAGTTTTATGTTACGTGTATTAAAAAAAGGAAAAGATCATGTCAAGAATAGGTAAATGGCCCATTGAAATACCGTCAGGAGTTGAAGTAAAGCTGAACGATGATCATTCCGTTACAGTGAAAGGACCTCTTGGTGAGTTGCACCAAAAGCTAAATCCCGAAATTGAGGTTGAAATTGAAGATAATACCATCAATTTTACCCGTTCGGGTGAAACAAAACGCCTCAAATCGTTGCACGGGTTAAATCGTGCATTGGTTAACAACATGGTTGTGGGCGTTACAAAAGGTTACGAAATAAAATTAGAACTTGTAGGCGTAGGATACCGTGCCGAAGTGTTACCGAATAATGTCCTTGACCTTGTTCTGGGTTTTGCACACCATACCTACCTGCAACTCCCACCCGAAGTACAGGTTGAAGCAAAATCTGATAAACGCAGCAACCCCATTATCACGCTAAAGAGCGTTGATAAACAATTAATTGGACAGGTAGCTGCTAAAATCAGATCGTTCCGTAAACCTGAACCATACAAAGGAAAAGGGATTAAGTTTGTAGGTGAAGTGTTAAGGCGTAAAGCTGGTAAAGCCGCATCTAAATAATTTTTTGAAAAATTAGTTATTATGGCATTAACAAAAACAGAAAGGCGAAACAGAATAAAAAGCCGGGTGAAAAAAGTAATTTCCGGCACAGCTGAACGTCCGCGTTTAAGTGTATTCAGGAGCAATAAACAAATATATGCTCAATTAGTTGACGATATTAACGCAACAACTTTAGTGGCTGCAGGTTCTACCGAAAAAGAAATTGTTTCGGAAGAAGGAAATAAATCCGAAAAAGCAGCTATGGTTGGTAAACTCATTGCTAAAAAAGCAAAAGATGCCGGCTTCGAAAAAGTTGTATTCGACAGAAGTGGTTATTTATACCACGGCAGAGTTAAACAATTAGCTGACGCGGCCCGTGAAGGCGGCCTTAAATTCTAATAAGATTATGGCGAAAATTAATAAAAAAGTTAAAACAAGCGACCTTGATTTAAAAGACAGGTTAGTAGCCATTAACCGTGTTACCAAAGTTACAAAAGGTGGACGTACTTTTAGTTTCTCGGCCATTGTAGTTGTAGGTAACGAAGACGGAATTGTAGGCTGGGGCCTTGGTAAAGCAAGCGAAGTTACTACCGCTATTGCCAAAGGCGTTGAAGCCGCTAAAAAGAACCTGGTAAAAGTGCCGGTTATTAACGGCACTATTCCACACGAACAGGCTGCTCGTTATGGTGGAGCTGATGTATTGATTAAGCCCGCCACCCCTGGTACAGGTGTTGTAGCCGGAGGTGCAATGCGTGCTGTTCTCGAAAGTGTTGGAATTACAGATATTCTGGCAAAATCCAAAGGCTCTTCCAACCCGCACAATATGGTTAAGGCTACTATGGAAGCACTGCTCGAACTGAGAGATGCTTATACAGTAGCCCAACAAAGAGGTGTATCATTGGAAAAAGTTTTTAAAGGATAACACAGTTATGGCTAAAATAAAAATTACACAGGTAAAAAGTAGCATTGGTTCAACTAAAAGCCAGAAAGCAACGCTTGAAGCGCTGGGGTTACGCAAGTTAAACCAGACTATTGAGCATGAAGCTACTCCCCAAATTATTGGTATGGCCAATAAACTGGGGCATTTAATTAGTGTTGAAGAAGTATAAAATATTTCAAATAGCTTAAAATTATGGATTTAAGTAAGTTAAAACCTGCTTCGGGATCTACCAGAAAAGACAAACGAATTGGAAGAGGACAGGGCTCAGGAAGAGGAGGAACATCCACCCGCGGCCACAAAGGTCAGAAATCGAGATCAGGTTATTCCAGGAAAGTAGGTTTTGAAGGTGGTCAAATGCCTTTGCAGCGCGTTGTTCCAAAATCAGGTTTTAAAAATTTCAACAGGGTTGAATATAAAGCAATAAACCTCGATGTATTGCAACAATTGGCTGAAAGCAGAAATCTGAATTCAATTGATTTGGATACTCTGGTAAGTGCAGGTGTGGCTTCAAAAAACGAAAAAGTTAAGATTTTGGGTGGAGGCTCATTAAATCTTAAACTCGATGTTAAAGCCCACGCATTTTCCCAAAGTGCCAAAGAAGCAATTGAAAAATTAGACGGAACCACTGAAATACTGTAAACTAGTATGAAACGATTTATAGAGACCCTAAAGAATATTTACAAAATTGAAGACTTAAGGTTGCGAATCGGAACAACACTGTTCTTTATTCTAATCTACAGATTAGGATCGTTTGTAGCGCTTCCCGGCATTGATCCGGCCCAATTGCAAAATTTAAAAAGTCAAACATCAGATGGGTTGCTTGGGCTGATTGACATGTTTTCAGGAGGTGCATTCTCGCAGGCTTCAATTTTCGCTTTAGGAATTATGCCGTACATTTCTGCCTCAATTGTAATTCAGTTACTCGGAATTGCAGTACCCTATTTCCAGAGGTTGCAGAAAGAGGGAGAGTCAGGAAGAAGGAAAATTAATCAGATTACTCGGTATTTAACCGTTATAATTCTGATATTCCAGTCGCCGGCATATTTAACAAACCTGCATATGCAATTGCCCGCATCGGCATTTGCTCTGAAAGGAGCCTTGTTTACGGTTTCTTCAGTAGTTATTCTTACGGCAGGTTCTATGTTTGTTATGTGGTTGGGCGAACGCATTACCGATAAAGGAATCGGTAACGGTATTTCGCTCATCATTATGATTGGAATTATTGCCCGTTTGCCCCAGTCAGTTGCTCAGGAATTTGCTTCCCGAATCAACCAGCAAGGAGGAGGACTGGTAATGTTCATCGTCGAGTTTGTTATCCTGTTCGTAGTGTTTATGGCTGCAATCCTGCTCGTTCAGGGGACGCGCCGTATCCCGGTACAATACGCCAAACGTATTGTGGGTAATAAACAATATGGTGGAGTACGTCAGTACATTCCGCTTAAAGTTAATGCTGCAGGTGTAATGCCTATCATTTTTGCCCAGGCAATTATGATGGTACCTATTACCCTTGTAGGAGTTGCTAATTCCGAAAACCTCAGTGGTGTTGCGGCTGCATTATCAAACATGACTGGTTTTTGGTATAACTTTTTGCAGTTTACTCTGGTAGTTGCATTTACTTATTTTTATACTGCAATTACCATTAATCCAACCCAAATGGCAGAAGACATGAAGAAAAACGGTGGGTTTATTCCCGGTGTTAAGCCCGGAAAACGAACGGTTGAATTTCTCGATACTATTATGTCGAGAATTACACTTCCCGGTTCCATTTTCCTCGGTTTAATTACAATTCTTCCTGCTTTTGCAATGATAATGGGAGTTAATCAGTCGTTTGCCCTGTTTTTTGGCGGAACGTCACTGCTAATTCTTGTTGGGGTTGTGTTAGATACACTGCAGCAAATTGAAAGTCACCTGTTAATGCGCCATTATGATGGACTGACAAAATCGGGCCGGATTAAAGGACGTGCCGGTGGCGGAATTTAAGAAGTTTTTTATCTGGTTATAATCAGCCTGAAGGAGAATTTAGTTCTGTTATGTAATATAAAAACCTTCTGTTATCTTTGCAGAAAAATTGGATAACAAACAGTGGTTTATAATTACTAATTTAATTTATTGACGAATTTTAAAAAACAGATTTTAATATGGCAAAACAGCCTTCCATAGAACAAGATGGAACAATTATCGAAGCATTATCAAACGCGATGTTTCGCGTAGAGTTGGAAAACGGGCATGTTATTACGGCCCACATTTCAGGTAAAATGAGAATGCATTATATTAAAATTTTGCCCGGAGATAAAGTAAAAGTCGAAATGTCTCCTTATGATTTAACCAAAGGAAGAATTACATTTAGGTATAAAAACTAAAGAATAGGTAGAATGAAAACCCGAGTTTCAGTAAAAAAGCGCAGTGCCGAATGTAAAATCGTTCGCCGTAAAGGGCGCTTATATGTGATTAATAAAAAGAACCCGAAGTTTAAACAACGTCAGGGGTAATTTAATTTGAAAAAAAGTAACTTATATGGCACGTATTGTAGGTGTTGATATTCCTAATAATAAAAGAGGTGAGGTAGCTCTTACCTATATTTTTGGTATTGGCCGCAGCAGGGCTAAAATGATCCTTGAGGAAGCAGGCGTTGATCCAAACGTCAAAGTACAGGATTGGAACGATGACCAGTTTGGAGCTATTCGCCGTGTAATTGGTGACAATTATAAGGTTGAAGGGCAACTTAGATCTGAAGTACAAATGAACATTAAACGATTAATGGACATTGGTTCTTACAGGGGAATTCGTCATCGTATTGGTTTGCCCACACGAGGACAAAGCACCAAAAACAATGCCCGTACCCGTAAAGGGAAACGGAAAACTGTTGCGAACAAAAAAATGGCCACTAAATAAGGATTTTAAGTTATGGCAAAAAAAACAGGATCAAGCAAGAAAAGAGTGGTTAATGTGGAAGCCAACGGAATGGCCCATGTTCACTCTTCCTTCAATAACATCATTGTTACGCTGACAAACATGAACGGTGAAGTTATATCGTGGTCGTCAGCAGGCAAAAAAGGGTTCCGCGGTTCAAAAAAGAACACTCCTTATGCTGCCCAGGTGGCATCAGAAGAGTGTGGAAAAACCGCATATGACCTTGGACTACGCAAAGTGAAAGTATATGTTAAAGGACCAGGGAACGGTCGCGAATCAGCAATCAGGGCCCTTTCATCTGTAGGTTTGCAGGTAACCGAAATTGTTGACGTTACCCCACTGCCACATAATGGATGCAGACCTGCTAAAAGACGTCGTGTATAATTTTAAAACGAAAAGGAAATGGCTAGATACAGAGGACCAAAATCTAAAATAGCTCGTAAATTCGGAGAGCCCATATTTGGGCCGGATAAAGTTTTTGAGCATAAAAATTATCCACCGGGAATGCACGGTATGTCATCCCGGAGAAGAAAAGTTTCGGAATACGGGCTTCAGTTAAAAGAAAAACAAAAAGCAAAATATACCTACGGCATTCTGGAAAAACAATTCCGTAACCTCTTTGAAAAAGCTACTTCAGCTAAAGGGGTAACCGGTGAAGTATTGTTGCAGCTGCTCGAATCGAGGCTCGATAATATTGTTTTCCGCCTTGGTATTGCAAAAACACGGGCCGCTGCCCGTCAGTTTGTTACACACAAACATATTGTAGTAAACGGAAACGTAGTTAATATTCCGTCGTATTTGGTTAAACCCGGCGACATTGTTGGTGTAAGGGAAAAATCAAAATCGATGGAAGAAATTACAGACTCATTGCATTCGCGCCGCAGTTCGAATTACGAATGGCTGGAATGGGATAACGACCAGTTGGCCGGTAAATTCCTTAATGTGCCCGAGCGCGAAGAAATACCTGAAAACATCAAAGAACAACTTATCGTAGAGTTGTATTCAAAATAATAAATTACTTAAGGTTATTATGGCAATATTAGCATTCCAGAAGCCCGATAAGGTGATAATGTTAGAATCTGATGACAGATTCGGAAAATTTGAATTTCGACCACTGGAACCCGGTTACGGGATTACCATTGGCAATGCCCTGCGTCGCATCTTATTATCATCGCTCGAGGGGTATGCAATTACCACGCTTAAAATAGAGGGTGTCGATCATGAATTTTCTACGATTAAAGGAGTTATTGAAGATGTTACAGATATTATACTTAATCTGAAACAGATTCGCTTCAAAAATGAAGTGGAAGATTTTGACAGTGAGAAAGTTACTGTTACAATTTCAGGTCAGGAAGAATTTACAGCCGGCGATATCAACAAGTTTATGACCGGGTTCAGGGTTTTAAACCCCGACCTGGTAGTTTGCAGGATGGAGCCTGATGTGAAACTCCAGGTTGAACTTACTATTGGAAAAGGGCGTGGATACGTTCCGGCCACCGAAAACAAACCGGTGGAAGAGGAATTTGGAGTAATTCCCGTGGATTCAATTTACACCCCGATTAAAAAAGTAAAGTATTCGGTTGAAAACTTCCGTGTGGAACAAAAAACCGACTACGAAAAGTTAATTCTGGATATCCAAACCGACGGTTCTGTGCTTCCTAAAGATGCACTGAAAGAAGCGGCTAAAATTCTGATATATCATTTCATGCTCTTCTCTGACGAGAAAATTACACTTGACTCAGACGAAAAATTTGCAAATGAAGAATTCGACGAAGAAGTACTGCACATGCGCCAGCTACTGAAAACAAAACTGGTTGATCTCGACCTTTCAGTAAGGGCATTGAATTGCCTGAAAGCTGCAGATGTAGATACTCTTGGCGACCTGGTAACTTACAACCGGAACGATCTGTTGAAATTCAGAAATTTCGGAAAAAAATCGCTTACCGAGCTTGACGACCTTCTCGAGAATATGGGATTGAGTTTTGGGATGGATATTAGTAAGTATAAACTTGACAAGGATTAAAAGGCAATGAGACACAATAAGAAATTTAATCATTTAAGTCGCACAAGTGCGCACCGTAAGGCAATGTTGTCGAACATGGCCAGCTCTCTAATTGAAAGTAAGCGGATTTCAACTACTGTTGCAAAAGCAAAAGCACTGCGCATGTATGTTGAGCCACTTATTACCAGGGCAAAAAACGATACTACACACTCCAGGAGAATTGTATTCAGCCAACTGCAAAACAAAGAGGCTGTTTCTGAACTTTTCAGGGAGGTAGCTGCAAAGGTTGCCGATCGGCCGGGAGGATATACACGTATCCTTAGAACGGGAAACCGATTGGGCGACAATGCTGAAATGTGTATTATCGAGCTTGTTGACTACAACGAAGCCATGCTTGAAGCAAAAGAAGAAGCAGCAAAACCAAAACGTCGTCGTTCACGTCGTGGCGGAAGCGGTAAAAAATCGGATGCTCAAAAGACAGCAGACCAAAAAACAGAAAAGCCAGCTGAAAAAGCTGACGAGGAAGTTAAAGTAGTTGAAGATGTTCAGCCGGTGGAAGAAACGGATGAAAAAACTGAAGCAACAGAAAAGCCAAAAGCTGAAGAAAAAGCTGAACAAACTTCTACCGAAGAACCAAAACCTGAAGCTTCTGATGAAGAAGAGAAGAAAGCTGATGATGATTCAGAAGATGACAAAAAGAAAAAAGAAGATTAAAAATTCAATAGTTCAAAATAACCGGTCCATTGCTGACCGGTTTTTTTGTGCCCACTTGTTTTTTTAATATTGAATTAGGCGTTTAAAAGATACAAATAAGAATGTGGCTAAAGCCGTATTTAACAGCAATTTATAAAATCCGTCAGCTAAAGC